>MDSV01047070.1_pt1 | contig 12251 bp, 11 predicted proteins | sample 810851 | NCBI WGS metagenome assembly MDSV01 (sample SAMN05326640, study PRJNA326480) | marine metagenome | isolation source: seawater | place: Atlantic Ocean: North East | collected 2012
ACAATGTTGCCGCAATCATCATATATGCAACTTGTGGTGTTTCAAATATTTCACCTGTTGCTCTATTTTGTACTAGATACTTGCCACGGAATTGTTCCATAGCCGCATACGTTAGGTATTCGTCTCTGCTATGGTCTATAAAACTTTGTAATTCATTAATTTCTTCTTTGGTAAAAAGTTCTGTAAATTCAGGATCATAAAATCCTTTATCAATATTATCTTGAACAATATCACATAAGCAAGGTGGCTCAAATGTGTTATAAACCATTTTGCGTAAATGATAGTTAATTAGTCTACCTGCTACATATTGGTAGTTTGGTGTTTCTTCAGTAATAAGGTCAGCCGCACTTTTAATAAGTGTTTCTTGAATATCCTCTGTTACTATTTTATCGTAGAATTGAATTTGTGAATTTATCTCTACTTGTGAAGCACTTACTCCAGTTATCTCTTCACAAGCATACATGACGACTTTATGTAACTTATCAATGTTAATATCTTCTAGTCGCCCATCTCTTTTCTGTACCTGCATGTGTTTATCCGTATTTGTATCTATGTTCTATTTTAATTGACATTATACAATAGGATATTGGAAAAGTCAACTAAATTAAAGGTATGATTAAATCCTTATAATCTATGAGTGTGATGTACAAATCTTCGGACTCAGCAAGTGATACTGAACGTTCTGGATTTAGATTATACATTCTCCCATTTGTTATAAAAACTGCACCGTCATTTCCTGTAACATGATTACTTATCACTTTCCACTGTGTTTCACCTGGATTAAGGAATTTTAAATGCCCTAATGTTTGGTACAAAAGAATTGCTATTCCAGTGGCACAAAAGTAACCTTCCTCTACAATTACGAAAGGATTGGGCCAAGTTTTAGGAGTCCAATAATCTAGATATCTAGGTAGGATTTTTATTTTGGCAAACTGTTTTAAGACGTCCTGTTCTGTTTTAGCATTCTGTCTTAATTTTCGCCATTGGATAATCCGGCTTTCTGCCGTTGTGTGTTGTTCAAACATTTTTTATTTCTTAAGATTTCCATCTTCTAACAATGTATTTCATTACTACATTACTTGTTGCAGGTTGAATACTGTTATTTGCTGTTATGTTTACGGTATTGGAACCTGGTGCCATACTAGCATTAAATTGTATATTTCCTGATACAGTAGTAACATTACCACTTATGTTAGAAGTATCTGCTATTTCTGATGAAATGTCTTGGATTGTAACTGCTCCATTAGATTGAATGTTGCCTGATCCAGCATCATATCTGTCAGCATTTTGATTACCAATGTAACTCATTGTACCGACTCTATTATAGAACAATGTTATATTTGAGTCATTTGGATCTAATGTCTGCCCTGTTAAAGAATAGTCTACAAATACAGTATCGTAAACACTTGTATCTGTTCCTAATGCAGTTAGTAACACGTTACTGTTAGAACCAATTGTTAATTGTTGTGGTTGTGTAAATGTACTTACACTCTGTCCTGCTTCTTGTGAAGCAGTCGTTAATAGTTCAATATTAGTTTTAATTGTAGCAAGTCCTCTTTTATCTGGACTTGAGGATTTAAAGTATAATTTGTTTACTAGTTCTGCAAAGTTACCTGCTTCATCACTACTTGTAAAATCAATTTCAGCATTTGTTGTATCTAATGAAATGCCATACGAATCGAAAGTTTCAGTTCCATATACATCATTGATATATGCATTTGTAATTATATTAACTTTATTATCTGCAAGAACACGTTTAATCCAAGTTTCTAATTTTGCTTTAACTGTGTGACTTGCTCTTGTGTAATAACCTGGTAATATACCCATAGCACTCCAAGTATTTGTATCTGCTTGTGGGTCGTCAAATAATCTATATTGAGATTGGTCATTACTGTAAATGTATGCTTCATCATTTACATCTGGTTTAAGACTCATCCTAATCCATTGTTGCTTACTATTAATCTCACCAATTGCACCAGTTAATGTAGTTTTACCTGATAAGTCAAGCATGTATCCGCCTGTGACTGTAAGTCCATCTGCTAGTACAATATTATCTAAAACAGGACTTGTATTACCTGTTACGTTAGCCGTTACAGCCGAACTAACCGGTATAAAGAAAGCATTTTGCGAAGGTGTACCTAAAACGTCTGTTGACGTACTTGCACTTATACCACCTACTGCTGTATCAAAAGTTACATTTGTTGTTCCTGGTATTCCGTGATTAGCACTGAATATTTGCACATTAGCACCTGTATTATCAGTACCATAGTTAATGTAATCTAAATTACTACTAACAGCACTTGTTACACTTGGTTCTGTTACTGTAAAGTTTCCAGTTCCAACTGACTGTACTTGATAAATTGCATCAGTGTCATTAAATTGAGTATTGTTACTACCAATAAATTTAACATAATCATTCGTAGTTAAACCATCTACGTTACCTGTAATAGTAACTGTACCACTAGAAGCAACTCCTGTTGTAACTGCTCTTGCAGTTTGGAAAGTGTTTGCTGGTACATCAATAGTAAAACTTGTTCCTGTGCTATTTGCTTTTACAGGTAATAATTTTCTATGTAAGTAGTGTGGAGTATTTACAACTGAAAAACTTCCACCTTGTGATTTACCTTCAAACCATACATAACTGTTATAGCCTGTTGAGTAATCTATGTTTGCAGTATCGTACTTTGTTAATACTAATGAATCAGCACCCATATCAACTGTAATTTCTCCTGATGCCACAGTTGCATTTGCTGATATACCAGCATAAACATTTCCTGAAGAAGCATCTACTGAGAATAAACTTGGGTCTTGACTATCTTTAACTGCAACAACTTTTCCTAAAGAAACACTTGATACATTAGCAACACCTTGTCCTTCTGCTACAACATCAATATGTTTTGTTTCAAGTCCTATAAAACCTGTACCAATTTGTTCATTTACTACAATATATTCTGAATTAAGATATCTGTAAGTAGGTATAGACATGTTTGCATGGAAACCAGTAACTGCGGCTCCACTGGCAATAACTGTATTAGATATTGTGTGATTTACATGTGCATTACCATAATATGTAATTGCTACGTCTTGTGAATTTGTTGGGGGAGTTCTAAAATAAACATTGTGGTCACTATTGGCATTACTGCCTGTTACAAAGTTATAATCAAAAGATGTATTTACAACTGCACCAGTACCACTACTGTCACCTTTTTGCTCAACACCATCTATTAAAACTGTTACATCATCTGCATTAAAGGCTACACCTGTTTGATTATGTTTTACAAAATCATTACCAGATACATTAGCATCAAATACACCTCTACTTACTGTATTACCTGATCCATCAACTATTCCTGAATTAACAGTAATATTTGTATTAGCAGTCCAAGATTGGCTTTTACTAACACCATCAAATGTTGCAGATCCTTTAGGAAATTTAATGTGAGGTACTGTAAATTTAATAATTTGGTTGTTTGCTAACGATAAAGTTCTTGCTTGTGAACCTAATGTGTTTTCTAAGAAAACTGACTTGTTATAAGTTTTACTGATTGTATCAGCAGTATCGGCCCCAATATAAACTTGTCTACTATCTGTAGCAAATCCAATTTCGCCAGGTCGCAAAGGCTGAGGTAAATCTTGTTTTAGACCTCTCCTTTGCTGTATTCTACTTATTATAACTTTTAAGTTTGCATCATCTGATGTTGCCACAATTAACTCCGATATCTTTGTTAATTGTATTTATCACTTTTGCAATTTAATTATGATTTTACCTTTGTCAAAGTTTTGAAACATATCCAAGAATGCACTATCCATGTTTTCAATACCGTCTATAGTGCTTTGTTTCCACTTAAATTTAGGTAACTTTTGACCCATATACTGAAAAAACTTGTCAATAGTATCTTCTTTAGGGAAGTTGGCAAGCATAAAACCCTGTATGTTTATGTTTTTCCATATAGACATATTTAAGTTTGGCCCAGGTGCCATAGGGCCGTTATACGTTCTCATAAGCCCACACAATGCTATTGTACTGTTTGGCTTTAAACTGGTCATTGCATTAAATAAATGTGTATTATCTACATGTTCTTGATAAGCATCCATACCGTTTGGAAAAACTTTAAATGTTTCTTCACTTAATTGTGCATGATTCAATCCTTTGGAAACAATAACTTCTATGCCAATGTTATCTTTTATCCAATTTGCTTTTTCTAAAGAACTGGTAAACCCTAACACATTACAACCTTCAAATTTTGCCATCTGAGCAAATGCTAATCCTGTTGCACCACTTACACCACTTACACCAACATTCCATCCAGGCTGTACTTTTAAAATATTTCTTGCACCTATAAATGCAGTTCTAGATGTAGAACCTAATATACTTAAATAATATGTAAGGTCAATTGATGTGTCTGGAACTTTTAAATACCACTCATCTTTTCCTAATGCATGATATTCTCTCCAACCACCTTTGTGTACAACTATGTCGCCAATACTTAAATCTTCTCTATCAGATTGTACAACTTCGCCGACTGCATCACTAATTATAGGACCATCTTTTTCTATATGACCTGGTGCCATAATTGCTTTTGCAAAAGGGTCTAATGTTAAAAATTTATTTTGTATTACTGTGCCACCACTTATGTTAGTAGTGATTAATTCAAAATGTTCAAGTCCTATTTTTGCAACAGGATAATTTTTAAGATTCCATTGTTTGGATTCAAAGTTTTTCATAGTATTCTTCTAACCTTTTTGTCCAAAGGTCACAATACATTTCGAATCTTGCACCTTCTATAATAAACTCTTTAAATTTATTATCTCTACTTACCATCAGTATAACACCTTTTTGTATATTTGTGCCATACATTTCGTTGTGTGCTAGTGCATAAGCACAACATTGTAAATAGTAGTCCTCAATCCATTCTTCTTTTTTAATTTTTTTACTGGTTTTAAAATCTATAATTGCTTCACTTCCTTCATGCATACCAACACAGTCTGTTGTACCTGCATAAAGTCCTGGTGCAATTAAACCAATTTCTGTTCCCCAAATTTCATCAACATTTTTTAGTCCTTCGTTAATTACTAAATCGGACATTTCTTTTGCCATAACACTTACCATGTTATTTCCAAAAGTAACTTCTTCACCAAGTATATATTTTTCTATTGCATTGTGAACTTTTGTTCCTAGTCCTGCACTTTCTTTACTAACTCTATTTGCTTCTGCATCGCCTACTCTTTTACGCCAGGCTATTAAGGCAGTTTTGTCAGATGTTTTGTCTAGTATTGTTGTAACACTTGGTACTGGGATATTATCATCGCCTACATATTTTCTACCTTCAGCGGTAGTAACTCTTTCTAGTTTTTTATATTGTATCTTTTCTTTTAACATTAAATAATCCTGCAAAATTTTTATGAGTTTGTTCGCCGTAATGTACATCATCTGCGGCTTTGTCTACTATTAAATCTTTATGTTTTTTTAAAAATCCTATACTGTTATAATTAAAAATTTGCAGTTCAATGTTGTTTATCTTGCAAAATGATAATAAATGATTAACTGACCTACTATTATAGTACATTTTTGTATCTAAGTCAATGTTTTTAAAATCCTCGTAACTTTTACTATAAGGCATAAGTGCTTCTTGTTTGCCGTCTTTAAAAACAATAAGTCTTTCTCCATGTGGTGCAAATAACATTAGTTTGTTAAATCGCTTTTCTTCATATATTGCAAAAGCAATATCTATCATATCAAAAATAGTTGCACCTGGAACACCAGCATTATATGTGTTTATAAGATGTGAGGGCCAAGGATTTTTAATGCCTATACCAAAAGTATGGCTACAGCCAACTGCTAAATTAAAACCATTATTAAATTCACTTAATTCTTGTTCTCTGTGCCAAAGACTATTAAGTGTGTATTCTACAGTACCTGAAGTATCTGTAAAGAACTCTTTATGTGTGATATGCCTTTCATAGATAGTGGCACGACTCACAATGTCTTCCATTAAGTTCTGGATTTTCATGCAAGTATTTATTTGTGGATTATGCTATGGATGGTTCTTTTACGGCGCCTAGTGCCTGGTCTTGTGCCATTGCGGCTACATCTGTACCAGTTTCTTCTGCATCTGCATCTGGTTCTGCCATGTCATTAGGTATTTTGCCTTTTGGTGTAATTGAATCTTTATCAATGGATGTTACTACTTCCATTTTTTCTAATGCTGATTTTAATTCTTCGAAACTTAATAAAAAACCATCATCTGCTAAGGCTTGTCTAAATTCTTCTGTGGGTATTTCGTTTTTGTCAGAACCTACATATTGTGCAAGTCTGTCTTGTACAATAACTTCGAGTTCATCAAAGTATGCCTCTAATAGGAGTACTTCGGCAATTTTCATTATTAAATCCCTGCTGGATCGTCAACTGCGCCTGGTTCTACTTCTGCTCTACCTAAAGGTTCTGTTTCTGGTCCTGCCGCGGCTGGAACATTATCTACAGGAGCATCAACTGGAGCATCAACTGGAGCATCAACTGGAGCATCCATAGGAGCATCCATAGGAGCACCTGCATCTGCAAGTGAGCCAACACCTGTTAGTTGCCCAACAACTGCGTCAACACCTTCTTTACCTACTTTGTTTGCATCTAATAATGCTGATAAAGATTGTTCCATTTGGTCTTTAATTTGTGATGCTTGTTCGATACCAAACTCACCGACCATTTGGTCTGCTATTGCAGGAAGGTCTTCATTGACCATACGACCAATTCTTTCAATGTGGTCTTGTACGTCATCTGCTAATGCTCTAATTGCCATAACAACTTCTGCTTGTTCAACTTCAACTTCTTCTGCAATCATTTCATCTATAATGTTATCAAACATTTTGCTTTCTTTATTTGCTTGTTTTTTCTCATCTTTAGTATCGCCTGAAACTTTAAAAGTTTCACCGTCTACTTCAAATTCGTCTTCGCCTTTATTAATAGCATCTTGTCTAGCACCTGTGAATTTATTTTGTTCACCAATTTTAGCACCAAACATTTGGATACCTGAAGTAATAGCATCTTCTTCTAAACCGTTTAAGAAACCTACAACTGCATCTCTACTTTTTTCACTTATGTTTGCAAACAAACCAAGTTTTTCTTCAATAGCATTATAATTTTCAACAGTATCTAAATCAATACCAACTTCTTTAGCAAGTTCTCTTAATACAGGTTCACTGATGTCTGTACTAATTGATTCACTTGTTCCACAACTGGATTCATATGCCTTTGCCGCTTTAATCACTATAGGTAAAACAAATTCATCATCATAAGCATATCGGGAGTCTTGTCTGTATCTATTCATACATTCAGCACTTGCTTCTTCTACAGTATATCCGCTGTCCATTAATCCTTGGACTTCAGCATTCAATTCTTGCCTCATTCCTTCTAGTGCAGGACTTTCGACATAAATTCCTTCTTCAATTATTGTGTCGATAATATCTCTAACACCTAAATACTTTGCGTATTCTGGATCTAAGTTAAATTTTTTGTTAGTGTTTCTAAGTCTGACTACATGCATTTCTGCTTTTTCACGAACTGCTTCAAGTTTGTTTCTTGTATGAAAGCCAGTAACTTTAACACCATGATTTTCCTTTAGATACTTATTCATCTCTCTGATTTTATCCAAAGGTGTTTGATTAAAGTTTGCAATTTTCATTTTGTTTTCCCGATAAAATAAATTTGTTAATTGTATTTATCAATTAAAGGAAAAAAATGTCAGTTTGTTAGTCCAGGTGAGTACTGTGTAATACGTTTATACCTAGTCTATTCTGTAAATTATCCCTTTCATAACGTAATTTAGACACAGACATGTCTATTCTTGCTTCAGTTGAAAAGAATTTTACAGTATCTTTTGTGGTTTTCATAGTATGTCTATAAAACATAATATCATTTAGATGTTTTTCAATGGTAGGCTGATGTTTATTTAATGTGTTATAAAAAGTTTGTAGAATCTTAGGTATTTTCTTTTTATTAGCATTTTTTAATGTATTTAAAATTTCATTTGCTGATTCTGGTAATAATATATTCTCTAGAACAACCTTTTTATTTGCTCCGTCTACAATATTATAAGTGTTATTCTTTGCTCTTGCTTTAAAATATATACCTTTTTTAGATATATTCGCGACACTAGACTCTAACTTCTTTGCTAGTTTTTGCTTATTAGATTTAGATAATCTCTTTTTGCGGGTAGGCTTTGTATTTTGGTTGACCATTATCATTAATTCTGAGAACTAATCCTCTTTTTCTCAATTCCTTTGCTGTGTGTACTTCATTTTCTGAAAGTTCATACTCATATATACCTTTTTCGCTTCTTAATTTGTCAAAGAAGTGAAACTCTTTGCTACTTACAAAAGTAGAACCTTGCTTGTTTTTTAGGACTTTCATCGTCTTATCATAGAACTTTTCAGTTTCTTCTTAGGACCAGGCTTTTTGTGTGCATGTTTTGTTTTTTTAGGCTTCTTAGGTTTTTGTACAACACGTTGCACATCATTTGCAATTGGTTTTACAACTGTGGCAACTGCACCTGCACTCATGCCTCCTACTGATGCTGTCTCTTGAATTATTTCATGTATCTTCATACTAGTATTTATCCTTTCTTCTTGCCTGCTTTCATATTTGCACACCAATGATACATTTTTGATTTCTCACCACTACTGTCTTTTGCTTTCTTTCTTAGGCTTGTAACTGAACCTTTGCAACTTGCACCTGCTTTTTTAACTCTACCAGGTCTGCTTTTGCCTTTCTTTTTGCCATCAGCAAAGTTTTCGTCTATAATTTCTGCTGGTATTACATCTCTGCCAACACGTTTTGCTTGATACACTCTGTGAAAGCCATCAAGTATTGTTTTGCCATCTATATCTAACAATATTGGTTCATCTAAATCAACACCCACATCTGGGTCTGGATCTATAACTCTGCCAAAACGGTCATCAATTGCTTCGTCATCTAGGTCTGCTACTTTAACTTTTATTAATTTTGTCTTTTTGTCTTTTACATAATCTTTAACAGCAGGATTTAGATTTCTTTCATCTAATTGTTCCAGTTCATCTATAAATGGTTGTGGGTCCATGTCTTGGTTTTCAAACTCATCTATAAAGTTTCTCAATTCAACTTGATATGCTTTTTTTAAAATTCTTGGGTCTTCGTTGCCAGTAAAGTTGCTAATCTTTTTTTTAACTGTATTCATGTTGTCATCAAAGCCATGCTCTTCTTCTCTGTCTTGACTCATATAGTCCCAAACATCTTTGAGCATCTTTACACCATTTATATCAACATAATCTCTTTTTACATAAGTGCCAGGAAAGTTAATAACTTCTGCTTCTGCTAATGCTTCTGACATTCTTGTTTTTTTAGGTTTCTTTCTGCATTTCCAAACTTTGTCTGTGCTACAAAAATACTTTCCGTGTTTGCAATTACTAGCATCTTCTGATGTAAGCATTGTGGTCAGTTTGTTTTGTAAACTGTCCATAACTGCTGTATCACTTGATTTATGTGAGTAGTGCTTCATTAGTTCTTCGATATCAGCATCTACAATAATTGCTTTTACTTTGTTAATGCCTAATATATTTGCGGCATCAAATCTGTGATGTCCATTTACAAGATATCCTTTTTTATCTAAAATAAAAGGTCTATAGTCTCCATCAAAAAACATGTTCTCTGCTCTTTTGGATAAACCATCTACTCTTTGGCTTTGTACAGGTTTAATTTTATCTAAACTTATTTCGCCTTGTTTAAAACTAAAAGGAGAGTTTTTTAAATCGCCTTTTCTAATTTGTGGTAATTGATTTCTATTAAAATGTTTATCACTTACATGTCTTTGATAATCTTCTTCTATACCCTGCCTTAATCTAATAACACCACAACCTAATCTATCTCCAGCATTACCTGTTTTTAAACTTTCTTCATCACCGCCTTTGCCTAAGTCATCTCTGTCAGCATGGACAACAACTGCTCTGCCAACAACACTTCTATCACCACTTAAATCTACACGTCTAGCAACAATTTTAAATCTTGCTTCGCCGTTTTCGTTAGCAGTAATATTTCCTAAATCGCCCACATGACCATTATCTATATCTCCGTGGTCAACACCATCTGGGTTATAATGACCTCCAGCACTAGCACAACCATCACTTAGGTCACCAAATTCATGTATGTGAAATCCATGCTCTCCTGGTTCTAGTCCTTTTATAAGTCCTCTAATAATTGTAGGCTTGCCTGGATCTTGTTTAAATTTTATGATGCCTTGCACATCACCTTCAGTATGTTCAAACTTTACTAATGCCTTAACAGTTTCTTCTGCTTCAGTTATAGTATTCAAAGACTCACATTGACATTGTGTTTCTTTGGTTCTAGGACATTTGTTTAAATCATTTGCCCTCATTATATTGTACCTGCTTTAAGACTTAATTGTGCCCATTGCTCTCTACCAGCACCAGCCTGTGTAGGTACAATACTAATAGATGTTGACATTGCATGACCACTACGTCTAAATGCAATTAAATCATTTTCATTTTTAATCATTGCAGTTTTCATATTTGGTATGCTTATTAACAACAATGCATCAAAGTCATCTCTATCTTTATACCATAAAAAGTTTTGTTTTAGATATGCATTTTCAATTTCTTCTGCATTTGCATTTGTAGATATAACATCACATAATGGTCCTGCAAAAGCATCCATATCCATTGAAAATAAATCTTCTGAAATTTGTTTTCTTAGTTTTTGATTGTTTATATCAGTAACTGGTAAGTCTTCATTTAGTCCGTTAATAAATTTTGTAAATCCTAAATAACCAGAACCAGATACACTTCCTGCTGTTATTGGAATGTATTCAGCATATTTGTCTATAATTGCCTGTTTAGCCTTTTGACTTCCGCCACCATAACCTATTCTTCCGCCAGTGCTACTAGTAGCCGCTTTTAATTCTACTTTTCCTATGCCTTCAATCTCTAAGTCACCTTCACCAGATGCCAGTCTAATTTTATTACTTAGACATGCTAATCCATATTCACCTGGTCCTTTTTGGTTTACACCAACACCGTATGACGTTAATGCTCTAAAGGCTTTTGTGCTAATATCATCACCAAATACATTTGCAAATGTGTTAAGTGGTTTATCTAATTCTGAAATATTAACAACAGTTCCTGTTTTTTCTAATTGTTCTATGAATTTGCTCATTGTTCCATAATCACTATCCAATGCACTTATAATCTTTGTTACATCACTTATAACTTTTTGTTTTTGCTTGTCTGAAAAAGGTTCATCCATTAAAGGATAACTGAATGCTTTGTCTAATGTTTTGCCAATATGTTCGCTGTTTAACAACTTAAATATTCTATCTAACAATTCAGCATGTTGGTCATTTGTAGCATCTAACCCACTTATTGTTTTAATAATATTGTCTTTTTCTGCACTTAAATCTGTGTATTCACTAATTATTTTTTTAAGATGTTGTTTGCTCCACTCATGCAAATTAACTTTATCTTGCATATATTCTGGAAGTGCATTTACAAAATGTCTCACAATACCTCTAGCACATGCATCATCTCCACCTTGAGCTCTAAGTTCTCTAAATGCATTTAACATTTCAGGCATTGGTATAGCCTGGAAAGCCAGCATTTGTTTTTTAAGGTCACTTACAGGAAAATGGTCTGATAGTATATTATTTAAAATTTTAATTCTATCAAATTCGTTTGTTGTTTCGTCTAAATCTTCTTTAGCCATTTTAGTTGCTGTGGCATACATAACTGCTTTGGCATCTTTACCATAACGTTTTTCAAAATCGCCTTTGGACTTTTTCATGCCTTTTACATATTTTTCTTTGTCTTTCTTTTCACCTTTGGATAACGGACGTTCTAATACTTTTGACTCGCTCAGTATTGCTAATTGTTCTTGTAAAGGTAATGAATCAAATTTAGCGAACACACTATCTCGTAATGTTGCTTCATAATCTCTATCAAAGTCATTACCATCTTCAGTCTGAGCATTCAAATACATTCTGCCTCTGGCTAATACTCCCTGGAAATCATTTGGTTCATCACCGTCCACTTGGTCTAATATCATCTTGTTCATAACAGCCTTTTTGAAATCTTCATCATTGTCTGTGTTCTTCAAGAAGCCTACTAATCTGTTTACATCTTGTTGTACTATATATTGTTGCATACCACTTTTCATCATGGAATTAAATTGTATATACTTTCTACGCATATCTGCATAATCTTGTTCAGTTACT
>MDSV01057731.1_pt1 | contig 12251 bp, 13 predicted proteins | sample 810851 | NCBI WGS metagenome assembly MDSV01 (sample SAMN05326640, study PRJNA326480) | marine metagenome | isolation source: seawater | place: Atlantic Ocean: North East | collected 2012
AAATATAAATTGATGAAAAAATTATTGCTAACCAAAAAACTTGGGAAGCCCAATAGGTAGGGTCAAGCTGAGGCATCCAAGACTCAGCCGCAAAAAGATTGTTTGCGGCAAATAACAGAAAAGTTAAAAAACCTACAATTTTATTCATTCTTTTTCTTTTTTCCTTTTAATTTAATTAAAAAGCAAAAAGTATTATTAGAGCGACAACTAATCCAAAAAGACCAGTAGCTTCAGCCAAAGCAAATCCCAAAAGTAAATTTGGAAATTGTTTTTGAGCAGCTGATGGGTTTCTCATAGCACCAGATAGATAATTACCAAATATCAATCCAATACCTACACCAGCTCCAGCCAAAGCAATAGCGGCTAATCCTGCGCCGATCATTTTTGCTGCTTCTAGTTCCATTTTTCCTCCTTCATTATTATTGTTAGTGATGTAAATTTAATGCGTCATTCAAATAGATGCATGTTAAAATTGCAAAAACATAAGCTTGCAAAAATGCCACTAATATTTCTAATCCGGTTAAAGCAATTGAAAAAGTTAGTGGTAGCCATCCTGCAACCAATCCAAGACTGATTACAAATCCACCAAAAACTTTTAGCATAGTATGACCTGCCATCATGTTGGCAAATAATCTAACGGATAAACTGATTGGTCTACTTAAATATGAAATAATTTCAATTACCATTATTATTGGCAACAAGACCGCAGGAACACCACTTGGTACAAATATTTTTAAATATTTAAATCCATGAATTACAAAACCCAAAATAGTTACACCAACAAAAATAAATACCGCAAAGGCTAAAGTTACAATTATGTGACTGGTAACAGTGAAAGAATATGGCAGCATACCAATCATGTTGCAAAACAATATAAAAATAAACAAACTAAAAATAAAAGAAAAATATGGCTTTGCTTTTTTACCAGCGGTGTCGCTGATCATCTTAGCAACAAAATTGTATAACATTTCTGATATTAGTTGAATTTTACTAGGAACTATTTTTTTCTCTTTAGTTCCAAATAACAAAAATATTAATATCAACGCGGCACTGAATAACATAAAAAGACTAGCGTTTGTAAATGATAAATCTATTCCACCTATTTTTATTTCTGGTCCAATTTTGTGGACATTAAATTGATGCATCGGATTTGCGGCCATAACTTAACTCCTATTTTTTTTGCATTCTTTTTGCAGCCTTAATTACATTCAAAATTCCAGCTGCAGAACCAAAAATAAAGAAAACAATTATTAATATTGGTTTAGTACCAAACCAGTTATCCAAAATAAACCCAATAATTACTCCAACCGCAACTGCGGCAACAAGTTCGGTTCCAAGTTTAAATGCATTTCCAAGAAAAACCCCTTTTTCTCCGGAGTCTTTTATTTCTTTATTTTGCAATTTTGATTTTGCAATTTTAAGGCGAGTTTCTAAATCTTCGGGATTATTCATTGGTCATTAAGCAACCAGCTCTTCTGCTTTCTCTAAATTCACTGCTACTAATTTACTAATTCCCTTTTCAGGCATTGTGACGCCGTAAAGCCTGTTCATTTTTGACATAGTCAATGCATGATGCGTTATGATTACAAATTTTGTTTTCGTAATTGAATTTAGCTCATCTAGCAAGGAACAAAAACGAGATACGTTTGCATCATCTAATGGAGCATCGACTTCATCCAACACACAAATTGGTGATGGGTTTGTTAAAAAGATAGCAAAAATCAAAGATAGAGCAGTTAAGGCCTGTTCCCCTCCGGACAAAAGTGTGATTGATTGCAATCTTTTTCCAGGTGGTGAGACAAGCATTTCCAGGCCTGCCTCAAGAGGATCGTCAGAGTCGACAAGTTCGAGTTTGGCATTACCTCCGTTAAATAGTTTTACATAAACTTCGTTAAATTTTTTATTTATTTTTGAGAAAGCATCCAGAAGTCTTTCACGACCTTTTTGGTTTAATTCATTTATACTTGATTTTAATTTGACAATTGCTGAGACCAAGTCAGCCCTATCATCCTCCATTTTTTTAATTGTAACTTTAAACTTTTCTGTTTCTAAATCTGCCCTTAAGTTTACAGAACCTAATGCTTCTCTACTCTTTTTCATTTCCGCTAACCTTTTTTCTTGCTCATCAACAGAAGGTAATTGGTCAGGATTATCAAAACCAGTAATTGAAAGTAAATTATTGACATTTTCTACTTTTAGTTCTTTTTTAACTACATAAATTAAATCCATTTTTCTTTGATCAATACCCTCAACCGTAGCTTCAAACCTTGCCTTATTTTCTCTTAAAACAGCGAATTTTTCCTGCACAGATTTTAAATTTTCATTAATAGAATTATACTTTTCTTCTGCGTTATGTATTTCAATTTCCAGTTCTTCATTTTGTTTTTTTGTATTTTCTAAATTTTGTAGGTTTTGACCTTTGCTTATAGCAATTTTTTCAGGATTTTTTTGATTCTCTTCTAATTCTATTGATATTTTTTTTCTTCTGTCTGCCAATTCTAAAATCATTTTTTCAGAATTGAGTTTTAAATCTTTCCAATTTTCTAATTCTTGATCAATATTTTTAATTCTTTCTTTTCTTTTTATCGAATCACTTTTGATCGTTTCATTTTTTCCAAAGTATATAGCGTATTCTTCTTGAGATGATGTGATTTTGTTAACCAGAGTCTTTAATTCTTCAAAAATATCTTTTGTAAGTTTTCTGTCAGAGTCTATATAGGTTTCAATCTCACTTATTAAATTATTTAAATTTTTTTGAAGCTCTTTCAATTTATGATTTGCTGAATCAAGATCTGTTTTAGAACGTGACTCTGTTTCAAAAAGTTCTTTTTCTGTTTTCAGCAGTTCATTTTTTTCTTCTAAAATTCTTTTTTCATTTAGTGACGAATCAAGCGATATGCTTTTCTCTCTTTCCAGATCAGAGTCGATAGTCTTTATATTCCCCAAGAGTTTATTATTTAAATCTTTAATTCTCTTTTCTTCTTCCTCTAAATTTGTTACTTCCAAATTTATTTTTTGAAGTTTAGAAAGATTTTCAATTTTTTTATCTTTTAACGGTTCAAGTTTCTTATTTTCTTCTTCAACCAAACTGTTGTTATGTTGAATTTCTATTTTTATAGATTTTATCTCATTATCTATTTCAACAGATTTTTCTTTAATTTCATTTTTTTCTTTTTCTATATCCTGAATTTTTAAATAGTATAATCCCGCCTCAATAGATTTTATTTTTTGTGAAATTTCTCTATATCTTGTTGCTTCTTCAGCTTGTTTTTTTAAATTATCCAATTGTTTTTCTTGTTGTTTTTTTAATTCATCTGCTCTTTTCAGATTGTTTTCTGCAGCATTAAGTCTTGTTTCTGCCTCATGTCGTCTTATGTGTATACCAGAAATTCCAGCAGCTTCTTCAAGAACAGATTTTCTTTCAGAAGGTTTTGCAGTTACTATCATTCCTATTTTGCCTTGACTAATCAGAGATGGCGAATGTGCTCCGGTTGATAAATCTGCAAAAAAAGTTTGTGCGTCTTTTGCCCTAACTTCTTTTCCGTTCATAAAATATTTTGAGCCCTTTTCGCGCTCAATTCTTCTTTTAATATGAATTTCGTCTAGCTCTATGTATTGACCCTGACCTTGTTTGCTAGAATTATCTATAGTTATAGAAACTTCAGAAATATTTTTTTGTGGTCTATTTGAGGTTCCAGAGAAAATAACGTCTTCCATTCCAGAACCCCGCATGCTTTTAGCTGATGTTTCTCCCATGCACCATCTTAAAGCCTCAACAATATTTGATTTGCCGCATCCATTCGGCCCAACAATTCCAGTTAGTCCTTCCTCAATAAAAAAAGTTGTTTTATCAAAAAATGATTTAAATCCAGATAGCTCTAATTTTTTAAACTTCATAATTTATTATAGAAATTTTTTTATTGCCTTTTTAAAATCATTATAATTATGCTCTCCTTCGTATTTCTTTTCATTAATAAAAACAGTTGGTGTTGATTTTATTGAATACTTCTTGTTTCCATTTATTTTTTCTTCCAAAATTTCATCCTCTAATTTTTCACTATTTAAACAATTACTACTTTTATCATCATTTAAGTTGTAATCGTTTGCAATTTTTATCAATTTTGTATTAATATTGTTAATATCCGAACCACTAGCCCAACTATCTTGTTTTTCATAAAGTTTGCTTAAGAGATCCAATCTTTTTTCTTTGTTTTCAACACACCTTAGAACTTTTTCAGCATTGAAGGCTGCCAAATCTAAGGGAAAACCATGATGTTCAAACCTAACATTATTTGTATCAATAAATTCTTTTTTTAGCTTATTAAAGATTTTAGAATGAAAATTTGCACAATGAGGACAGGTTAAAGAAGAAAAAACTTTAACAGTTACTTTTGCTTCGTCACTTCCAATTGAGATTAAAGACTTATTTTCAGATGCATTTACCTGAAAATTATTGAGCAGAAATATAAATACTAAAAAACAAAGTAATGAATTAATTTTTGGCATATAGTTTTTATTTCTTTTTGCTAAAAACATTTATTAGATTAGTAAGATTCTTTTTTAAATTAGAATTTCCAATTTTTTCAACTTTTTTTTGAAATATGGCTTTTTGATTTTCACTAAGATCATATTTTCTATTTTTAGTAATTTTCTCTTTGATTAAAACAAGTTTAATATCCTTTATAAATTCATACCCAAAAAAAGTATTTATTTTTTCAATAATATCTTTTTTGCTATATTCCACAAGAATCTGATCACCGTGAAAAACATTTAAAACCAAGGTTCCATTTTTAAGTTCTCTGCCTGTTTTGACAGATTTTGGATAACAAACACTGGAAATTTTTTTTCCAACTAAATTAGACCAATTGTAGATTATACTAGAATAGTTGTGACCACCTTTTTTTAGAATTGTTTTTAAACCACGTGGCAATGAATTTGATACCGTCTTAAGTCCTTGAATAGAGTACATTGATTTATTAATATAGGTTTTTTTATCATGCATATTAAAACTAATTTATCAAAAAAAATAATTACTTGGTATGATAATAATAAGCGATCTTTGCCTTGGCGCGTATCATTTAATTCATCTAGAAAGCTTTATTACAGATTATTAAGCGAATTTATGCTGCAACAAACCCAGGTAAAAACCGTGATTCCTTATTTTGAAAAATTTACAAAAGAAATTAAAACTTTAAAAAAACTTTCTACAACTAGTGAAAGAAAAATTCTAAAACTTTGGGAAGGATTAGGCTATTACAGAAGGGCAAGAAATTTACTTATTACAGCAAAAATTATTGTAAACAAAAAAAAATCAGTACTACCCAAGACTTTAATTGATATAAAAAAACTTCCAGGAGTAGGGGATTATACTGGAAATGTTTTATTAGCCCTGGTCTATAATCAACCTCGTTTTGCTTTGGACGGCAATGTTAAAAGAGTTCTATCTAGAATAATAAATAAACATGAGAGAAAACTAGATTTTGAAAAAATGGTTAAAAAAAATAAAAAACAATTATTTTACTCAAAAAGAAATTCAGATTTAGTAGAGGCAATGATGGAGTTTGGAGCTTTAATTTGTAAACCCAAAGAACCTAAATGCGAAATTTGTCCTATTAATAAAACCTGTAAATTCCACAAATCTGGTAAATATGTTAAATTAACAGATACAATTAAATCAAATAAAAAAAGTTATAATATTTTTTGTTATCTTAACAAAAAAAAACAAATTGGCTTAACAAATAAAAATAATTTAGGTTTTTTGAAAGAATATAATCTTCCAATAATTAAAGAAAAATTAAAAAAAAATAAGTTTAAAAGCTGGAATTTTCTTTGTAATTACAGAAATTCTATCTCAAACAAAAAATTAGACATTGATTTATATTATAAATTTTCAAATAAAATACCAAAAAACCTAAACTGGTATTCTATGCACGATAATAAAGAATTTATACCAACATTTACTAAAAAAATATTTGAACAGGTAGAAAATTTATATTAATGAAAAAAAAAATTGCAATAATTGGATCTGGAATTGCTGGTCTCACAGCAGCAAACCTATTAAAAACAAACTCTAATTTTGAGGTAATGGTTTATGAAAAAGAAAGTACATTAAGTCTAGAAGAAGGTTACGGAATACAATTGGCTCCTAATAGTATTTCAATTTTGAACAAAATAGGTTTTCGCAATATAGATAATAATAATATTTATAATCCATCAAAATTGAATTTCTATTCGGCCGAAAATAATAAAATTTGTGATTTAAATTTAAATAGATTTGATTTTGAAACGGTTAAGTACACAACATTAAAGAGATCCACTTTGATTGAATTTTTAAAGAATAAATTATTTGAAAATCATATGAAGTTTGGAAAAGAAGTAAAAAAGATTTCAAGAATTAAGGGCAAACTACTAATTAATTTTATAGACAACACCAATGATTTAGTAGATTTTATAATTGTTTCAGATGGTGTTTTTTCTAAAACAAAATCAATAATTGAAAATAAAATTATTAAACCCCGTTATAGCGGATCTATTGCGATTAGAGCGGTAATAAAAGCTTCTGAAGATTTTAACTACGAAAGTCAAAATATATCATTAGTGATGTTTCCAAATTCACATATCGTAATTTATCCAATCAACAAAAAAAATGATCTCAACTTGGTTTGTATTGTAAGGCAAAAACTTGTTAAAAATATTGACATCCAATCAGTAATAAAAAAAGAAATACTGAATAAAAATAATAATTTAGAAAGTTTATTTCAAAGTTCTCTAAATTCATGGCCAATTTATGTAACCAACAAACCCACAAAATCAATTTATGAAAATGTGTTTTATTTGGGAGATGCTTTTTATACATTTATCCCAACAATGGCACAGGGTGCAGGACAATCTATTGAAGGAGCAAACGAATTATTTAATTTATTATGCGAAGGTTCAGAAAAAATACAAAGTCTTTATTTTGAAAAAAGATTGAAAAGAACTAAGTTAATTAATACCAGGTCTAAATTAAATTATTTTTCTTTTCATTTATCAAGCCCGTTTATGATTAGGACTAGAAACTTTATGTTAAAAAAGATTACAAAAAGTGAAAAGTTTTTAAATAGTTATTTAGGAAATATTTATCAAAAAAACTAAGAAACTGGTCTCAATCTTTCTCTTAAATCATCAATTGGTTTTAAATTATCGCCTGACTGATAATGCCAGTAGGTCCATCCATTACAGCTTTCTGCGCCTATTATTTTTGCAGCAACTTTGTGAATAGATCCTTCTGTTTGTTGACATTTTAAACTTCCATCAGCCATAATTTTTGCATTATATTTTCTTTTGTGATCAAACAATAATGTTCCCGGTTTGATTAGTCCCATTTCAATTAAAGAGCCAAAAGGGATCCTGGGTTTAGATTTATTATTTTGAAGTGTATCCAGGCAATCATCTTCTATAATGTTTGTTTTATTTATTCTTTGATTTGCAGCTAAAAAGTATTTTTTATCCTTCTCTATACCAAAATATTGTCTACCCAATTTCTTTGCAACGACCGCGGTAGTTCCTGTTCCTAAAAATGGATCAAATATTAAATCGCCCTTATTTGTTGTCGCTAATATAATTCTATGTAGTAAAGCCTCAGGTTTTTGAGTTGAATGAACTTTTTTTCCATTCTTTTTTAATCTTTCTTTTCCGTTGCAAATAGGCAGTGTCCAATCAGATCTCATTTGCAGATCATCATTAAAACATTTTAAAGATTGATAATTAAACGTATATTTAGATTTTTTACTTTTTGAGGCCCATATTAAAGTTTCGTGCGCATTAGTAAATCTTGTTCCTTTAAAGTTTGGCATCGGATTGTTTTTTCTCCAGATTACATCATTTAATAACCAGTAATTTAAATTTTGCAAATGATAACCCAATCTAAAAATATTGTGATAAGTACCGATTACCCAAATACTACCATTGTCCTTTAAAATTCTTTTGCATTCCTTTAACCAAGTTTTGCAAAATCCATCATAATCCTTAAAGCTTAAAAATTGATCCCATTTGTCATTAACTCCATTGACCTTGCTATCGTCAGGTCTTTTTAATTTTTCTCCTATTTGCATATTGTAAGGAGGATCGGCAAAAACTAAATCAAAGCTTTTATCTGGAATCTTTTTTAATATTTCTAAAGAATTTCCATTTACAATCTTGTTAGTAAATTTTGACATTATTGAATTCAACCCGAAATTGAATCCATGGTCAATTTTTTTTTTTAATGAAATTGAGTCTATAGTGTGTTGATGATTCCTATCTGGACAAGATATTGTATACGGGTCTATAACTTTTTCTATGGTAGTTCGTAACCCCAAATTTTTTCAATGCCCCAAGGTGCTGCCAGGTGCCGTAGCCAAAATTTTTGTTCCATCTGTATTGTGGAAATTTATTTCCTAATTTTATCATATAAAGATCTCTATAGACTTTTGCTACAATAGAGGCTGCAGAAATACATTTAATTTTTTGATCTCCTCTGATGATTGTCTTAGAATTTTTTAACTTTTTTGGCGCATGAGTTCCATCAATTAGAAAAAGATGAGGTTTTTTCTTTAATTTTTTCGCAGCTCTTTCCATCGAAAGCAATGTAGCATTAAAGATATTATACTTATCTATTTCATTTACAGATGCCGAACCTATGGCATACCAGGAGTTTTTTTTTATATGCTTTGCAATTTCCACTCTGTCTTTAAATGATATAGTTTTTGAATCTCTTAAAAATTTTTTATTGATATTTTTTTTTAAAATAAGTGCACAGGAAATAACAGGGCCAGCCAAACAGCCTCTCCCAACTTCATCTACACCTGCAAGAATTTTATTAGCCATTAAATTTTATTTTCAACTCAGACATTTTTTTTTTGATCATTTTTAAATCTTCCCAAGCATATTTTTTTTGATCTGGTTGTCTCATGAGAAAAGCGGGATGGAACGAAGCAATTATATCCGGGTTAACGTTGCCAATTTTTTTGCTTACCCATTTTCCTCTAGCCTTAGAAATTACAACTTCGTTGCCTATAAGAGCATTCAATGCGGTACTGCCAAGCAACAAAAGAATTTTAGGATTAACTAACTCTACATGTTTAATAAGAAATGGAAGATATCTTTTTATTTCTTCATCTGTTGGTCTTCTATTCAATGGAGGTCTAAAATTTACTACATTTGAAATATATACATTTTTTCTATTAAGCTTGATTGCATCCAACATTTTATCTAGAAGTTTTCCAGCTCTACCTACAAATGGTTTTCCTTCCTTGTCTTCATTTGCTCCTGGTCCTTCACCTATAATCATTATTTTAGCAAATGGGTTTCCATCAGAAAAAACCAAATTTGTTGCACTTTTTTTTAATTCACAGTTTTTAATAGAGTTAATCTTTACCTTAAGTTCTGCAAGTCGAGACAACTTGTCTTTAGAGCCATTCGTTAAAGTTTGATTAATATCTTTTTTATATCTATTTAATGATTTATTATCATATACCAGTTTGTTATTAATAAGTTTATGATAAAGTTTTGTTCTATTAATTTTAAAATTAGATTTTTTCATTATATATGAAATTTTTTTGCTTTATTTTTAAATTAGCATTATATACTTTTATTTTTTTAGGTATATCCAATTCATCGTATTCAAAAGCATTAAATTTCAATCAAGACGCTAAAAATATTTCTAACTACTTTTCTGGCATGATATCTTTCAATAATTTTGATTATTTCAGTTCTGAGAAATTTTTTAATAATTTAAATGAATCTGGCAGAAACAATCAAAACTTTTCATCTCGATATATTCAATCTTTAATAAATCTTGAAAAGTATAATGAGGCTTATTCTTACTCAAAAAAACTAGAGAAAAAAAATTCATCAAATTTTGAAAGCAATCTTATTCAAGGTCTGTTTCAATTTAAAAATAAAAACTATAGCAAGGCAAAGATTTACTTTGACAGACTTAACCCAAGTTTTGAGCATAGATTAACTTTCGAACCTTTACAAAATTCATTAAAAAATTGGTCAGAAATTTCCGCATCAAACAAAAGAGAAAACATCGATCTTATTAAATCTATGTCTGATAAATACGGCAGATTCAAAAATGTACAAGAAGCTTTTGCTCACTGCTATTTTGACACCTCCGATGTAGAAAAAAAATTTAATGAAATTATTAATAACGAAAAAAATAATTTTTACAGGTATAATTTCTTTTTTGCCAACTATTTAATTAGAAAAGGAGAACATAAAAAGGCAGAAAATATTATAAGTTTAACTTCAAAAAATTTTCCTAGAAATTTATTAATAAATCAGTTTAAAGAAACTTTAGAAAAAAAAGAAAAAAATAAAAATGAATTTAACTGCAAAGAATCTGACGGCATTCTTGCAGAAATATTTTATGCTTTTGCAAACGCTCTTTCCACACAACGTCATTATCAGCTGTCAAATTTTTATATTAACCTTTCAAAATATTTGAACCCAAATTTTTTGTCTTATAATGGTTTACTTGCTGAAAATTTTGCTAATTTAAAAAAATATGATGAAGCTAAAAAAACATATAAAAAATTATATCCTTTAGGATCCTATTACAGATGGAATTCCAGCAAGGAAATTGCTTCAATATTAGATGCTCAAGACAAAAAAGTAGAATCTATAAATTTTTTATCTAAATCTTATAAAGAGATTGATAAAGATATTTATAGAACTTTTGATTTGGCAAATTTTTTGAGAGGCGATGATAGCTACGAAGAATCAATAAAATTATATTCAGAAATTTTGTCAAAGATTACAAGGGATCACAAACTTTATCCAAGAGTTTTGGATAGGAGAGGTACAGCTTATGAGAGAATTGGAAAATGGGAACTTGGTGAAAAAGATTTAATGCAATCATTGGAAATACTTCCAGACCAAGCATACACAATTAATTATTTAGCTTACACTTGGATTGAAAAAGAAAAAAATACCAGAAAAGCACTTACGATGTTAAAAAAAGCAAATACTTTAAAAGAAAATGACGGCTACATCACCGACTCTTTAGGTTGGGCATTATATAAATTGAATAATTTTCCAGAAGCCCAAGTATATTTACAACATGCAATTACTTTAATGCCAGAGGATCCTATCGTTAACGATCATTTTGCTGACTGTTTGTGGATGAATAACAAAAAAATTCAGGCAAGATACTACTGGAAATATGTTTTAACTTTAGAAGATACTAAAAAAGAACTAAGACAAAAGATTGAAAATAAATTATTGTTTGGCGTAGAAAAAAGTTAAAAATACCATTTTATGACCAAGACAATCTTGAAATCTTATTCTAAAATTAATTTGTTTCTAAATGTCGGAAAAAAAAACATAAGAAGCAAACTTCACAATGTTCAATCTCTAGTTTGTTTAATTAATATATACGATACAATTGTGATTAGCAGAATTAGAGCAAACAGGGATATAGTCAAATTTTCTGGAAAATTTAGTAGTTATGTACATAAAAAAAAGAATTCAGTTACAAAATGTTTGTTACTATTAAGGAGTAAAGGAATTATAAAAAAAAATCAAAATTTCAAAGTTACAATTCAAAAAAATATTCCAGTTTTTTCTGGACTTGGTGGAGGTTCTAGTAATTCAGCTACATTGATTAAGTATTTTGGTAGTGGAAGAAGGTTTTATGAAAAAGACATCTCTAGTTTTTCAAGAAATTTAGGATCAGATTGTAGATTGTTTTTTGGGTCTAAACAAATTTTTCAAAAAAATATAAATAAAATAATTAATATTAAAAAAAAATTAAATTTTTATTTAGTTGTGGTTTATCCTTTTTTAAAATCATCAACAAAAGAGGTGTATTCGAAAATAAAATTTTCTAAAAATTTAAAACAAAAGAGTTTTGATGGAAACCGCTTTCAATTAAAAACTATTGACGACTTAAAATATGAAGAAAATTTTTTAGAAAGAATTGTGATTGGAAAGTTCCCTGTAATACAGAAAATTTTGTATCAGCTGGAAACTATGAGAAATTGTCAATTTTCAAGAGTTACTGGATCTGGTTCTGCATGTTTTGGCTTATTTTTAACGAAAAAAAGTGCAGATCTAGCTTTAATAAAAATTAAAAAAAAATTTCCTAAATTCTGGTGTGTTGTTGGTAAAACTATTTAAAATCGCTTTTTTATGATATATCAAAAATTAAATTGGGGCGTAGCCAAGCGGTAAGGCAGTGGTTTTTGGTACCACCATCCTAGGTTCGAATCCTAGCGCCCCAGCCA
>MDSV01087174.1_pt1 | contig 12251 bp, 8 predicted proteins | sample 810851 | NCBI WGS metagenome assembly MDSV01 (sample SAMN05326640, study PRJNA326480) | marine metagenome | isolation source: seawater | place: Atlantic Ocean: North East | collected 2012
TAATGGACGTAAAAGAGTCTTAGAGGAGGGTACATTTACTCAAGAAAAAACTGCAATTGAATTTGAAAAATTGTATAATAATATTAGATCTACAAATTGACATTAAAGCGCTTTGTTCATATCATTAATAGTTGTCGCATATTCGTGAAGAGTCAGGATTCCAAACCAGAGAGTGTTATTGTAGGAACCTCTGTATCGGAGGTAACTGATATAAATCGGACTCTAAATAATGTACTTGGTGCAACATCTATAGTAGTAGTCATATTCATAGTAATAGCAGCAATGCATGGTGAAGCAATTAGTAAAGGAATAATAGAAAATAATGATGATTCTTATGTCAGGGTTCCTGTTTGGGAAAGGGGAGATTTCGATTATATTACCAATGAAGACTATGGATATGTCATGGAAATTGGTGAATACGAGGTTCTAGAAACAGATAATGAATGGAATTCAACACACGTATTTGTTGAATATGAATTACCTTTAGATGAAGGAGGTGCAGCGCCTAATGGAATTATATCTCTTGCATACTGGTTACCAAAAGTAGAACCTGGTGTTCAAGTACCTGTAATTGCTGAATTTGGACCATATTTTCAAGAACCAAGTGTACAAACTCCTACAATAGAAGTACCTGGTAGTTGGTTAGGTCAAATGATAATTGATCAAATTCTTCCTCATGGATTTGCCTTTGCCCAAGTATCTGTAACTGGAACTGGACGTTCAAATCATTGTATGGATTTAATGGGTACTGCAGAACAATTGGGTAATGATGCGGCTGTAACTTGGCTAGGATCTCAAAATTGGTCCAATGGAAATGTTGCAATGATCGGAAAATCATATGATGGGTCAACTCCTTGGCAAGCAGCAATGTTTGGTAATGAACACCTCAAAACTATTGTTCCAATTTCTGGATTAATTGGTGTTAAAGAATTAATGTGGAAAAATGGTTCATCAGAAGCACGTGCTCCTATAATGCACAATGGTGTTTATGGGTCATATGGATTTGATGGTGATGAAGAAGATTATGGCAATTTATGTCCTGATTACATTATAGGTCCTGGCACAGGAGTATCGGCTTATATGTTTGGTTCTGAAATTGCTGGAGACTATTGGGCTGAGAGATATTTCCTTGAAAGAGTATTACAAAATTACAATGGTTCTGTTTATTTAATTCAAGGAATGCATGATTGGAACGTAGATCCTCATATGGCAATTCCAACGATAAACCGGATTAAAGATGTGGGCATAGAAGCAAAGGGCCTATTTGGTCAATGGGATCATGATTATCCAGATAGAGCAATACAATTAGATGACCGTTCTGATATGGGGGGCAGAGGTGGTGAAGCATTTCCTGAAATGATCCGATTTGATTGGATGCAAGATTTACTAGAATGGTTTGATTGGTATCTAAAAGGAGAAGGCAATCAGCCCTTATTACATGTCGAAATACAATCTAATCATGGTGCTTGGAGAATAGAAGATAGATATCCTGCTTCTGATACTGAAGAATTAATTTTTACTTTAGGATCTGATATGAGTAGTTCGGGAGGTCTTACGGTCTTACCTGATGCTTCTACAGGTCCTATATTCGAAACATCCCCATTAACTGAAGATATTTATGTCCAAGGAATGCCTAGACTTCATGTTCAAGTAACTACTTCAACAGTAGGTGGTCAACTTTATGCATTGTTGGAGGATTGTGATGGTAATGATTGTATTCATATTGGTCATGCAATAATGGATTTACGCTACCATGAAGGTGGGGAGGAATTATCTTCGACTTGGTTACCTGTTTTAGAAACAATCACTGCAAATATGGAATTTATAGCTTTAGATGCTGAAATAATGGCTGGTCATACTTTAAGATTAACATTATTATCAACAGGTGAAGATTACCTTCCTGCTTCAACTTCATCGATAGTCACAATTGTTGAAGGTGAGGGTAGCACATTACAATTAGATACATTTAACCCTGATGATAAATTATATTGGATTCCGCCAATTTGTACACATGAAGTATGTGAATAAGTTAACGAAAGTTATATTTTTTTAATATATATGCATCAATTGGTTAATAATGAAGTTACCGAGGTCATCAATCATGGCGAGTAATATCAAGCGTACAATGGCTTGTTTACTTGCTATTATTTTTTTAATTCCCTTTACACCATCTGCTTTGGCAGATGATGATGCAGCAAGTGCTAATGTCTTGACTGATGGAAGTACAAGTTCTGGAGATGTAGACGCGGAGGGAGATTCCAGAGATTGGTGGAAAATTGATATCTTGGGTGGCGATACATTAACTATTGATGTTTCATCTTCAACTGGTGACCATGGTTTTGATTTATTTGGCTGTTTTGGAACTGATCATTGGGAAGGAAGAGTTAAAATTTGGGATTCAACAGCTTCAACAAACCTTTATCAAAGTGATTTTGGAAGTGCGGGATCTACATCAGTTTCAGTTTCAATTGTTCCTTCTGCATCCGAATGGGGTAGTATTACAGGGCCAACAACGTACTATACCGAAGTAATCTCTTTAGATAATTGTGACCAAGATGAATTTGATTATTCTATTACTGGAACTATTGACAAAACATATCGAGATACAGATGGTGATGGATTTAGAGATCTAGATGATGATTGCCCTAATGATTTTGGAAAAAGCAGTGAAGATAAAAATGGATGTTTGGATAGTGATGAAGATGGTTGGTCTGATGAAGGAGATAGATACCCTGTAGATGGTACACAATGGGAAGATTCTGATTTCGATAATTATGGAGATAATCCGAATGGAAATAACCCTGATTCTTGCCCTGGATTTTTTGGGCAGTCATTTCAAGATCGGTTTGGTTGTCCTGATTCTGATGGGGACGGTTATAGCGATCCAAGTACCCTATACTCAATTGAACCTTGGACTATTTCTGATGGTGCTGATGCTTTTTGGTGGTCCCCTCAAGATCCTTCAACTCAGAATATCTGTGGGATGTATTGCCATACTCAATGGAGTGATTTTGATGGTGATGGATTAGGTGATAACTGGTATGATTCAAGATGGGAAGCGATACATGTTGAAACAGGAATCGGCGAATATGTTGAAGGAGCAATTTTAGAAGATGCTTGTCCTCACATAATCGGTTATTCTTCAGAAGATCGGCCAGGATGTCCAGATACTGATGGAGACGGGTGGTCTGATGGTGATTCCAATTGGACTGTAGATAATGGTGCAGATCCCTTTCCAAATGATTTCAGTCAATGGAAAGATACTGATAAAGATGGATATGGAGATAATTATACTTTTGAAATTGATGAAAATGGTTTGAGGGTTGAAACTGGGGATGCTTTTATTCAAAATCCAACACAATGGAGTGATTCTGATGGAGATGGATGGGGAAATAATCAAGGCAATCAAGATTCTCAAGTAGATTCATTTCCGTATGAAAATTCACAATATCTAGATTCGGATTACGATGGATATGGAGACAATTATTCTGGTTTTCAAGGTGATTCATGTATTGAAACTTCAGGCTTTTCTAATCAGGATAGGTGGGGGTGCCCAGATACTGATGGTGACGGTTATTCCGATCCTGATGATAGTTGGGTTTCACACCCAGAAGGTTTTGCAGATGCGTTTCCTTCTAAAGGAAGTCAATGGTATGATACTGATGGTGACGGATTCGGAGATAATCAAACTCAAAATGCATGGCAACCAGATAGTTGTCTTTTAACAAAAGGTGATAGTTACAGAGATAGATGGGGATGCCCAGATACTGATGGTGATGGGGCTTCTAATCCTGATAATGATTGGCTTACGCACCCATTAGGTATGGCAGATACATTCCCTCTTGAATCAACACAGTGGATGGATACTGATGGTGATGGATATGGAGATAACCCTGTTGGAATTACACCAGATAATTGTATAGAAATCCCTGGAACAAGTACAGAAGATAGATTTGGATGCATAGATACTGATGGTGACGGATGGTCCGACTTAAGTGATAAATTTCCACATATACCCTCACAAATGGTAGATTCAGATGGTGATGGTTATGGAGATAATCTTTCGGGACATGAACCAGATGCTTGCCCAACGGTTTTTGGTACTAGTTTACTAGATCGGAGAGGATGTTTAGACTTAGATGATGATGGATACTCTGATCCTGATGAAAAATGGTTAGCAAGTCCAGAAGGACAAGCAGACGCCTTTGCTAATGACCCTTGGCAATGGTTGGATACTGATGGTGATGGTTATGGAGATAACCCTGTGGGTAATTTAAGAGACGATTGCCCCTCTGATTCAGGAAGTTCTACTATTGATTTTCAAGGATGCCCAGATAATAATGGAGATGGTTATTCAAATTCTTTTGGAGAAATTAAAGCTGCTATGACAATAATGGGTAGTAACCCTCTATCTTCTTGGGCAACTTATGCTATTGCAGGATTAATCTTTTTGTTTGCCGTAATAGTGAATAGGATTTTTGAAGAAAATGATGAAACGAAGGAGGTGGATTTTATTGAACAGATTTAGTATCAACATTTGTATATTAATTTTAATTTTACCACTTCTTAACATAGTTGAAACTGTAGAAGCAAATAATGATCTTGATTTTACTGTTGTAAATTATGAAACGAGGGAACAAGACATCGATAATGACGGTTATGTTGATCAGTTAAGAATTGTTTTTAATGTGAATACCACTAAATCACAAACTCCGGTTTCTGCAAAATTAATTACAACTTTTGATCAATATCCAAACCAAATTGAAATAATACAATGGGATAATTTTACACTAACAAACGAAAAATCGTTATCAAGATCAATTTTTGTTGATGCTTGGAAAGAAGGGAAATATATTGTTTCATTAAAATTCTTAAACCCCGAAACTAGTGAATTAATTTCTGAATATCAACTTGGAGAATATAATTTAATGGTGGGAATGGAAACACCCTTTGTTGCTCTAAATGTGATTGCAACACATGAAGGGAAGACCGTAAATGATAATTTTAATACTGGATCTGAATGTAAAGTAAAGAGAAATGTCTTAGATAAAATAGGGCATAGATACAATAAAACTGGAGAAGTTCAATTCTTGGGAGCGCCATGGGTTTCTCCATCTATTGAACCTGGAGAAAATACTCCAAATAATGATGAAATAGATTGTAGTAGTTGGCCGGCTGGAAAATATAATTTAAAATTAATTTATCACAATTCACTAGGATATTCTCTCGAAACTTGGAATAACTTCTCTATAATTAATCAACCTGCACCAAGTTTTAATCTTAATGTGACAGGTCAAAACATGGAAATTGGTAGTTTATGTTTCATCACAATAGAACCTACTGATGGAACTGATTTTAGTGAAAATCTGATTACATGGACAACAATTCCAGAACATGATGATACTGAAGGTTTAGAATTAAACTGTAAGATGTGGTTACCTGGAATTCACCGTATAATTGTTAATGTTACTAATTCAGAAGGAATTAGTGCAACTAATGGTGTTAATCTTGTCAGAATGCCTCCTATTGGTGATGAAAATTTATCTACTTGGGGGAACCAAAGTGTGACTTCATCTTGGCCTGTTAGAAGTGGTGGAGAAGTTGAATCAGAATATATGGGATATATCGCTACGGGTATTGGGATGCTTCTATTATTCTTAATTTCGATTCTTGTTTTAAAGCGGTTTGGTGATGATATGCAAGGTGATTTTTCAACCTCAAAACCTGGAATGAATTCGGAAGGTTTACCCACACATAGAGATGATGATGGACATTTATGGAGACAACACCCTGATGGTCAAATAGATTGGTGGGATGAAAATGCAAATATGTGGATTCCTTTCCAATAGATATTATCTACGAATAAAAAATAATGCGGGACCTCCGCTGTGAATAAAAAATTCTACCTTTTTCTTTTTTGAATAATTGTGAATTCCCCGTGTTGAGAAATCCATTTTTTCTTGATCTAACTCCCATTCGACTCCTTTTAGTGAAACTATGCTTTTGGAAAAACAAAATAATGATAAATGTGTTTCATTCTCAAAATTAAATTCAAAATTTTTATTTTGAGGGATATATGTTACGACAAAATCATTCAAATGAATACGTAAATTAATGGATAGCATTTCTTCTTGATTTAATTCGGCTAATGCTGCATAAGTCCCCAGAATGTGGTCACTTCTACCAGATTCTACTCCAATGATTTCAATATCTTTAATATCTTTAGAAATAGTCCATTTTATTGCCTTAAACAAATCTGTTTCCTCTTGGCTAGTTTGATGGATAGAAATAACTGATTCATTAATTAATGATTGATCTAATGAATCAAAATCACCAATTACGACATCAGGAATAAATCCTGAATTAATACAAGAATTGTAGCCACCATCTATTGCAATTGAATATTTTTCATCAGTACATAACTTTTTGAAAATTTTTTCAGGAATTTGACCTGCCGCAATCAATAATGCACATTTTTTTGTTGCGGTCATAGTAAGGCGAACAGAACTCCATTAATGAATCATCTTTAATCTAATAATAACAAAAGCCAAGCCTCAATAAGGAGGCCGCAGTCGGCAGGTAAGGGTAGATTATGTCTGAATATGTCCCAGAGGGTGCTTTGTTACCAAGTGGGATAAATGTAGATGAAACCGCAGCTTATTTTGGAATTACTGATTCAAGTCAAATATTATTAGAATTAGAAAATTCAAATAGACATTCTTGTATTACAATTGTTTTAAATAAAATTTCTGATTTGCTACTAACAGATACGTTTGATCTAGATTCTGGGAGTAATAGATTAAAAGTAGAATCTGGGGAAATTTACTATATACTTACTGGGCCTCTTGAACTATTAAAGGTTACAGAAAATTTACAAATTTTTCTTGGACTTAATCCAAACGAAGGGTCTGTAGAACCAAATATTACTGAAGAACAATTTTCTGCATTAGAGTTATTTTTGGATCCTATGAATGTGTTAAAAATTTACGCTATTGGAGATGTCACTGGAGGTAACAACGAGTTAGCAAAATATGTCACTGCATTTGATAATATGATTGCAAATCCCTCAGAAAATATTCAAGATTTAATTCAGATTAGTAAGGAATTAGCTGAAATATTAATTGAAACAAAAAATATGCAAATGCCAAGAGCTATTTCAATTTTAAAATCAGCTAAAGCGGTACAGGCTCCAAAACTCATAACTCCACAACCAACTATTCAAGAAGAAGTTAAAGAAGAAGTTAAAGAAGAAATTAAATCAAATCCAATTAATGTTATTCCACCTCAAGATGAAGTGCAAGAAACTATTTCATCAACAACTAATTTACAAGAGCCCATGGCATTAAAACCACCTATGAAAAAAACCAATATTATTGAGCCTACTCCTTTAGTAAAACCAGAAATATTACAAAAACCTGTCAATATTCCTAAAGAAGAGCCTAGATCTATGAAAGATCTTGAAAAAGAGAGTCTTGATACAAATAATTGGATTAGTGAAAAAAGTGAATATAATCAAACCTCTGAGTCCATTAATCAAATAAAACCAACTCCAAAAATAGTTCCCGTGATCCCTAAATCAAAACCAATAAATTCTAATGTAATTCCAACTCCAAAAATTCAACCAATTGAAGAGCCGACTCTTGTGAAAAAAAGTATTCCAACCAGGTCATATAATAGCCAGAGTAATTTTAACTCAGACATACAATCTCCTAATTTACCTAAACCAAAAAAACGTTCCCTTCCGGAGCCAATAAACAACATAAATACAAATGGAATAATTCGAACTTTTCCTAATGGTAATATTTGCAAAGGCTGCGGAGTAAGTCTGAGTAATTCTTGGAGATTTTGTCCATTATGTGGTTTTAATAACTAGTTATAATTGTAATTCTCCAGATATAATTAATGGTTCTCCATCAATAAATACTGTTGGCTCTTTAATTATACCACTCGTCAAAATTCCAGGATGATTTCCATCAAGTTTACTACCTTCTAAACCTATACTAAAATAACAACTTCCCATTACTTTTTCATCTTCTAGGGCATTTCCAATTAACTTTGATTTAGGGTTTAAACCGAAACCAAATTGTGAAATGGTCCAAACTGAAGATTGGTCTTTAGCTGGCATTAAATTTGCAGCTTCCGCAAAAAGATGTCTAACTCTTTGTGCTTCAGGTCCACCCTTAATATCTGTAGCAATTCCATCATTAACCTTGAATCTAAGAGGTTCACTAAGTATCATTGAATCAAAACTACCATCGATATACAAATCTCCTTTTGCTGTTCCTTCAATTAAATTATTGAAAATTTTTCCAGCGGGTAGATTTGTTACCATGCCTGGCCTATTGCAAATCCCGCTATCTTCTCGGTTCCATTTTTTGGGATCTACATCAAATCTAATATCTGTTCCTTCAGGTGAAGTTACTCTAATATTTCTACGTCTACGAAGATGGACTCCAACTCTACTAATTGTATCCCTTATTTCATTAAAATCAGCAAGCATGCCTCCACTAGCAAATAATTCAGAAGTTATTCCAGGCATAGTTGCTATTCTAGCACCATCTTTACATGCTTGAATTCTAGCTTTTGTATGAGTAATACTAAATTTTGTAGGTGCTAATACAACATTTTGAGTTCTCATTAACTCAGCAACTGAAACTGGTGGCTCATCTCCATGATGCCTAGTAAATGGCATAATTACCAACAGAACATTATCTGAAATTTCAGATGCAACTTTGTAAAGTTCTTGTCCAATTTCACTTGTAGAGGGATCTGCTATTACTAAAACGGATTCATGGCGTCTTATTTCCATGCAAATATTGACAACTGTCTTTGCAGCAATATTTAAAAAATCGTCAAAAGTTCTTTTTTGGGAAATTTTATCATCTTCGATGATTTCACCATCTAAAATTTCTTTTGAATCTCTCTTTTGTTTTCTCCCCACAAACTACCGAAGGAAATCTTATGTTTGAATTATTGTATTAATTGTTAAAGAAAAAAGCAAATACTCAATATTATCTTTTTTCTAGGGAGGTTTGGGCGGAAAGATGAGTTACGAACAATTTATTGAAGAAGTAAGCACATATTCAAGAATTCAGGCTATTCAGAGCCAATTGAATTGGGATCAATCTGTGATGATGCCACCGAATGGTGCGAAGGCTAGAGCTGAAACATTAGCTTGGTTATCGGGGCGTGCACATGAAACAATTACGAGTAAAAAAATAGGTGAGTTGATTTCAAATTTAGAAGAAAATTTAGGTGATCTGAATGAGGATCAAAAAACTAATGTTTTAGAAATTAGAAGAACATATGATAAGGCAACAAAACTACCTGTTGAGTTTATTGAAAGATTAACAAAAACTCGTTCAAAAGCAATGGGAATTTGGGCTAAAGCAAGAGAAAATAATGATTTTAATATGTATGCACCAATATTAACTGAATTGGTAGAACTTGCTAGAGAAAAAGTTAGTTATCTAGGAAATGAAAAAACACCTTATGACACATTATTGGATGATTATGAAGTTGGTTTGACTGTAGATTATCTGGATCCATTATTTGCTCAATTAAAATCAGGTTTAATAGAAGTTCTAAACAAAATTTTAATGGCGGAAAAACAAGATATCGCTAATTTAGACATGACTTTTCCCGTATCAAAACAGGAATCTTTTTGTTTGAAGGTTTCAGAACAAATGGGCTTTGACTTTGATTCGGGAAGAATGGATATTTCAGCTCACCCATTTTCTATATCAATTTCTACGGGTGATACAAGAATTACAACAAGATATGATGAAGATGATCCCTTCTCATGCCTTTATGCTGTTATGCATGAAACTGGCCATGGCCTATACGAACAAGGATTACCTGATGAATTTGCATTAACTCCTAGAGGAACTGCAATTTCATTAGGTGTTCATGAATCTCAATCTCGTTTATGGGAAAATCAAATTGGACGAACAGAAGAATTTTGGAAATATACATTACCAATTTTTAAAGAAGAATTTCCAGATTTCCCAAAAGATATTGATGCTGCTCAAATGAACTTGATTGCAAACCAGGTTGAACCTTCATTCATTAGAGTTGAAGCAGATGAAGTAACATACAATTTACATATAATTTTGAGATATGAAATCGAAAAACAATTATTTAACGGAGATTTAGAAGTTAATGATTTACCTAAAGTTTGGAATAGTATGTTTAAAGAGTGGTTTGGATTAAATGTTGAAAATGATACAAAAGGTGTCTTACAAGACATACATTGGTCTATGGGTGCATTTGGTTATTTCCCGACTTATACTCTTGGAAATTTATATGCGGCACAATTATTTGATAAAATGAAAAATGTATTTGGGAATGTTAATCAAATGATTGAAGAAGGAAATTGGCTTCCAATTTTAGATTGGTTACGAAAAAATATTCATGAAAAAGGAAGGTTATACAATCCTTCAGATTTAATTGAGAAAGCAACTGGGGCTCCTCCTTCATCAGAACCGTTTTTAAATTATATTAATGAAAAATATAGTAAAATTTACAATTTTTAAATTATTTATAACTTACATAACTAGTTAGTGGTTACGCTCTAAACCATAGAAATTAATCTATTAACTTCCAAGTACAGTTTTGACCTGCAAAAAATGGAACTATTGGATTACCATTTGGTAGAATTATCTGATCAGGAATCGTCCAATCCTCTTTCACTAATGTGATTGTTCCATTATTTCTAGGTAAGCCATAGAAATCAGCACCATGGTGGGAAGCAAAGCCTTCGAGTTTATCCAATGCATCTAGCTCATCAAAAACATGAGTGTATAATTCAATTGCACTCCAGGCACTATAGCAACCAGCGCAGCCACAAGCAGATTCTTTCATGTCTTTTTCATGAGGAGCAGAGTCCGTACCTAAGAAAAATTTCTTATTACCTGTTGCAACAACTTCTCTTAAAGCTTGTTGGTGGATATTACGTTTTAATACTGGTAAGCAGTAATTATGCGGTCTTATACCCCCTACTAACATATCATTTCGATTTAGTAATAGGTGCTGTGGGGTAATAGTTGCTGCAACATTGTCGTTAGCAGAGACTACAAAATCTACTGCATCTTTAGTAGTGATATGTTCAAAAACGATTTTTAATTCTGGAAATGTATCAACAATCCGAGTTAGATTTCTATCTATGAATTCTTTCTCTCTATCAAAGATATCAATGTGGTCATCCGTAACCTCACCGTGTATTAAGAGTAACATACCTTGTTTTTGCATTTCCTCAAAAATAGGGAATAGGGGATCCAATGATTTAACAGCTGCATCTGAATTTGTGGTTGCACCAGCGGGATATAACTTAGCAGCGACAGTGCCTACTTGTTTTGCTGCTATGATATCTTCACGAGTTGTTCCGTTAGTAAGATATAATGTCATTAAAGGCTCAAATTTACTTCCTTCAGGGCGTGCTGCTAAGATACGATAACGATATTCTTCAACCATTTTGGCATTAGTAACAGGAGGTACTAGATTTGGCATAACGATTGCTCGTTTAAAGCAACGTGCTGTTGCAGGAACTGTTTCATTTAACATGTCCCCGTCACGAAAATGTAAATGCCAATCATCTGGAGTCTGAATCTTAATTTGAGTCATCACCTTCTCTCCCTTTTAGTGCCAAATCGGGACGAGTTGTTAAACCTTATATTAGCAAAAGAGAAAATGTAATAGGTCTTGGCCTATACATGGCTTCGGGAAATGATTCCAGAGATAAATTTGAATTTAATGGAGAATTAATTGAAGCGGGCTCTCGTGTTGAAACTGTGATTGAAGTTGGAATTGACCCTCTGGGAAGAAAATTAGAAATTCCTTGTTTTATATTCCATGGGGCTTTTGAGGGACCAACTCTTTCTATTACTTCAGCGATTCATGGAGATGAATTAAATGGGGTTAGTATACTACATTTTCTTATTCATGGATACGATCATATTCCAAATAATGAAGATGATTTTATTGATGTTGAAAAACTAAGAGGTACACTAATTCTAATTCCAATTGCGAATCCAGAATCTGTATTACTTAAACAGCGTAGAACAACAGATGGAAGAGATTTAAATCGTCAATTTCCGGGAAGATCTAATGGAAATCACTCTCAAAGATTAGCTCATAAACTATTTTCATCTATTATTCCAAAGTCGGATTACTTAATTGATATTCATACTGCACCTGGAACTAGAATTAATTTAAATCATGTTAGAACTAATTTTGATAATGAAATTTGTAAA
>MDSV01162247.1_pt1 | contig 12250 bp, 12 predicted proteins | sample 810851 | NCBI WGS metagenome assembly MDSV01 (sample SAMN05326640, study PRJNA326480) | marine metagenome | isolation source: seawater | place: Atlantic Ocean: North East | collected 2012
GATTTTTGAATAGAAGCTCCAGGTTGAGTATAAAATTTAAGCACTTTAGATTTGTGAAATATTTTGTCGTCGAATTTTATTTTACCTAATTTATACTCTTCATCTGAAAAAATATTTTTTTTCACCAAATCATCGAATTCAGAAGGTATATCTGAAGGTTTGATTTCCTCTAATCTATCGCTCATAAATTTAGTAAAAACATTAGATAAATTATCTTTTTTAAACAAATCTTTTAGTAAAAAAAGATATTTAATTTTATTGTCTACATTGTCAGATAATAGAAACTTTTGATAAATTAATGCCCTGGACTCAATAGAGTCTAAAGACTGATAAGTTTCTTCAGCTTTAATTAGAGTATTTAAATCAAATTCAATTTTTTTATATATTTCAAAAATTTTTGATTTATCAAGCGTGTTTTTGTTAGCGGCTATTTCAAAAGTTCTAATTTTTTCTTTATCTTCTAAATCTTTTATCTCAACTAAGTTTGCAGCGTTCAAGTATTCCCAAATATATTTATTTGTTTTTTCACTTGGTTCATATGAAAAATTTGGAATAGTAATTGATGCGAGGTAAAAATTTAATAAATTATTATCTTGTATTTTAGTCTCTGCCTTATCAGTTATACCTAATAAAAAATTAATCCTATTGTTAAAAATTTTATTTGATAGTTTTTGTTCTTTAAGAATATCAAATAGTAACTGCGCCTCCCCTTTTTTATTATTAAAAATTAGGCAATAAATTTTAAATTTTTCTAAATAAGAGTCTTTTATATCTTTGCCAATGAATTCTGCTTTACTACATCCTTCGCTTAAATTGGCTTTAGCTAAATTTTTGTCTACAAGATATTGTATTATTTTTTTTTTTCGTGAAAAATCATTATTTTTAATTAAAAATTTTTCAAGTATTGAGTCTTTTTGATTTTCTATTAACCAATCAATTTTTAAATTTAAAAACTCTTTCTCTGATATATTTTTAGCTGGTAAATAAGAATAGGTCATTATTGTATTTACAAAAATTTCTTCTGCAGAATTGGATAAATTAATATTATTTATTCTTTTAAAGGCATTTTTTATTTCATTCCCGTCTGTTTCAGACCACATATTTAAACTAAAGTTGTTTTCTTCTGGATCAAAAATTCCGTAAATTGGTTTTACTGTTTCGTTTTTTTCAAAATCTTCTGTTATTTTTATATTACCTAAAGAAGAGTCAACTTTGTCAAATTTGATTTTCGTTTCTTTATTATTTTCATCTATTTGGGAACCTAAAGGAATATCTTGCTTTTTTTCTTCAGCTTTTTTTTTCTTCCATATATCTACTGCATCCTCGGCGCTGAGTGGGTTAATTAAAATTAATATAAAAATAAATAGATAAAAATATTTATTTAAGTTTAATAATTTCATTTGTGATATCTTTTTTAATATTCTTTTTTGGTGATGGAAAATTAACTTTATCAAGCAAGAATACTACGAATACCAAAAACAAACAAACTAGGAGAGCTTTGATTAATTTTCTTCCAATAGATTGTCCGATACTACTTTGATTATGGAATTTAAGTTGCATAGTAATAAAATATATTTAAACTTAATAAATAAGACAAATTTATGATAAATCAAATTATAAATTAGGATTTTAATTGAAGAAAAACCTTATTTTAACTGGAATGATGGGTGTAGGGAAATCCACTATAGGAATGTCTCTGTCAAAAATGCTCAATATGAAATTTATAGATATAGACAAAATGATTGAAAAAGAGGAGTCGTTGACTGTTGCAAGTATTTTTAAAAAAAAAGGAGAAAAATACTTTAGAATCAAAGAAAAAGAGATCTGCTTAAAGAAACTAAAAGACAAAAATACTGTTATTGCCCTTGGAGGAGGTGCTTTTATTGAGCCCGTAATAAGAGAGGTTGTTTTGAAAACATCTATAAGTTTTTGGTTAGATTTAAACATTAAAAATCTCTCAAAGAGATTTAAAACTTTGAAAAAAAGACCTTTGGTTGATGAAAATAATTTAGAAGAAAGCTTGAACAATATTTACGAAAAAAGAAAAGAGCTATATAATCTTGCTAATTTTAGAATTGACTGCAACGAAGTTGATAAGTCTTTGATAATAAAAAAGATAGCCAAAATGTATGAATCAAACTGAACTAAAAGTAAAAAATTTAAATTCTAATTACTCTATAATTATAGGTAATAATATTCTAAACATTTTACCAAAAAAAATAAAAAATTTATGTCCAAAAGCTGAAAAAATAGCAATTGTTCTTGATAAAAATGTTCCAAAAAAATATAAATTAAAAGTAAAAAAAATATTAAAAAGATACAAAGTTTTTTTATTTGAATATAGCACAAGTGAAAAATTAAAATCTTTTGACAATGTTAACAAACTTGCTGAAAATTGTCTTTCCAAAAATTTTAATAGAAATGATATAATTCTTGCTCTCGGTGGAGGTGTTATAGGAGACTTTGCTTCATTCGCTGCTAGCATAATTAAAAGAGGTGTAAATTTTATTAATGTTCCCACAACCTTACTTGCACAAGTTGACTCATCAATCGGAGGTAAAACAGGTGTTAATTCAAATTATGGAAAAAATCTTATCGGTTCTTTTTATTTACCTAAATTAGTAATTAGCGATGTTTCTTTTTTAAATAGTTTAAATAAAAGAGAAATTGTTTGTGGATTTGCTGAAGTTTTAAAACATTCATTGATAGCTGATAGTAATTTTTTTAAATGGATCAAAACTAATTCGAACAAACTTTTAATTAATAGAAACTCAGAAATATTAAAAAAAGCAATTTATAAAAGTTGTAAAATTAAGTTGAGTTTTGTTAATAAAGATTTAAAAGAAAAGAACATTAGAATGATATTAAATTTTGGGCATTCTTTTGCTCATGCGATAGAAGCAAAAAATAGATATTCTAAAAAAATTAATCATGGAGAAGCTGTTTTAATGGGAATGATGATTATTACAAAGCTTTCTTTTATTAAAAAAATCTGTTCGCAAAAAACATTGTCAGAGATAATCAATATTTATAATTTAAATAAACTTAATTATAGAGTAAGTAAATTTTTTAAAAAAAAGGATCATAATAAAATAGTGGACTATATGATTAATGACAAAAAAAATAATGACAAAAAAATCAATTTAATTCTTTTAAAAAAAATTGGAAAAACAACCCAGCCAGGAAAACATAAATATTCAATACAAGAAATAAAAAAAATATTTAAAAAAATTATTTAATTTTTATTTCTAACGCGTGAATTTTTGTTTTTAATTCTTTATCCAAAACTTTCATAACTAATCTTTGTGCATCAAGTTTAGATAAATTTTTTAAATATTCTGACTCAATCTCTAAGTATAAATGATATTTGTCAGCATCAAAAAACTTGTGTTTTTTGTGCTTATAGCTGTTGTCTATAATCTTAATCTTTTCAACTTTAAGATTATTTTTAATTTTTTCTTCAACAAGATTTATAATTTCCTTCATAAAATATTATTTTACTATATAAAATAAGTTTTAATATGAAAATTATTTGTGACTGGGAAAATTGTAAAAAAATTGGCAGCTATAAAGCTCCTTTTGAAAAAGATAACAGTAGAAAATACAGGCTGCTTTGCCTAGAACATATTAAAATTTTTAATAAAAAGTGGAATTATTTTGCTGATATGAGCAATGAGGAAATAGAGTACTTTATTAAATCAGATTTGACTTGGCATAAGTCTACAAAAAGTTTTAGTTCCTCTGAAAATTTTTTTAATATTTTATGGAATAATGCCCTTGAAGATAAACTTAATATATTTAGATCTTCGAATTTTAAAGAATTTAAAAAAACTCAATTATCAAGAACGGATAAGGATGCTTTTGATATAATGGATTTAAAATATGATGCAAATTGGGAAGAAATACATAAAAAATTTAAAACTCTTGTAAAGAAATATCATCCTGATAAAAACCGTGGTAGTAAAAAATTTGAAGATAAGTTAAAAAAAATTACATTGGCTTACAGTCAATTAAAAATTAAAATAGGCAGAAAGTAAAATGGGCACTTTATTAGATAATCAAAAACCTGATATAAAAATTTCAGTAAGACAAACTTTTGGTTTGGATAGTGATATGGAGATAGATGGTTTTGCAAAAAAAAATGAGTATGTTCCAAAAATAGATCAGGATTACAAGTTTGACAGGGATACTACACTGGCAATTTTAGCTGGTTTTGCTTTTAATAAAAGAGTTCTTATACAAGGCTACCATGGAACGGGAAAGTCTACTCACATAGAACAAGTTGCTGCTCGCTTAAATTGGCCTTGCGTTAGAGTCAACTTAGATAGTCATATAAGTCGTATAGATTTAATTGGTAAAGATTCAATAGTATTAAAAGATGGAAAACAAGTGACAGAATTTAAGGAAGGAGTTCTACCTTGGTCAATTCAAAATCCTGTTGCTCTCGTTTTTGATGAATATGATGCTGGAAGACCAGACGTTATGTTTGTAATACAAAGAGTATTAGAAAATGATGGTAAGTTTACATTGTTGGATAAAAATAAAGTAATCGAACAACACGAGCATTTTAGAATGTTTGCCACTACAAACACGATAGGTCTTGGAGATACAACTGGACTTTATCATGGTACTCAACAAATAAATCAGGGTCAGATGGACAGATGGAATATAGTATCCACTTTAAATTATTTAACTTTTGAAAAAGAATTAGAAATAATTTTAGCTAAAAATAAAAGTTTTAATAATAAAGAAGGTAAAGAAAAAATATCAAACATGATCAAAGTTGCTGATTTAACAAGGAAAGGGTTCATGAACGGAGACATTTCCGTTGTAATGAGTCCAAGAACTGTTTTACATTGGGCTGATAATACTAAAATTTTCAAAGATCAGGGATATGCTTTTAGAGTTACATTTTTAAACAAATGTGACGATATAGAAAAAAAGATAATTGCTGAATACTTTCAAAGATGTTTTGGTGAAGATCTTCCCGAATCATCTGTTAATGCAAGCATTTCTTAAAATGGAAAAAAAAGAAAACTTTATTGAAAATTTCAAAGCTGCTATCTCATCTACTGTAAAATCAATCTCTGACATCGACAATATAGAGGTGGTTTTTGGAAATCAAAATCCAGAAGAAAATAAACAAATTATTAGACTTCCTGATTTAGAAAATAAAAACAATAAATTAGATTATTTAAAGACAAGGGCTTTAGCTGACTCCGAAACGCTAAAACTAAAATTTAGTAATGAAAAAATATTAAAATCCCATGAACCTGAGGGAAAAATTTCAAAAAAACTTTATTTTCTATCAGAAAAAATAAGATGTGAAAAAATTGGTTCAGACCAATTTAAGGGGATCAAGGAGAATATTAGCTTATATTATAATGAAAGAGTTAAGCATCTTGATATAGAAAAAAATGAAAATAAAATTGTTGAAGCATTTGAATATTACTTAAGATCAAATATTTTTAGTTTTAAAAAAAATAAAAATCTAGATAAAAATTTTAAAGATTTAAAAAAAGAATTTGATTTAAAATTACAAAAAAAAATAAGATCACTTAATGATTCTATTAAGGATCAATCAAAGTTTAATTCATTGATATCGAGTTTAATCTCACAAATGGAAATAAAAGAAGAATTTGATAATACCAATGAAGAAAGAGAGAACTTGGATGAAAAAAATAGTGAAAATAAAAAAGAAAATAATGAAATAGATAAACATGACAAACAACAGTACCAGGAAGAAGAAATGTCTATAGATGTTGGTGTTCCTGATCTTGAAAATCCTTCAAAACAGGCAAGTAAAGATATGGAAAATTTAGAGGCTAAGGATGCTTTTAGCGCACCTAACAACCAAAGAAGGCCAAAAAATAATTTTGGGGATAGAAAATATAAAGTTTACACAGAAGAATTTGATGAAGTTATTAAAGCTGAAGATTTAGAAAATGAAGAAGAACTAAACAGACTTAGACAATTGCTTGACCAACAACTTTTGCAACTTAAAAATTTTATTTCAAAACTTGCAAATAAATTACAAAGAAGACTTTTGGCAAAACAAAATAGATCATGGGAATTTGATTTGGAGGAAGGTCTTTTAGATACCTCTAAACTTACAAGAGTAATTATGGATCCGCTCAATTCTCTTTCATATAAAAAAGAAAAAGATATTGATTTTAAAGATACTTTAGTAACTATTTTAATTGATAATTCTGGTTCAATGAGAGGAAAGCCAATATCTGTTGCCGCAATATGTGCTGACATCTTATCTAGAACGCTAGAAAGATGTTCAGTAAAGGTTGAAGTTTTAGGTTTTACAACAAAACATTGGAAAGGTGGTTCCTGCAGAGAAAAGTGGATGAACAATGAAAAACCTTTATATCCAGGAAGATTAAACGATTTAAGACATATTATTTATAAATCTGCTGATACACCTTGGAGACAGGCAAAAAAAAATATGGGATTAATGTTGAAAGAGGGTTTGTTAAAAGAAAACATAGATGGAGAGGCTTTAAAATGGGCTTTTAATAAAACATTGAAAAGAAAAGAGGAAAGAAAAATACTGATGGTAATCTCAGATGGAGCTCCTGTTGACGACTCCACGTTGTCATCAAATTCTAGCGACTATTTAGAAACAAATTTAAAAACTGTTGTTAAATGGATAGAAAAAAATTCTAATTTAGAATTACTTGCAATAGGTATAGGTCATGATGTGACAAGATATTATAGCAAAGCAATAAAAATTGCCGATGTCCAAGACTTAGGTGATGTGATGATAAATCAGTTAACTGATTTATTTGCAGATAAAAAAACTAAAAAAACTCTTCATTGAATTCTATTTAGATTTTCAATGTTTTTGTCTCTGAAATATCTTTAATTTTTATTATTAATAATCTAAATGGTATAAGCATTATTAAAGCCATTAAAATTTTTACCATTAAATCACCGAAAGCTAAAGTTACCCATGAAATTCCAGTATTATAAAAAGCAATAGAAAAGAATAAAAATGTATCAATAACCGAACCCAAAAAAGAGGAAGATATAGGAGCAATAAACCAAGCTTTGTATCTAAGTTTATCAAAAATTTTGATATCTATACTTTGTGCTACTAAAAAAGCAACTCCAGAACCAATTGCAATCCTAATAGATAATACTTCAGAAAAATTTACTGAAACGAGCAAGGAAAGTAAAACTCCGACAACAAAACCAATATAAACTATTTTTTTTGCAACATCTTTTCCGAAAGCTCTATTAGCAAGATCTGTAATTAAAAAAGTTAGCGGGTAACTGAAAGCACCATATGTTAATATATCTTGAAGACCGTAATATTTAATTGGAAATTGAACCAAATAATTTGAAAAAATAACTATTAACCCCATCAATACTGATAGAAGAATAAATAGTTTTGAATTCACTAAATTCATGAAAAAAAAATTATGATCTAGATAAAATAGAAAATTTAATTTTTTTTACTTTCTTAGAAAGATTTTTCTTTTTGGCAGTTAAAAGAAATTTGTCTAAACCACCTTTAAAATCAACTGTTCTTAATGCTGAGTTAGTAACAGTAAGTCTTATATTTTTTTTCAGTATATCACTTTTGAAAACCACTTTTTTTAAATTTGGAAGAAATCTTCTTTTAGTCTTATTGTTAGAGTGACTAACATTATGACCTTTCATAGGTGATACTCCTGTAAGTTCGCATCTTTTAGACATAAATAATTTTCCGTAAGTTGTATAGTTCCTCGTTTTAAGATGGTCAAGCTTTTAAAAACTAACAAAATTAGGAATTAATTCCGATAGCTTCATTTATATTTTTGATTTTCTCTTTCTTCAAAATTTTTATAAGGTCTTTCTTAATTTCTCTTACAATTCCTGGACCCTTATAAATCATTCCAGTATACAATTGTACAGCATTAGCGCCTGCGGCAATTTTTTCAAAAGCACTCTCACCAGAGTCTACTCCTCCAACTCCAATGATTTGAGCTTTTCCTTTAACATCCTTATAAAATTTTTTTATCAAACTTGTAGATAAATTTTTAATAGGAGAACCAGACAAACCACCTTTTTCACTCTTTTTAACATCTGTTAATTTTTCTCTATTACCATCCGTAGTGTTGGATATAATAATTCCTTCTATTTTATACTTTAGAATTAACTCATTTATTTCACTTATATCTTTTTCGTTAATATCAGGAGAAATTTTTACAAATAATGGTTTTTTAATTTTATTATTGTTCTTCAAACTATTTAATTTTTCTAATAACTCTGATAGTGATTTTTTCTCATGGAAGTCTCTTAAACCTTCGGTGTTAGGTGAAGAAATATTTATACTTAAATAATCAGCTTGATGATGAAGCTTCGACAAACAGAGAATAAAATCGTTTATTTTGTTTTTTGTATCTTTGTTTGGGCCAATATTAATACCTAAAATACTATCTGGTAAATTATTAGAAATTCGATTTGCTATTGTATCTAGGCCATGATTATTGAAACCCAACCTATTTATTAAAGCATTATCTTTTTCCAATCTAAAAATTCTTGGTTTAGGATTTCCTAGCTGCTGTTTTGGTGTAACTGTTCCCACCTCAACAAACCCAAACCCTAGTTTGTAAAGTGAATTATAAACTTCTGCACTTTTATCAAACCCTGCAGCCATTCCAATGGGATTTCTAATTTCTTTATTGAATAAATGTATTTTTAAAACTTCCTCATCATCAACTTTAAATAGACCTTCTGGCACAACATTTAATTTTAAAGATTTTATTGCTAAATCATGTGCTGCTTCAGGATCTAAACCAAATATTAAAGGTTTTATGTAAGAAAACATCTTTTATTATTTAATTTTTTCATCAATTAGTTTTATAGTTTCTTTTACTCCAAAAAAACTTATAAAAAATCCCATTCTTGGACCGTCTGTCTCACCAAACAAAACCTCATAGATAAGTTTAAACCAATCTCTTAAATTTTTACTATATCCTTGTTCTTTTCCAGTAGAATATACTAATGTTTGTATTTCTTCTGGATTCATATCTTGTGACACCGATTTCAATTTATTAATTAATTCTTTTAATGCTTTTTTTTCATTAGAATTAGGTTTTTTAAATTTTTTATTAGGCTCTACTTTATCATTAAAATAATTAATTGCATATTCTGTAAGATTATCCAATATAGGATGATCTTTTGAGTTTATATTTTTGTGAAATTTATTAATAAACTTCCAAAGTATTTCTTTTGATTTTGCATTACTTGATCCAACTATATTTAAAAGCATTGAAAATGGCATTACAATTTTTTCTTTAGGTGGTTTGCCATTATGTACGTGCCATACTGGGTTTAACAATTGCTCTGTAGGTTTTTGATTTGGATATTTTTCAATAAGCGAGAGGTATTCATCAACTGTTTTAGGAACTATTTCAGAATATAATTTCTTTGCTCTTTTCGGGTTTGGATACATATATAAAGCTAAGCTTTCAGGTGAAGCGTATCTCAGCCATTCCTCAATGGAAATACCATTTCCCTTCGACTTTGAAATTTTCTCTCCTTTTTCATCTAAAAAAAGTTCATAAGCAAATCCATTCGGCGGTTTTTTTCCCAACACTCTACAAATTTTGCTTGAAAGAATTGCACTTTCAATTAAATCTTTGCCATACATCTCAAAATCAACATCGAAGGTAAACCATCTCATAGCCCAATCCACTTTCCATTGTAACTTGCAATTTCCATCGGTAATCTTAATTTCTATTTTTTTTCCTTTATTATCAAAAACTATTATTTCTTTTTTCTTATCAATTTCTATTAAAGGTATCTCCAAAACTTTGCCTGAGTCCGGACAAATTGGAAGGAATGGACAGTAAGTTTTTTGCCTTTCTTTACCTAAAGTAGGCAGAACTATATTCATTATATCTTCATATTTTTCTAAAACTCTTATAAGAGAATTATTAAAATTTCCATTTTTATAATTTTCTGTTGAGCTTTTAAAATTATATTTAAAATTAAACTTATTTAAAAATTCTTTTAGTTTTTCATTGTTATGCTCTCCAAAGCTAGTAAATTTGCCAAAAGGATCAGGTATTTTTGTTAAAGGTTTGCCAATATTTTTTTTTAACACTTCGTTGTTTGGAATATTTTCAGGAATTTTTCTAAGACCATCCATATCATCTGAGAATGTTATAAGTTCTGTATCAATTTTTTGAATATGATTTAGGGCGTTTATCATCATTGTTGTTCTAGCCACTTCTCCAAAAGTTCCGATATGAGGAAGACCACTCGGGCCATACCCGGTTTGAAATATTATTTTTCTCTTTTTTCCAATTAGTTCCTTTCTGTCTTTTAAAAGCTTCCTGATTTCAACAAAAGGCCATGAAGAAGTTGATTGTATTAAGTCGTTATCGAGCATAACCATGGTTTATTAAATTTTATATATAAAATACAGATATAAATACAAGATATTAAGTTGAATTTTATAACTATTTAAATAATCTCATTTTTATATGTCTACAAACAAAACAGTTTTTTTTATAGTTGGTGTTCTTTTAGTAATTTTGGGTGTGTTTATGCTGGCGCCATATGCGGCTCAATTAATTTACAAAGAAAATAGCCACAGTTTTTTATCTTCATCGTTCATTACTATTTTTATAGGTATTTTGATTATATTAACCAACTTAGAAAAAGATTACAGGCTTAATTTGCAGCAAACATTTTTTTTCTCAACTTTGGCTTGGGTTTCAATAGCTGTTTTTGGAAGTATACCTTTTATATTGTCAACTTTAAATCTTTCAGTAAGTGAGGCTTTCTTTGAAAGTATGTCTGGAATAACCACGACTGGTTCAACTGTGATCTCAAATTTGGATGAGAGTCCTAAGAGTATATTGATATGGAGAGCGATCATGCAGTGGCTAGGTGGTATTGGAATAATAGTAATGGCAATTACAGTTTTACCTTTATTGAAAGTTGGTGGAATGCAATTATTTAAAATGGAGAGCTCGGACAACCCAGAAAAAATTTTGCCAAGAACCATTGAGGTTGCTTCTATAATAATTTTAACATATTTAACATTAACTCTAATGTGTGCTTTATCTTATTGGTTTTTTGGTATGGGAATATTTGACAGCATGGCTCACTCCATGACAACAATAGCTACAGGTGGTTTTTCAACACATAATGAATCTATTGGTTACTTTAAAAATCCAAATATTGAAGTTGTTGCTACTGTATTTATAGTCCTTGGAAGTATACCGTTTATTTCATATTTAAAATTTTTAAAAGGTAACAAAAAAGTTTTTTTTCAGGATGTGCAAATTAGAGGTCTTATTTATTTATTGATAATTTCCATAATTGTGATGTTCTTTTATCTTTTTTTTACTAATCATAGTGGTTCTCTTTTTGATAAATTAAGAATTTCTTCATTTAATGTGGTTTCCATCCTTTCAGGGACAGGTTATGTAACCGATGACTTTGGTCTATGGGGTAAATTTTCTTTGATATTTTTTCTTTTTTTAATGTTTATTGGTGGATGTGCAGGATCAACAACATGTGGTATAAAAATATTTCGTCTTCAAATGTTAGTTTTATTTTTAAATAACCAAATAAAAAAACTAATTTATCCCAATAGTATATTTACGGTTAAGTACAATAATCAAAAAATTTCTGATGATTTTATAAATTCTGTAATTGTTTTTATTTTTTCTTATCTATTTTTATTTATGTTTTTATCAACTTTGCTTTCCATTGCAGGGCTTGATTTTTTATCAGCAATTTCTGGTGCTGCTACATCTATATCAAACGTTGGTCCAGGATTGGGAGACATGATAGGTCCCAATGGTAATTTTAAACAAGTTTCTGATACCTCAAAGTGGATTTTGTCTTTTGGTATGCTTTTAGGTAGATTGGAATTATTTGCTGTATTGGTTTTATTTTTTCCATCTTTTTGGAGGAATTAAAAAGATAATTTTTTATGGAAATATATAAAAAACAAACATTGTCTGAATCTTTTTCAGTTTATTTTGATCGAAGAATGATAAAAATTTTATTGCTAGGCGCAATAAGTGGTTTTCCTTGGGTGATTATTGGAAGTAGTTTGAGTCTTTGGTTAAAAGAAGATGGATTAAGTCGAAGCACAGTTGGTTGGGCAGGTCTAATATTTACAGTATATGCATTTAATTATCTCTGGGCCCCATTAATCGATAGAATAAGAATACCTTGGCTGACTAACAAAATTGGTCACAGACGTGGATGGATTGTGACGATGCAAACA
>MDSV01179144.1_pt1 | contig 12250 bp, 18 predicted proteins | sample 810851 | NCBI WGS metagenome assembly MDSV01 (sample SAMN05326640, study PRJNA326480) | marine metagenome | isolation source: seawater | place: Atlantic Ocean: North East | collected 2012
AAAAATTTTAATTAAAATTTTTTGGTTGCGGGGGAAGGATTTGAACCTTCGACCTTCAGGTTATGAGCCTGACGAGCTACCAGACTGCTCCACCCCGCGATCATTCAAATTTTTTTGAGGTTAATTGCTTGAAGCTTATCCTTATCCTCTTTTATATCAAATTCTAAAATTTGATTTTCTTTCAGAACACGAAGCTTAGATTTTTCTAAAGCTGTAATGTGTAAAAAAATATCTCTGTCTTTATCTTCTTCTTTTATAAATCCGTACCCTTTTTTTGCACTAAACCATTTTACTTTTCCTTGCGGCATAAATCTCCTCAGAACTAAATTAGTATCTATTTCTTAATTTCTGTTGTTTTTTAATTCTTTTTAAATTTTCAGTTTTAATTCTTTTTTTCTTTTCAGACGGTTTTTCGTAAGTGCTCTTCATTTTCATGACCTTAAAAAATCCCTCTTTTTGCAATTTTCTTTTTAATACTCTTATTGCTTGTTCAACATTGTTATCTTTAACTTCTATTTTAATAAAATACCTCCTGTTTTTGTCTGGTAGTTAACATTTAAGCAAAGAATTGTCCACATCATTACTTTCTGTTAAAAGTATATGTTATTTAATCAATTGTTTGTTCTGAATTTTCTTTTTTAAGCTTTTTTTCCTCTCTCAATATTCTTTTCTTCTCTCTCTCAACCCTTCTTTTTGCTTTATCCCAAGCTTTTTGAAAAGACTCTTGTGAGCATAAAGCTAAAATAACTGGATCACGAGGTTTAAGATTTGAGAAATTCCAATAACTTCTTTTTCTGATAAGAGAAACAGTGCCTTTAGTACTACCTACAAGTTTTGAAATCTGACCGTCTGTTAACTCAGACGCATTTTTGCACAACCAGAGTATTGCATCTGGTCTATCCTGCCTTTTTGAAAGAGGAGTGTATTTCGGTTTTTTTCTCTCTTTAACTTGAACACTATTATCTTTTTTAATTAGATTTAAGCTTCTCTCTGGATCCTTCGAACACTCATCTATTTCATTTCTAGAAAGCTGCCCAGCTAATATTGGGTTATAAGCTTTTATGCCTTTGGCCACGTCTCCGTCAGCAATTCCCTTAACTTCTAGTTCGTGCAAATTACAAAATTTTGCTATTTGTTTGAAAGTTAAATTTGTATTTTCTACCAGCCAAACAGCAGTAGCTTTTGGCATGAATGGATATTCTTGCATATTTATTTTTTTCTTAAATTACTAAATTTTTTATTGTAACGGCTGACTCTTCCTTTGTCTAAAATTTTCTGTGACCCTCCAGTCCAAGCAAAATGAGATTTTGGATCAATATCAAGTTTTAGTGTATCGTTTTCTTTGCCCCACGTTGACATAGTTTCAAATTTAGTTCCGTCTGTCATTACTACATTTATTTTGTGGTAATTTGGGTGTATTTTTTTTTTCATGATCGACTAATATAGTATAAATTAATTTTTCTCAATATTTTTTTTATTAATTAAATCTAATAATTCTTTATGAATAAGTGAGTTTGTAGCTACTAAATTCCTTTTTTTAGTTTCGTCTTCTTCTTCATCTAAAAATTCAACAAATCCCCCAGCCTCTTTAACAATTATAGTTCCTGCTGCAATATCCCAATAACTTAATTCTCTCTGCCAAAAGCCGTCAAATCTTCCGCATGCTACGCTGGCCATATCTAAAGAAGCGCTTCCGTATTTTCTTATAGGCGTTTCTACATTTTTTGAGATCTCTATAAACTCGTGAAATATTTTATCTTTTATTTTACTACTACTTTTTGGCCCACCTGTCCCAAGCAATGAGTTTCTTAAACTCTTCTTTTTTGATACTCTTATTCTAGAGTTGTTCAGAAAGGCCCCATTACCAGTTTCTGCAAAAAAAAGTTCATTTTTTATTGGATCATAAATTAAACCGTTTTTAATTTTACTCTCTTCCTCGTAACCAATTGAAATAGCGAATTGCGGAATTGCATTTAGAAAATTACTGGTTCCATCTATTGGATCTATAATCCATCTATTAGTTTTATTTTTCTGATTAATTTTTCCTGCTTCTTCGCTTAAAATATTATGATCTGGGTATGCTTTTAAAATTTCTTCAATTATAATTTTCTCAGTTCTTGTATCAGCTGAAGAAACAAAATCTCCTGGTCCTTTAGATGAAACCTGAAGATTTTCTACTTCTCCAAAATCTCTTATCAGAGATTTAGAGGCTTTCATGCAAGCTTTATACATAATATTTAACTTGGGTGAATTAATTCTCATTTTAATTATTTTTTTTTACGTATTCTAAATTTCTCGAATCTATAATTATTCTGTCACCGTTTTCTATAAATGGAGGAACTGTGATTGTTAAACCATTATCAAGTTTTGCAGGTTTATAAGATGACGCTGCCGTTTGGCCTTTAACAACTGCATCTGTTGTTTCTACCACGCAATCAATATTTTTTGGAAGTTCAATTGACAATGGTTTTTCCTCTAATAAAGAAATAGTTACTTCTACATTTTCTTTGAGTAATTTTACCTTATCACCTATTAAATCGTTTGGCATTGATATTTGATCAAAAGAAACATTATCCATAAAGTAGGAACTTTTTTCATCCGAATATAAATAGTTGAATTTTTTCTCATCTACTTCTGCTTTTTCTACATTCTCACTTGATCGAAATCGTTCATTTAATTTTGTTCCTTTTAAAACACTTTTTAATTCTACCTGATTAAATGCACCACCTTTTCCAGGCTTTACATGTTGAGTTTTCAACACATTCCACAAATCATTTTTGTGTTCAATTATCATCCCAGGTTTTATTTCATTCGCAGTTATTTTCATTTAAATTTTTTAATAGCTTTTTCAGGTTTTAATTTTGGGTTATCCCAGATAAAACTTGATAATGCAATATATTTAGCGCCTAATTTAATGAGTTTTTTATAATTTAAATTATTTATCCCACCAATCACAACAATTGGATGTTCAATTTTTTTTTTTTATTTCAATCAAAATTTTCAGATCAGCTTTTTTTGCTTCAGGTTTTAGTTTAGATTTAAAAAAAGAGCCAAAAGCTAGATAGTCTGCATTACATTTAATTGCTTGCTTAGCAAAATTAATTGAATTGTGACAGGTAATTCCTAAAATCTTGTTTTTAAGTTTTTTTTTTGCAATTTTAATTGAACCATCAGATTGACCCATGTGACAACCGTCAGCTTTAGTTTTAGATACTAAATTATAATAATCATTTAAAATAAACTTAACTTTATGTTTGTAAGTAATTTTCCTAATTTTTTTTGCAATTTGCAAAAGATTGCTCTTTTTAATTTTTTTTAACCTTAATTGAAAAAATGCAACATTCCCGTAGGATAAGACTTTATTTAAATCATCATAAAATTTTTTTCTAATTTCATTTGGTGAAATTAAATATACTATTTTTTTCAATATTATTAAGCAGCTGATTCTTTTTCTAAACTCTCAGACCACTTTCCCTGTGAAGAAAGACCATTCATTTTTGCTCTATGATTAAAGGCCTTTTGAATATTTTCAATACTCTCCTGATTTTTACCAAACTCCTTCAACGCACTAGCTTGCAAGCCTCTTCCGTATGAAAAAGTGATTAAAAATTTTGTATCATTGATTTTATTTATTTCATTTAAATTTTTACTAGCCTCTATCTCTGATTGACCGCCAGATAAAAAAGCTATGCCAGGCACTTCACCAGGAACATTTTTTTTTAAACAATTTAAAGTTTTTTTAGCTATTTCTATCGAGCTTGATTTGTTCTTACACTCTGATCCAGGAACGATCATATTCGGTTTTAGAACAGTTCCTTTTAAATCTATTTTATGAAGCTCAAGTTCATTGTAACATTCATTTAAAACATTTGTTGTGACTTGATAACATTTTTCAATATCGTGTGATCCATCCATTAATACCTCAGGCTCTATTATGGGTACCATATTAGACTCTTGTACTAATGCCGCATATCTTGCTAAAGCATGAGCATTAGATTTAATAGACTGTGACGAGGGATATATATCGCTAATTTTATATACTGCTCTCCATTTAGTAAATCTTGCACCTAAACTGTAATATTCCTTTAATCTCTCTCTTAAACCGTCCAAGCCTTCGGTAACGGTTTCTTCGCTAGAACCTGCTAAAGGTTTTGCTCCTTTGTCTACTTTAATTCCTGGTATTGCACCATGTTTTGAAATTAGTTCTGGGATGGTTGGGCCCAAAGTAGTTTTCTGTTTAATTGTTTCATCGAAAAGAATAACACCTCCAATGTAATCTTTCATTGCACTTGAATTAAATAATGTTTGCCTAAAAGTTAATCTATTTTTTTCTAAATTTTCTACGTTAATACTTTTAAATCTTTTCGCAATTGTACCCGTGCTTTCATCTGCAGCCAATATACCTTTTCCTTTGGCACACATTTTTTTTGCTATGTCTTTAATATTCATAATTTATTTTTATTTTAAAACTTCTATTCCAGGCAAGTTTTTTCCCTCAATATATTCTAAAAAAGCCCCTCCTGCTGTTGATAAGTGAGTAAAATTTATATCGATCCCATTGTTTCTGATAGCAGAAACAGTGTCACCACCACCTACAATTGATATTAAAGAGTTCGTCTTAGTATTTTTGGAAATTTTTTTTGCTATTGAAATGGTTCCTTTTGCAAAGTTTTTGTTTTCAAAAAAACCAGCTGGCCCATTCCAAAGAACTGTTTTTGAATTGTCTATAACCTTGCTTATTTTTTTAATTGTTTGTTGTCCAATATCTAGAATAATATCATTTTCCTGAACATCTTGAAAATCTTTAAAATTTGCTTCACCATCGGTAGACTTTGAAACTGCAAAGTCTAGCGGTATAACAATTTTACAATTATTTTTGTAAGCTATATCATATATCTGTCTAATTATTTTTTCAGAGCCAGACTCTATTAAAGATTTACCAATTTTATTTCCTTTAAATTTAATAAAATTATTTGCCATAGCACCCACTATTATTAAGTGATCAACTTTTTTTATCAAAGAAGTAATAACCCCGAGTTTAGTTGAAATTTTAGATCCACCGATAATACAAGTGATTGGTTTTTTTTTACTTTTTAAAACCATATTTATTGAGTGAATTTCTTTCATAAACAATGGTCCCGCATAAGAATTGCTTATATATTTAGTAATTTTATGAATTGATGTTTGTTTTCTATGAGCACAAGAAAAAGCATCATTTATATATACATCACCTAGAGAAGATAGGTTTTTTGCAAAATTATCATCATTTGTTATTTCACCATCATTAAGCCTAATATTTTCAAAAAAAATTATCTCACTATTTTTTAAAAATGAAATTTTATCTTTCGTTAAATTTGTAATTTTATCTGAATAAAAATACATATTATTATTTATTTTTCTTTTTAAATATTCATAAACAGGTTTAAGTGATAAATTCTGATCTTTTAAATCTTTGGGTCTTCCAAGATGTGAAATTAATAATATTTTTGCTTCTCTTTTTAATAAGTTTTCAATAAGCGGTATACCTAAATTTATTCTTGTATTATCTTGAATTATTTCATTCTTAATAGGCACATTTAAATCTGATCTTAGTATTATTCTTTTATTTTTGACATCAATTTTGTCACTAAAACTTCTTATTTTTTCCATAAAGTAGAATTTACTGTTTTAATAATTTTTTTTGAATTATTGAAGCTATTTTATTTGAAGTTAAATTCATTTTTTCATAAATTTCTTTGTAAGGTGCACTTTTTCCAAACTCATTAATTCCTATTGCTAAATCATCTTTTTTTAAATATTTAAACCAACAATTTATGGCTCCTGCTTCAATAGTAACAATCAAGTTGTTATCTTCCAAAATTTTTTTTTTTATACTCTTCATCTTGTTGATCAAATAATTCTTGGCATGGCATCGAAACTACTTTAGAATCAATACTTACTCCTTTTAATAAATCTTGAGTAGCAAGAGCTAGATCAACCTCAGATCCTGAAGCAATTAATATAACTTTGTGATCGTGGGATGTTATATTTACTTCATAAGCTCCTTTTAAGCATTTATTTTCTTTATCGGGGTGTTTGCTTATATAATTTAATTTTTGTCTAGAAAGTATAATTGCACTTGGACCTTTCTCATTATTTAAAGAAGCCTCCCAACATTCTAAAGTTTCGTTCATATCAGCTGGTCTAAAGACATTTAAGTTTGGTATTGCTCTTAAACCCACTAATTGTTCTATGGGTTGATGCGTGGGCCCGTCTTCTCCTAACCCTATTGAGTCGTGAGAAAAAATATATATAACACGTAATCCCATTAGAGCTGAAAGTCTTATAGAGGGTTTACAATAATCAGAGAAAATTAAAAATGTACCACCATAAGGTATAAGATTATGATATAGTGCAATACCATTCATAATTGCAGCCATACCATGCTCTCTGACTCCAAAATGAATATAATTCCCACCAAAATTTTTAGAATTTAAAATTACTGAGTTGGAAGCTTTTGTATTATTTGAACCACTTAAATCTGCAGACCCGCCAATTAAATTCGGAAGTAAGCTATTTAAGGCCTCAATAACTTTCATGGAGCATTGCCTAGTAGCCATTGGATTTTTATCCTTAAAATATTTTTCTTTTTCTAAGCTTATTAAATTGTTTAAATCGTCTTGAAATATTTTATTATTAAAATTATTAAAGTTTTCTTTAATTTTTTCTTTAGATTTATTTAATTCATCTAACCAATTTTTTTCTAAAATCTCTCCTTTTGCCCCAATTTGTCTCCACTGATCTAAAATTTCATTCGGTATATTAAAGGGAGGGTGCGGCCATCTGAGTTTTTTCCTAACTAAATTTATTTCCTCCTCGCCCAATGGCGAGCCATGAGATGAGGATTTTCCTGACTTATTTGGCGAGCCATATCCAATTATTGTTTTACAAGAAATTATAGATGGTTTATTAGACTTATGGGCTTTTTTAATTGCAGAATCAATTTGTTTTTCATTATGGCCATTTATTTCTATAAAATTCCATCCATAAGACTCAAATCTTTTTTTGTAATTATCAGATACACTTAATGAAGTAGATCCATCAATTGAGATTTTGTTGTTATCAAAAAAAACTATTAAATTTTTTAATTTTAAGTGACCCGCCAAACTCATTGATTCATGACTAATACCCTCCATTAAATCCCCATCGCTTGCTATTACGTAAGTCCTATTATTTATTATTTTTGAACCAAATCTTTTCTTATAATTTTCTGATGCTATAGCTAAACCAACAGAATTCGCGAGCCCTTGCCCTAATGGACCTGTAGTAGTTTCGATGCCAGAATTATTTATGTATTCAGGATGTCCAGCGCAAATAGAATTTAACTGTCGAAAATTTTTTATGTATTCTAACTTAAATTTGTCATAACCAGTTAAATAGAGCAATGAGTATAGTAGCATAGACCCATGACCAGCAGACAAAATAAATCTATCTCTATTTATCCAAGAGGGATTTTTTGGATTAAACCTCAGGTGGAATTTAAATAGCACTGTGGCAACATCTGCCATACCCATAGGCATTCCAGGATGTCCTGAATTGGCTTTTTGAACCGCATCGATAGACAAAAATCTAATTGCGTTTGCTAATTGATTAAGTTTTATTTTCACTATTAATCTACCTATATAGAGTTAGAGTAAGTATATCAATATTATGATACATTATCACAATGAAAAATTTTGAGAAAAAAGAAACTAATTTAAATCTGTTAATAGATAAATTAACAAAATTAAATACAAGTTATTCACAGTATAGTTTTGACAACAAGTCAATTGAAAAGGAGAAAGATTCATTTAAGTCAGAAAAAGAGGAATTAGAAAAGAAAAATCAAGAAATTTTAAGAGAGCATAAATATTTGAAAGAGAGAGTAAAAAAACTTGAATATGAATTGAAATCAAAGAAAGAACTTGAGAAAAAATTCAACAAGGATATTAATGACTTAAATCAAGAAACCCAAACTCTAGTAGATGAAATTGAAAAATGGCAAATGTAAACATTAAATTTAATGGTAAGGATTATCTTTTATCTTGTGATGATGGACAAGAAGAATCTTTAAAAAAATTAACTTCTTTTTTAGATAATAAATATTTGGAATTAAAAAAAAAATTAGGCAATATAGGTGAAAACAAGCTTTTATTAATCACAGCAATTAAGTTGATAGATGAACATTTTGATCTTAGGAAAAGAGTAAAAGATCAAAAGGACAAATTAGATGATTTATCAAAAAAATTCAAAGAACTTAAATCATTAGCAATTAAATATAAAGATGTAAAAGAAGTAGAAATTAATGATTTAAATATAGAAATTGAAAAAATTAAAAAAAGTATAGATGAGGCTAATAACATGTATGAAAACATGTTAGATAAAACAACCGAGTCCCTCGAAAAAATTCTTAAAAATGCTGAAACTTCCTCTAATATTCAGTAATGAAATCTAAAGATCAATTAAGAAAAAAATTTATTGTTCTAAGACAAAAAAAATATTTCGATGTATCGAATAAAAAACTTTTAAAATTAATAAATTTTATAAAAAAAAAAAAATAAATTAAAAAAAAATATATTTATTGCTTTATATTACCCATCTAATTTTGAATTAGACATTCTTAAAATAATAGGTAATTTTAAAAATTCTAAAGCAATATTTCTTTTGCCTAAAATATTGGATAATAGTGTTCTGAAATTTGTTGAATGGAATAAATTTGATATATTAACCGTGAACAAATTCGGGATACCTGAACCTTTAGACAATAAAAAAAAAAGTCATTTACCCGATATTGTCTTAGTTCCTTTATTAGCGTTCGATTGCAGGAGAAATAGACTTGGATACGGCAAAGGTTTTTATGACAGATATTTACATAAAGTGAAAAAACTGAACAAAAAAATTGAAACTATTGGTGTAGCATTTTCGTTTCAAAGATATAAAAAAATACCAACATCTAATTTTGATTTCAAACTTAATAATATTTTTACTGAGAAAGGCTTTATAAAGTGAGAATACTTCTATTGGGCGATGTTTGTGGACCAGCTGGTATGAGAATTATCAAATCAAAACTTAGTGAGATAATTAAAGAAAAGAAAATTGATTTTACAATAGTAAATGGTGAAAATGCTGCAGATAATGGAAAAGGAATAACAAAAAAAAATTTCAAAGATCTTGTGGACTCCGGTGTTGATGTTGTCACTTCCGGCAATCATATATGGGATCAAAAAGAGATTTTGGAAATGATTGATAAAGAAAAAAAATTAATAAGGCCGGCTAATTTATTAGAAGGTCAACCAGGTAATGGCTTTGGAATTTATGAAGTAAAAAATAAAAAAATTGTAGTTATCAATTTAATTGGCAACGTATTTATGAAAAAAAGCCGAGATTTATTTTCTTTTACAGAAAAAATTGTAAAAAAGTTTCAACTTAAGAAGAACGCAGACTTTATAGTAATTGATATCCATGGAGAGATAACAAGTGAAAAAATGGCTTTAGGTCACTTTTTAGACGGCAAAGTTACGACTGTTGTTGGTACGCATACTCATGTTCCAACGTCTGATACAAAAATTTTAAAAAATGGGACGGCTTATCAAACAGATTTAGGAATGTGCGGTGATTATGATTCTGTTATTGGAATGAATAAAGATAATTCAATAAAAAAATTTAAAAAAGATCCTTCCGCAGAAAATCATTATCCCGCTAATGGCGATGCTTCTTTGAGTGGTGTTATTGTTGAAGCAGATGATGAAACAGGGTTAGCTAAAAATATTAATCAGATAATAGTTGGTGGAAATTTAATACAAAAATTTTAAAATGGCTGGACACTCTCATTGGGCTGGTATCAAGCATAAAAAAGGAAGACAAGATAAAGTGCGGTCTAAACTCTTCTCAAAGTTATCGAGAGAAATTACAGTTGCAGCTAAACTAGGAGATAAAGATCCAAGTATGAACCCGAGACTTAGGTCTGCAATTCAAGCTGCAAAACAATCAAACATGCCAAAAGAAAATATTAATAGAGCTATAAGCAAATCAGAATTAAACTCAGGGGAAAATTACGAAAATTTAAGATATGAGGGGTATGGTGCATTCAACACTGCACTAATTATAGAAGCTTTGACAGATAATAAAAACAGAACAGCTTCAACAATAAGGACTATTTTACAAAAAAACGGAGGAAGATTAGGTGAAACTGGATCAACTTCTCATCTTTTTTATAATTGTGGTGTAATTCGAATTGAAAATAAAAATTTTAATAACGATGCAGCTTTCGAATTAGCTATAAATTCTGGAGCAAATGAATGCGAAAGTTCTGATAAACATCATGAAATTTTATGTGAAATGACAGACTTTTATAAAGTAAAAAACAATATAGAAAAAAAAATAAGTAATTTTATATACTCTGGTATAGAGTGGAGAGCTCATAATGTTTTAAAATTGTCAGAGGAACAAAAAGAAAAAGTAATAATAATGTTAACAACTTTAGATGAAATAGATGATATTCAAAACATATTTATAAATTGTGAATTTTGAAAGAGAAATATATTAATGAGAATATTTGGTATTGACCCAGGAATTGCAGGCGCTATAGCTATTCTTGATGAAAAAAAAATAGTTGATGTTATTGATCTACCAACAATGTCTGAAGGGAAAAAAAATAAAAAACAACTTAATAGTGCTCATCTATCTCAATATATTTCAAGTAATATCGTAGACATCAACAAAACTGTTGTAGTTGTAGAACAAGTTAATGCTATGCCGGGCCAAGGGGTTACAAGCATGTTCAATTTTGGTCAAACTTTTGGTGCTATAAAAGGTATAAGCGCAACTCTAAAATTACCGATATTTTTTGCAAGACCATCAAAATGGAAAAAGCATTTTGAATTAATTAATTCCTCTAAGGACGCGAGCCGTACGAAAGTAATTGAAATGTACCCATCATTTGCAGAAAAATTATCAAAGAAAAAGGATGTAAATAAGTCTGATGCCATTTTAATAGCAAGATTTTTTAGCGAAACAGGCTTTAAAGACGACTTAAAATAAGGCTAAGATTCTACCTATAAGACAAATTCATGACACAATCTAAAAGTAATGAAGCTTTATGGAACAAGATATTGCATCTCAAGTAGTTGGTTTAGGAGGTAGTACCGATTTTACACTATTAAGCTTATTTTTAAGAGCTGATTTTGTAGTGAAGTCAGTTATATTAATTTTGATTGCAGCCTCAATATATTCTTGGGCTTTAATTTTTGATAAATACAGATTATTTAAAAAGATTAATACTTCCATTTTAGATTTTGAAAATAAGTTTTGGAAAGCAAAATCAGCCGAAAGTTTTGATAATAATTTACCGGTAAAGTCCAATGACCCTGCGGTTTTAATCTTTAAATCTGCAATGAATGAACTAAGAAAAACACGATCTAAGTCGTCAGCCGTACAAATTGCTAGGGTTGAAAGGGTTCTTGAAATAAATACAGATAATCAAATTAAAATTATAGAAAAAAATTTTACTTTCCTAGCTACGGTAGGTGCAACCGCCCCTTTTATAGGATTATTTGGAACCGTTTGGGGAATAATGAATTCTTTTCAGTCAATAGCTATTTCAAGAAATACAAGTTTAGCGATTGTTGCTCCAGGAATAGCAGAAGCTTTATTTGCAACCGCCTTAGGTCTTTTAGCTGCAATTCCAGCTGTTATCGCTTATAACAAATTTAATAGTGATACAAAAAATTATATCGCACGTTTAGATAATTTTTCAAAAAGATTTTTGTCTATAATTTAATAATCATGGCATTTAACTTTAAACGCTCGAAAAATCTACCAATGAGCGAAATAAATGTAACACCCTTTGTTGATGTAATGTTAGTATTGTTAATAATATTTATGGTTACAGCACCTCTACTTACTGTAGGTGTTCAAGTAGATTTACCAGAGTCAGCAGCAGACTCACTTCCTGATGATCAAGAACCTCTCACCTTATCAATAAACTCAAAGGGTGAGGTATTTATCCAGGAGCATAAGGTAAGTTATAATAAAATTATTCCAAAATTATTAGCAATTGCAAAAAACAGGACAGACACAAGAATTTACGTTAGGGGAGATAAAAATATTAATTATGGCCGGGTACTGGAAGTAATGGGAACACTTTCTGGCGCAGGATTTTCTAAAGTTGCATTAATATCTGAACCATACAAAAATTAAATGTTAAATGACCAAAAGTATATTTTACTCAATA
>MDSV01230764.1_pt1 | contig 12250 bp, 7 predicted proteins | sample 810851 | NCBI WGS metagenome assembly MDSV01 (sample SAMN05326640, study PRJNA326480) | marine metagenome | isolation source: seawater | place: Atlantic Ocean: North East | collected 2012
AAGAAATAATAAAAAAAGGAATTTATAATATCACGCATGGACAGTACGAGTATCCTATTACCTATCAGTTAATAAAAGATGGGAAAAAAAACAAAGTTTTATCAAAAAAGATCAAATCGACAATTCCTGTGACAATGTTTCATGGTAAAAAAGATGATGTAGTTCCAACTTCATTCTCAAAAAAGGTTTTAAACACTTTTATTGGGGCTAAGAAAAAACTTGTAATCATTAGAAGTGGTGACCATAGTCTTTCTAATAAAAGTCATCTAAAGAAAATAATAAAGGAATTAGATAAAATTGTTTCTAATATATTTTAATCCTTCAATATAAGAAGGGTATTTCAATTTATAAGTAAAAACACTTTTCATTTTCTTATTGCTTACTTTTTTTGAGTCTTTATAAAAATTTCTTAGCATTTTATTATCAATTTTATTTATTTCTATACTCTCAGGTTTATCAATATCTAATAATTTTGATCCATATAATATTATTTCTTGAGAAGATGAAGGTCTATCATCAGAAATATTATAAATTTCTTTCGATTTAAAATTTGATAAAGATTTAAATAAAATACTTGCAATATCCTCTACATGAATTCTAGAAAAGAAATGATTATCTTTATTTACTATTTTAGCTTCTCCTGCTTTAAGTCTAACTAATACATTGCTATGGTTAGAATAGATTCCAGATAAACGAAAAATTTGTAATGGTAAATTTTTACTAACTGCTAAATCCATCCATTTTTTTTCAGCATTTAATCTTGCTATCCCGTTATCTGAGGTGGGATTTGTTTCACTCTCTTCATTGACCCATTCTCCATTATGATTTCCATAAACACTTGTCGCAGATAAGTATGTTATCCATTTTGCCTTACTTTCAGAAATTATTTTATTAAAATTTTCAATTACTATATCTTTACCTTTAACAGGAGGTATTGAAATCAATATATAGTCAGCTGATTTAATCTTTTCGATTAAGACATCATCAAAAGTATTATCTATAAATTTAAAATTTTTATAGTCAAAATTATTAAATTTTTTATTTTCAGTTTCTTGTCTCGTTGTGATTGATAAATTTATTTTAAAATTTTCTGAAATAACCTTGCTAATAAAGTTTTTTGCGACTTGACCGAATCCAAAACAGAAAAAATTAGGATTATTCATTTATTAAGCTCTCTTTGAAATTTGTTTTAAAGTGATTGGATTTTCAATTTTATCTAACATTTCAAATGGGCAGACTTGTTGAAAATTAATAATTTCATTATCAAAGTTACTAATAATTTGTTTTCCTATTATTGACTCTGTTTGAATGACAAATTCATTTATAAGTTTTTTCAATTCATTTTTCCAAAAATCAGTTTCCACTTTCTGCCAAGTTATAGAAAATGGATTTACATAGTTTTCAAATTTATTTTTTGGATCATAAACAAATGCCATCCCTCCGGTCATGCCTGCTCCAAAATTATCTCCTACATCTCCTAATATAACTGCTGTTCCCCCTGTCATGTATTCACAACCGTTTGAACCACAACCTTCTGTTATTGCTATTCCACCTGAATTTCTAACGGCAAATCTCTCACCCGCTAGCCCTGAAGCGAACATTTTTCCAGAAGTTGCTCCATAGAATACTGTATTTCCTATAATTGCATTTTTATTAGATATTAGCTTACTACTTTTCGCTTTTTTAATAATTATTGTTCCACCGGATAAGCCTTTACCTACATAATCGTTAGCATCTCCTTCGATTACTATCTTAATTCCTTTTGATAAAAAAGCTCCAAGAGATTGACCTGCCGAACCTGTCAATTTAATAGTTATAGTATCCTCTTTTAGTTTATTATTTCCAAATTTTTTATAGATATAATGTGACAGTCTTGTACCTACAGATCTGAATGTGTTTTCAACTTCATATTCAAATATATTACTTTTATCTATTGAGATTTTATCTTTAATGTCAGACCATATCTTTTCATCTAAAGTATCTGGAACTTTATTTATTTTTCTATCTTTACAATATCTTGGATTTTCTCCCGGGTCAGCTTGAACCAAAAGAGGGTTCAAATCTAAATCATCAAGATTAGGTGATCCTCTACTAACTTGTGTTAAGAGATCAGTTCTACCAATAATTTCGTTTAAAGATTTATAGCCTAAGCTTGCTAATATCTCTCTAACCTCTTGAGCGACAAATTGAAAAAAATTTACTACTTTTTCAGGAGTTCCAACAAATTTCTTTCTAAGTTCTGAGTCTTGTGAGCAAACACCCACTGGACAAGTATTCGAGTGACATTGACGGACCATAATACAGCCCATTGCAATAAGAGAAGAAGTTCCCATTCCAAACTCTTCAGCGCCCATCATTGCAGCCATAACGATATCTTTTCCAGTTTTAATACCCCCATCTGTTCTGAGAGTAACTTTATGTCTTAAGTTATTTAATGTAAGTATTTGATTAGCTTCTGTTAGACCCATCTCCCAAGGTATACCTGCATACTTAACACTTGTTTGTGGGCTAGCCCCAGTTCCCCCTGAGTGACCTGAAATTAGAATTATATCAGCTTTTGCTTTTGCTACTCCAGCTGCGATTGTTCCTATCCCAGTAGATGCTACAAGTTTTACTCCAATTCTTGCATTTGGATTAATTTGTTTTAAATCATAAATTAACTGAGCAAGATCTTCTATAGAATAAATATCATGATGTGGTGGAGGAGATATTAAAGTTACCCCAGGTGTCGAGTGCCTTAATCTAGCTATATCCTTGGTAACTTTAAAACCTGGAAGTTGCCCTCCTTCTCCAGGCTTTGCCCCTTGGGCAATTTTAATTTCTATTTCATTACAATTGTTAAGGTAATTGATCGTAACTCCGAACCTAGCTGATGCTACTTGTTTAACTCTAGAATTTGCAGAATCACCATTTTCTAATTTTTCAAATCTTTTGGCATCTTCGCCTCCTTCGCCGCTACAAGAAGCACCTTTAATCCTATTCATTCCTATTGCTAGAGTCTCATGAGCTTCTTTGGAGAGAGCCCCGTGAGACATACTTCCACTTCCCAATCTTTTTGTAAGTTCATCGACTGACTCGACTTCATCAATTTTTATGGGATCTCTTTTACTTTTAAATTCTAATAAATCTCTTAAATTAATTGGAGGTAGTCTATGTATTCCTTCTGAATATTTTTTATAAACCTCATAAGAGTTTGATCCAACAGCATTTTGAAGAATGTGTATTAAATTACCTTGGAGCTGATGATCCTCGCCTGCTTTCCTATATTTATAAATTCCTCCTATAGGTAAAGTAAAAACATTCTTTGAATAGGTTTTTTTATGAAGTTTTTTAATTTTTTCCTCAATACCTTTAAGACCAATTCCTGAAATTCGAGAAACCATGCCTGGAAAGTATTCTGAAACTACTGCTCTACTAAGTCCTACGGTTTCAAAGTTACATCCTCCTCTGTAAGCGCTGATTACAGAAATACCCATTTTAGACATGATTTTGAGCAGTCCATTTTCAATTGAGGTTTTAAATTTCCTAACGCATTTATCATAATCCAGTTTACCAAAAAGTTTTTTTTCAAATCTTTGATATATACTATCTATAGATAAGTACGGGTTGATAGTAGTTGCTCCAACTCCTATTAAAATTGCAAAAGAATGTGTATCTAAGGTCTCAGATGTTTCAATATTTAACGAACAATAACCTCTCAAGCCTAACTTTACTAAATGTGAATGAACTGCTCCAACTGCTAGTATTATCGGAATATTAATTCTTTTATCTGAAATATTTTTGTCTGACAAAACTAGATTTGCACTGCCCTCTCTTATAGCGGTTTCTGCCTCTTTTCTTATTTCTTCTATGCGATCTTTTAATGATTTTTGAAAGTCAAAAGTACAGTCTAATATCTTTATTTTTTTTGAAAATATTTTTTTAAATTTTTTAAATTGAGAATTAGTCAATATAGGACTGTCTAAAACATAAATTTTTTCTTTTGTAAGGTTATCAAAATCCAAAATATTTCCAAGATTTCCAAATCTTGTTTTTAAACTCATAATCTTATTTTCTCTTAAAGAATCTATTGGTGGATTTGTGACTTGACTAAAGTTTTGTCTAAAGTAATGAGAAAGAGGTCTGAAATGACTAGACAAAACAGCAATAGGTGTGTCATCCCCCATCGAGCCAGTTGCTTCTTTTCCTTCTTCTACCATTGGATGCAAAATCATCTCTAGATCTTCAATGCTTAGACCTGCAAGATATTGTCTCCTTCTTAGTTCATTTCCTGTAAAATTTGGTTCTTCCTTAGTATTTTCAAATTTTTTATCTAAATCTATTATTTGTTCATTAAATTTTTTATAATCTTTTGAAATATAATTTTTTATTTCCGTATCTTTAAATAACTTCCCTTTTTTTAATTCAACGGCAATAATTTGGCCAGGACCTAATCTGCCTTTAGAAATTATTTTTTCTTCAGGAATCTTGATCATCCCTGATTCAGATCCAGCAAATAATAAATTATCTGAAGTAATAGAATATCTTAGAGGTCTCAAGCCATTTCTATCAGTGGCTGCGATTACCCACTTTGCATCTGTTGCACAAATTGCTGCTGGGCCATCCCAAGGTTCAATTGTACTGTTTAAAAAATTAAATAATTGTTGATGGTTTTTTGGAACTGTTTTACTTCTTTTAGACCAGGCGTCAGGTATCATCATAAGTTTAATTAGAGGCGCCAATTTTCCTGAGTGAGTAAGTAGTTCAAAAACATTGTCTAAAGCACCGGAGTCTGAGGTACTTCTAATAACAGGTTTCAAATCTTCAACATTTTTAAAAAGTGGGCTGGACATATCCTGCTCATGAATTTTCATCCAATTTATATTTCCTTTGATTGTATTAATTTCTCCATTGTGAGCCAAAGATCTAAATGGTTGAGCGAGATCCCAGCTTGGAAATGTGTTGGTTGAATATCTTTGATGAAAAATTACAAATCTTGATTTAAAATTTTTATCATTAAGGTCAGGATAAAAATCTGCTAAAGATTCTGCCAAAAACATTCCTTTATAAACAATCGATCTTGAGCTTAATGAACATATGTAAAAATCTTTTAGTTGAGCTTCTCTAGCTAGTTTTTCAATTTTCTTTCTAGAAACATATAGGTCTCTCTCTAAGTCGTCAGTCTCAATACTTTTATTTTTTCTGAACAAAACTTGAGTTATTTCTGGTCTGTTAGCCTCAGCAGTTTTTCCTAAAACTTTTGGATTTACAGGTACCTGCCTCCATCCATAAATGTAATAATCGGAACCTAAAAGAACAGTTTCTATTATAGATCTACATTTTTCTTGGTTAGAGTAGTCATTTCTGGGTAGAAAAACCATTCCTACACATATTCTTGTTTTAGGGTCGTGTGTATGACCAGTGGACATTATCTTTTCATTAAAAAAATCAGGTGATATTTCCAACTTAATTCCAGCGCCATCTCCAGATTTTCCATCTGCATCAACTGCGCCTCTGTGCCAGACTGCCTTAAGAGCTTCTATACCATAATCAATAACCTCTCTAGACTTCTGACCATTTGTAGAAGCTACTAGCCCTACTCCGCAAGCATCATGTTCCATATTCGGATCGTAAGCATAATTTTTTTCTAAATATTTCTTGTTTTTTATAAAATTCTCAATCATGCAGCGAATTCCTTTTTAATTTTTTTATTTTTTGCAGAAAGGTACTTTTCAATTTGAGTGGCTACATCTCTTCCATCTCTAATCGCCCAAACAACAAGTGATGCTCCTCTAACTATATCTCCAGCAGCAAATATTCCTTCGATATTTGTCTGCATTGAGTTCATGTCTATCTTTACTGTTCCCCATTTAGATATAGCTAATTCTTTCGCTCCAAAAAGATTAGGGATATCTTCAGGGTCAAAACCCAAAGATTTAATTACTAAATCAGAAGAAATTTTAAATTGACCTCCTTCTTGAACAATAGGTTTTCTTCTACCTGAGTCATCTGGCTCTCCAAGTTTTATTTTATTCACCTCTACTTGTTCAACTTTTTCATTCCCAATAAATTGTTTTGGATTTGATAACCATATAAACTCTACTCCTTCCTCTTCAGCATTGTTTACCTCCCTGGCTGAACCGGGCATATTTTCTTTGTCTCTTCTGTAGAGGCATTTCACAGATTTTGCTTTTTGTCTTACTGCTGTTCTTACGCAATCCATAGCTGTATCTCCTCCTCCAATTACTACAACTTTTTTTCCTTTAGCATCAAGAGTGCCGTTATCAAATAACTTAACCTTATCTCCTAGTCCTTTTTTATTTGAAGCAGTCAAATATTCCATTGCAGGAAAAATATTTTTCAATTTAGCTCCTGGAATATTAATTTCTCTAGCTTTATAAACTCCAGTAGCAATTAAGATTGCGTCGTGTTTTTCTTTTAGCTCATAAATAGACTTATCTTTTCCTACTTCAAAGTTTTGAACAAATTTAATCCCACTATCTCTTAGTAATTTAGTTCTCCTTTGAACGACAATTTTTTCTAATTTAAAATTTGGTATCCCATAAATTAAAAGTCCCCCAGGTCTGTCGTATCTATCATAAATTGTAATCTGATAACCAAGTTTTCTTAATTCTTCTGCACAAGCCATTCCTGCAGGTCCTGCGCCAATTATTCCTATAGATTGTTTTAGTTCAGATCTAATTTTAATTGGTTTTATCCAACCTTTTTCCCAAGCTGTATCTGTTATATATTTTTCAATGGAGCCAATAGTGACTGTGCCATGACCAGATTGTTCTATTACACAATTTCCTTCACATAATCTATCTTGAGGACATATTCTTCCACAAACCTCTGGCATATTATTAGTGCTTTGTGAAATCTCATAAGCTTCTTTCAGTCTTCCCTCGGCTGTTAATTTTAACCAATCTGGAATATTATTATGTAGTGGGCAGTGAACTTGGCAAAAAGGAACTCCACATTGAGAACATCTGCTGGATTGCTCTTTTGCTTTTTCAGAAATATATTGATTATAGATTTCATGGAAATCTTTTTTTCTTTTAACGGTGTCCCTTTTTTTGGGAATCTGTTTATTAAGCTTTACAAACTGAAGCATTTTTTTAGTCATAAATTAATGTAATTTATTCTATAAAATCATTATTTAACAGCTAAAATAGGTAATTAATACTTACCTTTAAATGCAGAAAGCTTAATTTTTCTTCTTTATTTTTGGCATACCTGATATGCATTTATGTTGATCACAAAAAAAACAATCTTGGGTTTTAAAATTTTAAAAAATGATAGAAGTATTTATATTATCGATAATTCAAGGAATAACAGAATTCCTTCCTATCAGCTCATCTTCACATTTAGTTATTGTTTCAAAATACTTTAATTTTGAAAATCAAAGTCTTTCATTGGATGTAAGCTTGCATATTGGTTCTTTTTTTGCAGTCCTATTTTACTTTAAAGATGAAATTTTTGATTTTTTAGAAAATAAAGATCTATTGATTAAAATATTAATATCTTCTTTCCCGGTAATATTAGTGGGATATATACTTGTTAAATTTGATCTAATTGACCAAATAAGAAATATTAAAACTATAGGTTGGACAACTCTAATATTTGGAATCTTATTATATTTTGCAGATAGATTTAAAACTATTAAAAATATGGAAAATAATTTCAGTTATAAAAAAGCAATATTTGTTGGAATTTTTCAAGTTTTTTCTTTAATCCCAGGAGTAAGTAGATCTGGGGTAACAATAACTGCAGCTAGATTTTTGAAGTTTGAAAGGGTGGACTCAGCAAAAATCTCTTTTCTAATGTCGATACCTACCTTGGCAGCAGTAAGTTTTTTTGGTATTTACAATCTTGTTGAGTCAGATGATCTTATTTTTTCATCAATAAATTTATTATCCGTATTTCTATCCTTTCTTTTTTCATTAGTCACTATTAAGTATTTTTTAAAATATATTAAAAATTTTAGCTTAAATATTTTTATAGTTTATAGGATATTATTAGGAATAATTATCTTGTTTTTATCCTATCTATAAAAGAAAAGCTAAAACTAGAATAAGAAAAAAAACTGCGATAAAAAATAAGATCACAGCTTTTTCTAGTGATAAATGACTTAAAAATTTCATAACAATTATTTGGCGCGCCTGCTAGGATTTGAACCCAGAACCTCCTGGTCCGTAGCCAAGCGCTCTATCCAGTTGAGCTACAGGCGCATTTATGTATGAAATATCAAATAAAGTGTTGAAATAAAAGACTTTTAATCTATATTTCAAGAATATGAGCAATTCAGTCATTATAACATCTGCGGTACGAACTGCCGTTGGATCGTTAGGAAAATCTCTTAAAAATATTTCTGGTTATAAACTAGGTTCTGCAGTTATATCAGAAGCTATTGATAGATCTAAGATCAAAAGTGATGATGTTGATGAAGTTGTAATGGGACAAGTTTTGACTGGAGGAACTGGTCAAAATCCTGCTAGACAGGCAGCAATGGAGTCTGGCATTCCAAAAGAAAAGCCAGCTTACGTTGTAAATCAAGTTTGTGGATCTGGTATAAGATCAGTTGCATCTGGATTTCAAAGTATTAAGTCAGGTGATTCTAATATTGTTATAGCAGGCGGGCAAGAAAGCATGTCTTTAGCCCCTCATGCAATTCATTTAAGAGATGGGAAAAAGTTAGGTGATGTAGAGTTAACTGATACTATGATTAAAGATGGTCTTTGGGATGCATTTCATGGATATCACATGGGTGTTACAGCGGAGAATGTAGCTACTAAATTCCAAGTAACAAGACAGGAGCAGGATAAATTTGCTTTGAGTTCTCAAGAGAAAGCTTTGAAAGCCCAGAAAGAAAATAAATTTAAAGATGAAATTATTGGTTTTAAAATAAAATCCAAAAAAGCCGAAATAGAATTTAATAAAGATGAACATCCAAGAGAAGGTATTAACTTAGATGCTTTAAAAAAATTAAAACCAGTTTTTCAAAAAGATGGTACGGTTACAGCAGGAAATGCTTCTGGTATAAATGATGGGGCAGCCGCAGTTACCTTAATGTCAGATCAAGAAGCTAAAAAAAGAGGATTAAATAAATTAGTTTCTATAAAATCTTGGGCGAGTTGTGGTGTTGACCCTGCATTGATGGGCACTGGTCCAATACCTGCTTCTAAAAAGGCATTAGAACTTGCTGGATGGTCTACAAAGGATTTAGATTTATTAGAAGTTAATGAAGCTTTCGCTGCACAAAGTATTGCTGTATTAAAAACACTAGGAATTCCCGATGAAAAAGTAAATGTTAATGGCGGAGCAATTGCTTTAGGCCATCCTATCGGAGCTTCGGGAACAAGAATTCTTGTCACACTAATCCACGAAATGCTTAAGAGAGATGCCAAAAAAGGTCTTGCGACATTGTGCATAGGTGGTGGTATGGGTATTGCTATGTGTATTGAGAGGTAATGGAAATATCAAAAGCCTATAAAGGAAAAAAAAAACGTAAACTAGAAAAAATGCCATTTACTGTTAAAGGCTACATACTTTACTACGCATTTTTCTGGTTTGTAATCTTAGTAGTTTATTTATCTTATCAAAACTAAGAATGTTTTTTTAGACTTCTTTTTAATTAGTTTTTAAGTTTTGTAAGATTTTTATAAAAATCAAGACTTTTAGGATTTGCAATAGCATCTATATTAGAAATTTCCTCTCCATTTATTATTTTTCTCACAGCTAATTCCACTATTTTTCCACTTTTAGTTCTTGGAATTTCTGGAACCTTAATAATTAAAGATGGTACATGCTTAGGAGAGCAGTTAGTCCTGATTTTCTTTTTTATTAATTTAATTTTTTCTTCATTTAGTTCTAACTGGTTTTTGGTAGTAACAAATAAAATTATTCTTACATCATCATTAAGGTTTTGTCCTACTACTAAACCCTCAGTTATAAAATCAATGTTCTCTACCTGCTGATAGATTTCTGCAGTACCTATTCTTACGCCTCCAGGATTAAGAGTTGCATCAGATCTACCGCTAATAATAAATCCATTATTCTTGGTTCTTTCTACAAAATCTCCATGGTGCCAAATATTTTTGAATCTATTGAAATAGGCTTTTTGATATTTTTCTCCATTTTTATCCCCCCAAAATTTTATTGGCATTGATGGAAAAGGTTTTTTTACAACCAATTCTCCTTTCTCACCATCTTTAGCACTTTTGCCGTCTTCAGTGAAAACATCTACATCAATACCAAGGCTTTGACCTTGGATCTCTCCCTGATAAACATTTGTGTATACGTTTCCTAAGACAAGACAACCAACTAGATCTGTCCCCCCAGCTATCGAGGCTAAATGAACATCTTTTTTAATATTGTCATAAACATATTTAAAACTTTCTCCAGCTAAAGGAGAGCCAGTTGAAGTAATTGTTTTTATTGAACTTAAATCTAAATGCTTACTATCAAAATTTTCATTCTTTAAAAAATCAATATATTTTGCACTAACACCAAATAAATTAATCTTTTTATTTTGGCAGTACTCAAGCAAAATATCAATCTTAGGAAAAGTAGGTGAACCATCGAAAAGATAAATAGAGGATCCGGTAGCAAGAGCGCCAACCAACCAGTTCCACATCATCCAACCAGTTGTAGTATAGTAAAAAACTTTTTCATTCTTTCTAATATTACAGTGCAAAATAAATTCTTTATTATGCTCTATTAATACATTTCCAGCTCCATGTGTTATGCATTTTGGCTTTCCTGTTGTTCCACTGGAATATAAAATATAAACTGGATGATTAAATTCAAATCTTTCAAAATATTCATCTAAACTTGACTCATTAATTACATGATTAAAGTGAACAAAATTTTTAGTTTCTATTTTTTCATTTTCCTTATAGGGAAAAACAATAACTTTTTGAATTGAAGGAATTTCTTTCAATATCTCTCCAATTTTTTTAAGTATATTAATTTTTTTTCCATTATAATAATAATAATTACATGTTATTAAAATTTTAGGTTCAATTTGTTTGAATCTATCTACTACACCTTCAGATCCAAAATCAGGGGAACATGATGACCATATGATTCCATTTTTAGCACAAGCTAAGAAACTTATAATTGTTTCAATCTTATTTGGAACATACGCAGCTACTCGATCACCTTTTGTAAGATTTAATGATTTTAAGTAGGATGAGAATTTACAAACTTTCTCATATAATAATTTCCAAGTTATACTTTCTTCAAAACCATTTTCTGATAAAAAATTAATCGAGATCTCTTGATTTCTTTTTCTAAGTAAATTTTCTGAATAATTTAATTTAGAGTCTGGAAAAAATTTTGTTTTATTAAAAATCTTATCTTTTTTAATAATTCTATTTCCTTTTTCTCCAATTATTTTTGAATAATCCCAAAATTTTGACCAGAATATTTCTGGCTCGGAAACACTCCACTCCCAAAGTTTTTTAAAATTTTTACTAGAGTTAAATTTTATAAACTTTGTGAAATCTTCCAAATTTGACTCTTTGATTGTTTGCTCAGAAGGTTTCCATAAAAGTTTCATAAAAACTAATTTAGCTTTTATAGAATTATCTTAATAGATATTTTTTTAACAAAATTTTCTGTACAATTAGATTGTTACTTAATAGACGTTCTTTCTTATTGAACAGTATGTTTATTAGCCACTTCATAAGTAAATTCTCTAAATTTTAGTGACTAAAAGAGGTAAAAAATGTGTCAAAAAATGATGTTATTAAAAAAATTGCTTCATTTTTCCCATTTATTGTTAATTGAATTTTTAATAAGTTCCAAACAAGTTTATAATAAGGCTTTATGGTTCAAAAAATTTCAGTTCCAGATATTGGTGATTTTAAGGACGTTGAAGTAATAGAAATTTTAGTAAAGCCTGGTGATAAAGTTAAAAAAAACGATCCGGTAGTCACAATTGAAAGTGATAAATCTAGTGTAGAAATTCCATCACCCTCAGAAGGAGAAATTAAAGATTTAAAAGTCAAGATAGGTGATAAGGTTTCAGAAGGTAGTGTTTTAGCAACTATAGAAAATGGCCAAACTACAAGTTCCAAAAAAGATATAAAACAAGAAAAAGATTATTCAGAGAAAGAGGAGGAACAAAAGATAAATGGAAATGCAAGTCCTGAAAGTTCGATAAAGCAAGTTAAAAAAGTTTTTGCTGAACCAGCTTCTAAAGATGATATTGACCCAATGGAAACTGACGAGTGGATTGAATCTCTTAATTCAGTTATTGAAAATG
>MDSV01202279.1_pt1 | contig 12249 bp, 11 predicted proteins | sample 810851 | NCBI WGS metagenome assembly MDSV01 (sample SAMN05326640, study PRJNA326480) | marine metagenome | isolation source: seawater | place: Atlantic Ocean: North East | collected 2012
CTGCATCTGTCCCGATGATAAAGATTTATTTGAAACTTCTGAATCAAGACTGTTTTCTTCTGGTGTATTAAAAACAGAAAATTTTACCAAGTATTCATTAAGCTGATTATCAGTGATTTCTTTTTTTGTACCATATAAAAGATTTTCTCTTAAAGAACCATTGAAGATCATTGGTTTTGCACCTATGTATCCAATATTTTGTGCATAACAATCTACCTTGCCTGATGACGCATAAAAAACGCCTGATATCAATCCTAAAATAGTACTTTTTCCTGATCCGTTTTGTCCAGTAATTACAGTATGTTTATTTTTTTTAATTTCAAAATTTAAATTACTAAAAATATTATTTTCCGAATTAAAGTATTTGAAATCAACATTTGTAAATTTCACGGCAACGTTATTTTCATTAATTTCTTCTAGATTGTGAATATCGTTGAAATTTTCCTTATTTGATATTCCTTTGTTTTTATCAATATTATGGAGTTGTTCAAGATGCACGTGTGTATTAGTAGTTATGCTTAGAGATCTGTTGAAGTTTCCAAGAGTTTGAAATAGTCTGAGTAATATTCCTATGAACTCTAGAGTTAGGACGTCATTAAAATTAAAGAAGCCTAAGAGAACAGCAAGAATAAAAACGGTTACAAAATTGGGTAATATACTATTTAGTGTGCCAAATTTTAGATTATTAACTTGTGCGTCTAAAAAATTTTTTTGAGTAGCATTGTACTCCGAAATTTCATAATTTATTTTTTTAAGAATCTTTATCAAATATAGATTATCCAAGACTTTTTCAATATTTTTGTTAATTTCTTGAAGGCTTAAATAAGATTGATGCGAATACCTCCTCAGCATTTTTACAAAATATTTAGTTGGAAAGTAGAAAATAAATACTCCTAGCCCAAATACTCCAACGACCTCTGTGTTTGTAAATATTAAGTAGCCAGAGAAAATTAAAATCTGTAATAAAAAACTCACAAGTGCGGCAAGGCTTCCATAGAATGTAGATACATGAATACTTAAACTATTAACATAGAAAAAAGCATCTGAGATAGAATAGTTTCCTTTATCGAAAACCTCTTTTAAGAAATAAAGTCTTAAGCTTTCTTGTATCCTTAATTTTAATATCTCAAGATTCATACGATCTAGGTAAACAAATACAAATCTTAATAAAACTATCAATGGAAGAAAATATCTATTTCTATCTGAAAAAATAAGAATTTCATTTATAAAAATACTTTCATGATCTGATTTTTCTATGATATGTGCAAATAATATTATGACAATTAAATCACAAACTATTACTAAGTTTGAGAACAATACAGAAATTAATATTTTTAATTTTTTTCTACTTGTATGTACTACTTTTGAAACAAAAATAAGATCTTTATAAAAGTCTAATATTTTACTCATATTTAAATTCTACCAATCCTTTTAATATGTTATAAGCAATAGTTAGTCACAACAATAATTAGTTTATTTTCTTGAGAATTACTGCATACTCATGAAAAATGACTTTAAAATTTTTATCAGTTGCTATCAAATCGAGAATTTTCCTACCTTTTCCTGGAATATAGTCCTGCCCATTCTTATTAATTTGTTTTCTGTACTCTTCTTTGACTTCACTTTTTATCGGTAAAAAATAGCTATAGTCTGACGGAGTATCGTCGATTGCAACTAAACACCCTACTTTTAAATCTTTATAAATATTTATAAACTCATTTAACCCATGATTTTCAGACGGCTCAGGATTCATCAGGTCTAAATCAAAACTATCTAAATAAACAATGTCTAGGTTTCTTACTATATCTTTGTCCAGTAATTTAATAAATCTAACACTATCAGATGTAAAAATATTTATACTATGACTTTCAAATTTTGACAATACTTCTTTTACATCTGGATTTATATCAACCGTATAAAAATTTCCACCAAACTTTTTAATATAATTAATGAATAAATGGGAACTATTAATGCCATGTGCAGAACTTCCAGTTTCTAGTATTTGAAGAGGTTTGCTCTTAAAGGTTCCTAATAAATGGTGAAACATTGCAAAATTATAATGAACAGGGTCAGAGTAAAAATCAAAGTGAAGGTTAATTAAGTCTTCAGGTTTTCTTAATATTAAATTTTTTAAATTAAAAATAAAGTACCTAATTATATGTATTGTTTTATTTGAAAACTTCAACACCTCTGACTTTAAGAGTTTTATATAATTTAATGGATTTAAATATTTATACAATCCCATAATTTTAACTAACTATCTACTTGCTTTTTCTATATATTCAATAACTTGTTTATTAGTAGCCTCAATTACACCAGGTTCTGATTTTATATTTTCCCACAAAAATATATTCTCAATAAATTCTTCGGGTTTATAAAAATTTTTCCAATTCAATTTTTTTGCAGCTTTTTTTGAGCTAATCCTCAATTCCTTTGCTTCACTATATTTATCATTACTATCAATTATTATTTCAACAGGTGATTCAAATTTTTTAACTAATTTTTTGGTTAGTTCAAAGACAGTTATGTTATCAGCCTTTTCTGAGTTTAAGTTATATTTCTCAGGAATGTTATTCTCAAAATTTTCTTGTGCAACTAGTAGATACCCCCCTACTGAATCTAATACAAATTGCCAAGGTCTTATGGAGTCGGGGTTCCTTAAGTAAATATTTTTATCACTTTTTATGGAGGATATTATATCTGTTAAAAGTCTGTTGTCTGCACCATCACCTCCACCAAGCACATTACCAGACCTAACTCTAGAAATTTTATTCCTAGTTTCTACATCATTGTTAAAAGCATCAATAATGTTCTCTAATCCGACTTTTGAAGCTCCGTAAAATTCAAATGACCCTAAAGAATTTTCTTCTGTATTTATTTGGTCAGGCTGCTCATAAACCTTGTCTGTTGTTGCTACTATTACTCCTGTTCTTTTCTTTGATTTTGTTACTGTGTTTAAGAGATTAAAAGATCCTAAAATATTTATTTCGAGAGTCTCTTTTGGATTATTTTTTGCTGTATGAACTAAAGATTGAGCAGCTAAATGAAAAACAATGTCTGGTTTAAGGTCCTCAATAAAATTTGCTAATCTATCGCCATCTCTTATATCAATGAATTCTTCATTTTCAATTTTTTCATATTGTGAAAAGATTTTATATATTTCGCTAGAATTTTTTTCAATAGACACTCCAAAAACATTCGATCCAAGTTTTTTAAGTAATAAAAACATCCAAAAACCTTTAAAACCCGAATGTCCTGTGACTAAAACTTTCTTATCTTTCCAAAAATTTTTATCAATCATAAAGCCAACTTAATTCATTATTATTTATCATTTCCTCGAGTATTTCTTTTTCTCGAATGGTGTCTACAGGATACCAAAAACCATTATGCTTATAGGCTGCTAAACGAGATGTGCTAGATAATGTTTCAAGAGGACTTTTTTCAAATGTAGTTTCATCACTATCAATGTAATTTAAAACTTTTTTACTCATTACAAAAAAACCTCCATTTATCCAACCTTCGTTAGCACTTATTTTTTCTCCAAAGCTAGAAACTAAATTACCTTCTATGGTCAAACTTCCAAATCTAGCAGGTGGTCTAACAGCCGTTACTGTTGCTAGTTTTTTATTTTTTTGATGAAAATTTATTAAATTTTGTATATTTATATTTGATATGCCGTCACCGTATGTTGCTAAAAATGTATCGCCTAAAAACTCTTCAGCTCTTTTAATCCTTCCTCCTGTCATTGTTTCTATTCCAGTATCTAAAACCTTTATTTTGATATCTTTATTTTTATAGAAATATTCATAATTATTGGTTAATTTTTGTTCCTCAAAGTATTCATAAATATATTCAATTTTATAACCAGCTAAAACAATGAATTCTTTTATTCCATAACGTATGTATTGATCAATAATATGAAGAAGTAAAGGCTTATTATTAATTTCAATCATAGGTTTAGGCCTTACTTTAGTTTCCTCGAGAAATCTTGTGCCTTTGCCACCAGCTAAAATTACAGCTTTCATTTTTTATTAATATCCAAGAAATTTTTTGTTTCATTAACTATAAAATCTAACATTTCAGAATTTAATCCTGGGTAAACACCAAGCCAAAAAGCGTTATTCATAATTTGATCTGAAATAGGGAACTCATTATTTGCTGATATATTACTACTTATATAAGCGGGTTGCTTAGTAATGTTTCCAGCAAACACTAGTCTTGTCCCAATTTTTTTTTCTTGATAAAACCTAAGAAGATCTTCTCTAATAAATTTTGCATTATCGTTTAACATTAGGGGGAATCCAAACCAGCTAGGATTTGCCTCTTCATGCCAAACAGGTAAATCGAATTCCTTAAAATTTTTGAATTCATTATATAGATAAGAAAAATTTTCTCTTCTAGCTTTTATAAAATTTTCTAATTTATTTAATTGGGATATTCCGATTGCAGCTTGCATATCGGTGGCTTTTAAGTTGTATCCAATATGTGAATATATATATTTGTGATCGTATCCTGGTGGTAAATTTCCCAACTGCCAGTCAAATCTTTTTTTACAAGTATTATCTTTACCGGGTGGACAATAACAATCTCTTCCCCAATCACGTAAGGATTCTATTATTTTTTTTAATTTTGTATTATTTGTTAATACAGCACCACCTTCTCCAGTTGTAATATGGTGAGCTGGGTAGAAGGATAGAGTTGCTACATCTCCAAATGTGCCCACATTTTGGCCTTTAAATGTTGAACCAAAAGCATCACACATATCTTCCATTAAAAAAAGATCGTACTTGTCAGCTATTGTTGTTATCTTATCTAGGTCATAGGGATTGCCTAATGTGTGAGCTAGAACAATTCCTTTTGTTTTTTTAGTAATTTGAGATTCTATTAAATCTGCATCTATATTGAAGGTACCCCTTTCAGCATCAACTAGAACGGGGGTTAAGTTGTTTTGAAGAATTGGATTTAGGGTGGTTGGAAAGTTTACTGCAGATGTAATTATCTCAGCTCCTTCATCAATATTATGTAATATTTTTAAAGCTGTCAAAGCTAAGAGGTTCGCAGAAGAGCCACTATTTACAAAAAGCGCATGCCGATGTCCGGTAAAACTTTTGAGTTTTTTTTCAAATTCATCTGTGAAGTCACCACTTGTTAACCACATGTCTAAAGAACTTCTAATTAAATACTCTAAATCTTCTTTATCTAAAACTTTTCCTGATACTGGAATACTTGAAATATTGGGGATAAAGGGTATTTCGGAATTAAAATCTTCAAAATATTTGTTAGATAGCTTAATAATTTCATTAACTAAATTGGTTTTATCCATAAATTAAAGTTTATATGTAAAATTTAGAAATACTTATAAATGTTAATAAAAGAAAAACTAATTACTAGCTCTAATATTAAGTTTCTTTGAATTTATCTGCCCATTAGCTTAAAAAAAGATTTTTTTACTCCATTTGTAAATTCATATTTTTTAACATAACTTTCAACACTTTTTAATCTAACAAAACTTTTATTTTCATTATTGTTATTTAGTTTGGTATTAGCAATCTCTACAATTCTATTGAAAAGATTATGGGTAGTAAGAACTTGTTCTTTTGCTGCTAAAAGATACTCTAAGTTCTTTTCGTATGTTTTATTTTCAATTAATTTTTCTATTTTATTAATCGATTCATCTACATGATTAATATTAATTGCTGTCAATGAGTCTTTTGGGAAGTACTCAAATACATTAGGAGCTCCACTATAGATTGGATAACTCAATCCTAAAAATGAATCGTATAGTTTTTCAGAAATAACGAAATCTGTAGTTTTATTTTCGAGGACTATGTGATATTTGTAAGGCGAAATTCCTTCCCATTTTTGATTTATATTTTTAACACCAAATCCATACCAGTCAATTTTATCTTTAAAGTGATCCTTAATGCTTTTTGCAAAATCAAATCTTAATTGATGATCTGGTGAAAAAGTTTTATTTGAAACTACCATGCTAATTTCTTTTGATTTTTTAATATTCTCTAATCTTGTAAAATATGATTTATCTCTTTCATGATTTTCAAAAATACTATCGCCATGATTAGCGTTAATCATCCAGGGCAAAAATGGTAACGCTTTTTCTCCATGAGGCACGGTATCGTAATTTGAGTAGACTGAGTTAAATTGATTAAGAAATCCTTTTTTAGAAGGTTTAGTCCAATAGTCTTCTTGCCAAAAAGTTTCATTAGTTAGAAAAAAGAGATTACTTTTAGGAACATGGCTTGTTTCAGCAATTCTATCTAAATCTTCAATTACAAACCAAAAGTCTGGTTTTTCCATTCTATTTGTATTGATAAAAAACTGACAATTACCGACTATATTTTCATCATTATCTGTAAATTGGGAGATATTTACATTTGATTTAGTTCCAGGCATGGAAAGTTTAATATTTAACATATAATTATTATAGATATGAAAAAAAAGGTAATAATCCTTGTTCGAAATTCAAATAAACACCCCTCTTCAACAATGGTGCCATTTATAAAAAGAACTTGGGTTAGAAACACAAAACATAAAGTTTTTTTTGTTCAAAGTGGTGCTGAAGAAAATAGAATTGAGGGTATGGATATGTTTTTAACAAGTCCTACTGGTTATATGAGTATGACGGAAAAAATGCACGATTGCCTTGAGTATCTTAATGAAAATAATTTTGAATATGACTATGTTGTAATGACAACCACAGGTAGTTATATAAATTTTAAAGAGTTTGATAAATTTATCGAATACCTACCTAGCAATAATGTTTACTGTGGTCCCCTTGACTTTTATCCTCCTGTGAGACCAACAGAAGAAGAGGTTATTCCATTTGTATCTGGAAGGGCAAATATTTTTTCTAAAGATATCTGTGATTTAATAATTGCAAATAAAGACTCTATAGAACAGAGTCTTCTCGTCGATGATGTTGCTTGGGGTAATTTCCTTATAAAAGAAAATAATATTCCACCAACAAGAGGATATAGGCAAGACTTCAAAAACTACCCTCGGTTAAAAGATATAAATTTTAATAATTATCATTATGGATTTAGGCTCGACACATGGGGTATTCCTAGAATATTTGAAATTTTTTCAATTTATAGTATTCATAAAAAAATGAACTATAAATATAATCAAAAAGAATCTTTGGCGAAATCAACGCTAGTAAAAATATTTGATTTCTTTTTTTATAATCTTTTTACTCTAATCTCTTTTCTAAATTTAAAATATAGAAAATCACAGATTAAAGATTTTTTTAACTCAATCTTGCATTGGTTATACAGAATTCTAAAAAGTAATAAAATATTATTTAAATTTTTTAAAAAAATTAAAAATAAATTCAACATTAGAACACATATATAAAAGTGATTGATAAGAATAACTGGATTTCTTACAGTAAAGATGAAGCAGAGAAGCATTTAGCTAATTAGATATCCTCCATTGCTCATATCCTGCCCTGAATATAGATTTATTGTCTAAATACCAATCTATAAAAGATAGATACCTTGAAAAATCTTCATTCAAATTTAATGAATTATAAGTTTTATTTTTTGGTTCTTTTAAGTAATTATCTAAAAGTTTTAAATAATTCTCCACTTTTAAAGAGAATTCTGTATTGTAAATAATATTTTCATTTTTTTTATAGGCAGGTTGAAAAAAAATATCTAATAATTTTTCTACAGTCATAAATGAAAGCATTGAATTAGGATTTTTTAGTTCAAAACTTGTCCCCAAAATTTTGTGAGACAAATACTGTGGAGTCAACCTAGAAAAATTTAGATCTCTTGGGCCAATCAATCTCGGTAGACTATGGATTACTAATTTTACATCTTTATTATTAGAGTACTCTTTAATTTTCATTTCTTGATTGTTTTTAGTTTCTTGATAAATTGGATTTAACTCTAAGCTCAAATCGTTTGTAGTTGAAAAATAATGAATATTTTCAACTTGGTTGATTTTACTAATATAATCTAGAATTCTGTCAAATAAGATAGCGTTCTTGTTCTTATACTCTTTGATATCTTGGATATCTCTTCTGACCAGTGATTTAAATAAATATATATTTGAAATACTATATTTACTTATTGGACTTAGATTCTTTTTAGTGTGGTCCGTCAAAACAAAATTATTTTTGTGAATTATAGGTTTATTTTGTCCAAACGAAATATAGGGTATATGGTTATCTTCAAAATAATTAATAAAGTTGTTAGCTAGGAAGCTATTACCCCCAAACACTGCGTTCATATTTTTACCCCATTCATATAACATTATTAATTAATTCTTTTAATACTGTTTAATCGTTTTCTATTTTATTCATAGATTTTGAATAAATATAATATTTTAAATTTCAATTACATAATCAATATTATTTGGAAAACTATCCATATCTAAACTATGTGGGAGTTTTTCTACTTTATTGCCTTTTTCCAAATCTCGTACAAAAGTCAACTCAATGACACTTGCCATATTATTATTATTTATTTTTCCTGCAATATTCACATGAGTGTGTGAAAGAACCAATTCAAAAGAATCAATAAAACTTTCTAACTCTAAATATCGATCGTCATCTAAATTATGAAATTCAATAGCTAACGAGGTTAATCTACTTTGTGCTTTTATTATTGACTCAAGTAGTGCATACTCGGCACCCTCAATGTCTATTTTTAAAAATACTTTTGCATCAAGAGATAAATTATTGAAAATTTCATCAATACTAATATAGTTTTCTTGTTTCTCATGCAAGTGATCATTGGATACAAATAATTCATTATGTTTTATTTTTGAACTAATACCAAAGTTAGAAAAAAAATAATAGAAACGTAAAGGCAATAAAATCCACCAAATAGTTTTTTTTAAATAATTAAATGTTGGAACTTTAAGAAAAGATTTTATTCTATGTTTAATTTTTGCACTAAAAAATTTTGAACCAACAGAGCCATCGTATGAAAAAACATTACAATTATTTAATTTATAAAAATGCTTTTCAAATGACCAATCATAACCAATTCCTATTGAGATAAGATACTGGGCATCATGTACGGTTTGTTCATCAACTAAGTAGCCCCCATCATAATCATTCCCAAGTCTTATAAGTTTCTCATTTTCATATGGAATTAAAAAAGTTGGAATTTTTATTTTTGTTTTCATCACTGCTTTATTTTAATAAGATAAGATAAATCGTTTTTAATTTTCTTTGTAATTAATTGTTTATAAATATACCAATATAAGGTGTATCTTCAAGTGACATTACATGAGCATTAATGCTTTCAATATAAATTAAATCTCTTGTTCTTTCATTAATGCGATATCTCTTTATCGAACTAGGCTCAGATAATTTATTTTTAAATTCGATTTTATATAATCTTCTCTGGTTAAGAGAAGAAACCATAAATGTAGTGGTGTTAGCAGTTTGTTCAATTGCGCTTATTCCTATTGATGGATAAAAATAATAAATAGGTTCAACAAAACCATATTTTTTGTGTGATTTATATAAAGGGGCTCCGTCTATAGTGACATCACCATAATGATTTCCATATGATGAAATTGGCCATCCATAGTTAACATTTTCATCTGAAGTGCGAATAAGATTAATCTCATCTCCACCTGCTGGACCATGCTCCGTAAGTAGTTGCGCCCCTACTGTGTTTGTTGCTGTTAAACCTTGTGGGTTTCTATGACCTAAAGAAACTGTTTTTATTTTTTTACCACTATTATCAAGTAAAATAGTTTTTCCAAGATTAGAGGTTATTTCTTGGGCACTTGATCTTTTTAAAAACTCTCCAGTAGTAAAAAGATACTTGTTATCTTTTAGAGCGACAATCTTGCCTCCCGCTGAGTGGCCACTGAAAGATGGCTTATTATCAGTAAAGACACATTCTTCATGCGAAAAGAACTCAGAAAATTGAAGATAATCATAATTAAATTCAGCCTGAATAATTGCAGTATTGTAACAATTCTCTTTTACTTCTTTTGTATAGGAAACAAGTAAAAGATTGTCATCAATTAAGATATCTTTTATGCTGAACCAGCTAGGATTGTAAATCTCATTATCAACAATTAGGTTTTGAAAATTAGATTCAATATGCGAAACTTCCATTATTTTCCCTGAAAGCAAGTTTTCTGTAGGAGTGTAAGTAAAAAGTCCTGTTCCTAAACCAATAATGAGATTTTTTTCATGTTCTGCAAAATATGCAAAAGATTTTTGACCCGAAAGAGCCGTATTAAAAAAAGAACAGCAAAATGAATATTTTCTTAATTTAGAACCATCATTGTAATTTATAATTTCCTCTAAACAACCTCTGGTAAAATTTTGAAATATTGATTTTTTGATCTTATAGTTAACATCTTTCGATTCAAGATATATTTGTTCAATAGATTCTTCAACCCTAATTTTTTCACATCCTAGATTTTTAAATTCATCAAGAGAGTGATCAAAAGTTTCTTTTTCTTCAATTTCAATTTCTTCAATATATGCTAAATCAGAGCATAAATTAAGATTGTACTTATTACACATTTGGTCAAAAAATGGATTTTGACTTTGAGTATCAAATATTTGTGACGTACAGGAAGCTAGAAACATAAATATGCTGACCTGTAATATTTTTATTGTTCGTCTTACCACTTGTTTGAATTCATGCTGTACCAACAATTATCTCTTAACTTAAATTCAGTAAATGATTCGTTTACAGCTTCTTTAACACCAGAAAATAGAGGGTAATCATCGCCAACAATTATGCCATTCTTTTTAACTTTTGGTTTCCAGATGGAAATATCCCTTAAAACACCCTCATAGGTGTGATCGCCATCAATAAATACTGCGTCTACAGATTCGTCTTCGACTAAGGGTGCAACTGTTTCAGAAGATGCCCTGTACAATGTAAATCTTTTGTCTTTAATCTTATCTAACACATATGCATAACAATAATCTAACTCTTTTTGGAGCTTTTGAGAAAAAACATCTGAATCATCATATCCGCTTATATATGGATCAACTCCAATATATTTAGATATTTTAGAATCTAGTACATTAAAAGTATTTTCAACATTTCCAGCTCTCGCAACACCAATCTCAACAATTGTTAAATCATTCTTTTCAGGTAAACTTTCATTAATTAAGTCAGAAAATATTCCATATTCCCATGTTGTTTCTTCATCTTCTTTTTGGAAATGGGATATGTAAGATTTAAATTCATTATTTATCTCCGATAAACTTTGAAGATTACTAATGTTTTTTTGATTTGTATTTAAGAAATTTATAATTTTTTTAAACATTTACAAATTAATTCTACAAAATTCTAATTTGTATGCTTAATTTAGTATATTTAGAGGTAGTAACTTAAAATGAATAAAATTAGTGTCGCCATACCAACCTATAACTCTTCAAGATTTGTAAACAAATGTATTTCAAGTGTTTTTAAAGTTAAAAATGTTGATGAAATTATTATTCACGATGACTCAGCAGAAGATAATGAATATTTGAACCTGGTAAAAATCGTATCAAAGTATCAGAATAAAAATGGACCAGAGATTCGTTTATACAGAAATAAATCGAATTTAGGTGGTTTTAAAAATAAATATTTAGCTGTCCAGAAATGTAAAAACGACATTATTTACCAGATAGATTCAGATAATATAGCCTCAAATAATTTCTCTGATTTTTTAAATAATATGATTGAGAACTTTGACCAAGAAATGTTATACACCCCTTCCTCTATTTATGTATTTAAAAAAAATTATTATTTAACAAGACTTAAAAAGAATACCTTGGTGGAAATTACACCTAGTGATTTAATTTTAGATCTAATTAAAGTTCAAAATGAAATACTTAATAAAACTCTCTCCAATAAACCCATGGACTGGGTGTTAAATCTAGGAAATCACATGTTTCAAAAAGATTCCTATCTCGAGAAACTGGAAGAAGGTTTTGAATCTAAACAAAATACTTCTGCCGGAGATGCTATAGCTGGCACATATTATTGGCTTAAAAATGGAGGTAGTATTTACCTATTAAATAATTTCACCCACCATCACAGACTTCGACGAGATGGATATTTTGCAAATTCAAAAGAAGAAGGGCCTAAAGTAGTAAAACAATTTATAGAAAAAATAACAGATTTGAAATAAAATTTGTATTTGTTTTACTTGTGGCCAGAGGCAGAATCGAACTGCCGACCCCTTGTTTTTCAGACAAGTGCTCTACCGACTGAGCTATCTGGCCATATAGCGGGGACGACGGGATTC
>MDSV01102494.1_pt1 | contig 12248 bp, 10 predicted proteins | sample 810851 | NCBI WGS metagenome assembly MDSV01 (sample SAMN05326640, study PRJNA326480) | marine metagenome | isolation source: seawater | place: Atlantic Ocean: North East | collected 2012
TCGAGAAATCTCTAAATATTCTCTATCTGAATTATTAAATAATTTTTTACTACTATAGAGTTGAACCTTCACGTAATCAGCGCCTCCAATTTTCGATTGTAATATCATTCTCTTTAACTCACTAATACTTCCCATAAATTGAGGATGAATTTCAGAAATAATTGTTAGTGATCTTTGATTTTTATTTAATTTCATAATTTTCAATTTTTTCCAAATTTTTTAAATCCTGAATAGTGTGAATATCAGAAGTATTTGTAACTATAAAACCACAGTATGTACTTAAATCTTGTTGAAAAGTTGTCTTATATCTCATTGTTCTTAGTGTCCCATTTTGATTATGGTTTTCATCGGTAGAAATAACTTCATTAAGATCAAAATTTATAAGTTTTTCAATAGATTTATCTATATCGTAGCTTTTCACATCTGGAGAATTTGCTTGAAGACTTATTACTAATGATGGTTTTTTATTTTTTGAAATACCTTTAACCGCATGCCTTATTGCTTCCATTTTAAAAGTTTTATCATCTGATAAATCTTTTGGTCTAATAATTGTTTTTATTTTAAGACTTTTTGCGTAACTTATAATCTGTTTATCATCTGAACTAACATAAATAGAATTTATATATTTTGATTTTTTTGCAGCTTGTATTGACCAATAAATCATTGGTTTTCCCCATATCTTAACAATATTTTTTTTTGGAATTCTTTTTGATCCCCCTCTGGCCGGGATTATAACTATAACATTTTTTAATAATTCTTTTTCTCTGTTTTTTAAAATATTAAATCTCTCCTTAAAATTTAATTTCATTATTTTATCTTTAAATTTCTTTACATAATCATTTTGTCTTGTCTTATTAGAGCTGTGCATTCTGTATCTATATAAAGGAAAATTTAAATAATAAGTCTTTAAATTTTGTTTATTGTTTATTCGAGATCTTAACTCTTCTTCTTCTCTGTGGCGAAAGCTATCATTGTATCCACCAATGCTTAATAATTTTTTTCTATTATATAAAACTCCACATGAGATGGGATTTTCTCTACTTGATATTTTTTTTATTTTATCACCAATTTTTGAAACCAAATAATAATCACAAGCTACACTAAAATATTCTGAATTTTCCTCCAAAAAATAAACTAAAATTTTAAGCAACTCTCTATTAATGAAATCATCAGCATCAATCCTTATCACATATTTGCCTTTTGCATTTTTAAAACCAATGTTTGATGACTTAGCAACACCAAAATTTTTTTTATTATTTATAACTCTTAAATTTTTATGAGGACCTATATATTCTTCAATCACTTTAGAAGAATTATCAGAGGAGCAATCATCTATAACTATTACTTCATATAAATTACTCTCTAGGGACTGATACAAACAACTTCGCAAACATTCACCAAGATATTTGCCATAATTATAATTTGTTATGATTATGGATGCTAACATATATTTAAAAGTTTTGGTTTTCTAGATACATTCATATTTTTTGATTTACAATATTTATTAATTTGATTATTAAAAGTATTATAAATTAGATTAAGATGATGAGGATTCCACATACTTTTCGTCCATATTCTCCCCGATGAAGATTGCTTTATGCCAGTTATTTTTTTTTTGCTATTAAGAATTTTGTTCAGTTTTTTTGGAACAATTTTACAAAAATTCACTACTGCCTTACAGTGATTATCTTGAATTCCATCATTCTCATCAAGACCTATTGATGTCTGAAATATTATATCTCCACCATCAATTTTATTGGATGTAAAATGCAATGTCATTCCCGTAAACTGGGGTTCAAGCATATATGTCGGCCAAAAATTAGTAATAGCACCTCTATACCATGGTGATAAACCTCCATGAACATTAAAAAAATATTTTATTTTAAGATTGAGAAAATCATCACTAAATTTTTTGCATCCATATGAAATTAAACAAGTAGGTTTAAATAATTTAATTTTTTTTTTTAGATAATTTGAATTAATCTGATTTTCAGAAATATTAATTAAATTCATTTTTTTAGAATTTATTTTAAATTTGAAATATTTTTGCTCAGATTTCTTCAATAAATCAAGATGTCTTTTATAAATTTTTTTTATTTTTGTATCTATTTTATAATTTTCTATTTTGTCAATTTTTTTTCTCCTTTGTTTTATCCATAAAACATCATCAAAGTATTTTGAAAAACTTGAAACTAAATATTCATGTCTTAAATGATCTCCAGTGATAAATACTATTTTCATATATGTTTTAGAGTAGCCACTTTCTTTTCCAATAGAATTTTTACAGCTTCAACAATCTCGAAAGAATCAATATTAAATTTATTTGCTATTTCTATTATAGGAGTTTTACCATCAGAATATGATAATAATATTATAATATTTTGAGTTAATTTTGATGAATGTTTGTTTATAAATAAATTATATTTTTGTAAATGTGTTTCACCATAAGGCATTTTTAATACTAAACAGCCAGATGCAATGTCAAAATTTTCAATAAAATTATAAATCTTATCTATTGTCTTAGGTAGATTCTTTATTTGAAAAAATTTTTTGTTGTCTAGTGAATTATGATATTCTTTATAGTCTCGATAACCATTTTTATAAATAACACCTACCGGCAAATTAAATCCTGCTGAACAGTATTGTCTTTCATCTGATCCTGTTAATGGAGAGAAGATACTTGTTTTAACTTTATTAAATTTTTTTTGATTAATAAAAAATTTGTTTATTATAGAATCTTCATCTTTACTTTGTTTAAATGTAAGTTTTTTTTCAGGTCCCCCCACACAAGTTAATACCATCCCACCACATAATTTTTTTTGAAGAAAGAATTTTTTTCTTAATTTTAAATATGCAAGGGATCCAATGGTTTCTGGATTAATTAAAAAAATATAATTCAAATATCTATTTTGATTTTCACTAATCTTTTTAAAAAGACCTAACAAAGCCAAAGGTCCACCTATTTCGTTATTTGCTAGGCCTGGATGGCATAAATAACTTGAGATTAAAAAAAACTTTTTAGAACTTCCTTTCAAAATTTTTTCTCCTAATATTAAGTCACCTTTTTTAAAATTAGACTTTATAACAGCATGATATTTGCCTTTTTTAAGTTTTTTTTTTTCTTTGTGGGCTATATTAAAACCCCAGTCATTTTTATAATAACTCGTTCTATAAGGAATTGCATTTGGTAAATCGGGCAAACTATAAAGTTTATCTTTTAGTTCCTTAAGTTCTAATCTCTTATTTACCGGTTGAGAGTAGCTCATAACAGATAAATTATTTTTTTTAAAACTTACAATTTTTTTATTATTGGGGTCCTTTATATATGCATCGGTTATTTCCCATTCCATTGGAACTATCCAATCAAATAGTTTTTTTCCAGACCTTATCTTAATAAATTTAAAATTTATATATTCTGAAATAATATTAATTGATTTTTTATAACCTTTATTAATTAAACTTCTGTAAATAGGAAATAGTTGATCAAATATTTTATTATAAAATCCTAAATTGTGATGAATTTTTTTTTTCATGCTTTTATTATCTTTTGATTATTTTCTTTAAAAAAATTTCTTGTATCAATAACTAGATTAGCATTATCTAAAATTAATCTTTTATTGAATCTATCATGGTCAGTAACTAAAACAACAGCCGAAAATTTTTGTAAATTTCTTTTTGTAAGTGCAATAGATTTCATTTTAAAGAAATTGTAATCTCTATATTTCCCGAGAGAAGGAACAAAGGGATCTGAATATGAGACCGAAAAGTTCTTCTTTAATAGTATATCAATAATTTTTAAACCTGGAGACTCTCTAGTATCATTTATATTATTTTTATATGTAACGCCTAAAATGAGAATTTTCTTTTTTTTTCCAATTTTTGATTTTGCTAAATTTTTCGATAAAATTCCAACTACCCAATTAGGCATTGATTTATTTATTTTTCCTGACAATTCTATAAATTCAGTTTTAATTCCGTGTTTTTTAGCTTTCCATGAGAGATAGAAAGGATCTATTGGTATACAATGACCTCCTAAACCTGGGCCTGGATAAAATGCTGAGAAACCATAAGGCTTAGTTTTAGCTGCTTCAATTACTTTATGAACATCAATTTTCATTTTATATGCAATTTTTTTTAATTCATTAACAAGTCCAATGTTAACTGCTCTATAAACATTTTCATAAATTTTTGCCATTTCTGCTATTTTGATAGTCTCAGCATCCACAATTGTTTTGAAAATATTTTTATACAAAGTCTTACTCAAATTTTTACACTTATTTGTAAATCCACTTACTATTCTAGGTACTTTGTAGGTATTAATATTGCTACCAGGATTGTCTCTTTCAGGTGAAAAACTTATAAAAAAATTTTTTCCTATTTCAAATTTTTTTTCTAAAGGTTTTAAAATTTCTTCTTCTGTTGTGCCAGGATAAGAAGTTGACTCTAAAATAAACAATTGATCTTTTCGTAAAAATCTTTTTATTTTTTGCAATGTAAATCTTATATAGCTTAAATCTGGCTTATTCTTTTTTAATGGCGTAGGAAGACAAAAAATAATCACATCTAATTTTTTTACGAGAGAAAAATCATTTGTTACAAAAAATTTTTTGTCTATTAAATCTAATTGTTCATCTTTAATAGTTGTAAGATAAGATTTTTTTGATTTAAGCAATTTAATCTTATTTAAATCAACATCAAATCCAATTACCTTAAAGCCCTTTCTGGCAAATTGAATACATCTTGGTAAGCCAATATATCCTAAACCAAAAACACCTATTAAAGCCTTTTTTTTATTAATTTTAATTTTTATTTTCATATAAATTTACTAATATATTTTTTTCTTTTTGAGCATAAAAAATAAAGTTCTGGTGATTTATATTTTTTGTTTATCTTAAATGTTAAGTCCAATGAATAAATCTTATTTTTTTTCAAATATTTTAAAAAATCTTTAGTAAAAGAAAATAGATGTTGCTTATTTAGTTTTGAGTCAACATGACAATACACGACTACATATTTACTTATATTTAAAGCATAATCTAATACTTTTTTTGGTTCAAATGTATGGTCAAGCGAATGAAAAATTCCAAAAAGATCAATTTTTAAATTTTGTTTTTTCTCTTTAAATTCCAGCATTTTTAAATCAAATAAATTAGATGCTAGTGATTTGCTATTTACAGACTTATAATTGTCATTTTGCCACCAACTCAAACTTGAATTTTCTACAAAAAGAAATTTTTTTATATTTATTTTTATAAAAAATTTTTTTTTTAATGATTCAATTTTTTTTAAGTATGTGCTGCCCTTTTTTAATGATCTTTTTTGATTTCTAATGGATTTACCTGCCACTTGTCTGGATGAAAGATATAAAATTAGGTTTTTGAATAAATTTTTATAAAAATATGAATTTTTAATATATTGTTGTTGAAAAAAATTAATAAAGATACCTGTAAAAGGACTATTAAATTCTGCATAATTTTTAATCTTAATTTTTTTTTGGAGCAAATCAAAAAGAGAACCGTGATTTGGAAGTTTTCCTTTTTGAAAAAAATTAATTAAATTTGACCAGCCCCTATGGTGTTGGCCATAGATATTTGAGTAAATAATCTTTGAGTATTCCTTAGTAAACCACGGATTATTTTGTAAAATAAAACATTTGCTGCATTTATAAACTTTTATTTTATTAAATTTACTATTAGAAATTTTTAAATCAGCTTTTATTGCTTTCACATAAAAATTGTTTAAGTAATTTTGTTTTTTTTCTTTTATTAATCTCTTTGACCCACAAAATATGCATTTATTATATGATTTAAACATAAGCTAATTCTTTTTTTTATATAAATTTAATTTTTTACCTTTTAATTCATAAATTTTATCGGAATATTTAAATACTTCTTTATCATGAGACACCATAATTATAATTCTATCATTAAAATGTTCATGGATATTTTTAACAATTTGATTTTTATTTTCTTGATCTAAAAAATTACTCATTTCATCCATTATTATAACTTTGGCATCTCTATAAATAGCTCTTGCTATACCTATTCTTTGCTTTTCACCCATTGAAATTTTATCGCCATTTTCACCTAATAAAGTTTCATCTTTGTTATCAAGCTTTTCTATGACCTTGTTCAATCCAGATTTGTTTACAGCGTCTTTATATTTTTTTTCATCAAATTCTATAAAAGGATTAGAAAGTACAATATTACTTTTAATAGACTGATCTAATATTACTACTCTCTGAGGAACATAGGATATGTTTTCTCTCCATGACTTTTTGTCATCATATATAGATATATTATTACTTTTAATACAATTAGTATCGCTTGGCTCTAAAAAACCAAGTATTAGATTTAATAAGGTACTTTTGCCTGATCCCGACTCTCCAAAAATACCTATTTTATCTTTTCTTGAAAAGTTAACATTAATATCTTCAAGAGTATTTTCATTATTAATTTTATATTTAAAATTCAAACTGTTTATTGAAATATTATCTTTATAATCTAATTTTTTATCTTCTGTTTCAAAATAATTTTCTTTTTCTAAATTTTCCTCAATTATCTTAAATGTAGATGCTGAAAATTTAATTTTTTGGTATGCTGCTGAAACTTGATTAATTGCAGGAAAAACTCTTAGAGCAGCTGCTGCATAAACACCTATGATAATTAAAATTTGTTCATTCTGATAATTATATAATAAAAAAACTGAAAAAATTGACACAAATAAAATTTCAAAAAAAACCTTAGGCAAATGAGTTAAAATTGCACGAGTTCTATTTATGCGAAGCTGTCTATATAAAACCTTTAAAAATTTTTTTACGTAAACTTTTTGTAAATTAAAAAATTTTATATCCTTAATAAATTCAAAAGCATCGGCCATCACTTTAAAATATTCTGTATCTTTTTCTAATCTTTCAAATCCCAATTTTTTTAGTGGACTACTTAAAAATAATCTTAATAAAAAGAAACATATGAAGAAAGTAACAAAAATAAATATTGCTGATTTAAAATCCACCATGAAAACCAGTGTGGTCATAAACACAAATAAGATCAAATTTGAGATTAAAGTTAAAAAAGGACTCATGTAACTTGATATAAACTCAGACACTTCTGTCACAATATTTCTATATGTTATTGATGAATGTTGCTTAAAAGTGTCTTCAAAATTATTATGTAAATAATTTAAAAAAATGTTTTCACGAAAATAATTTTGTAATTGAACAATATAACTAGCTTGAAGGAAAACTATTAGAATGGAAAAAATACCCTTAAAAACTATAAAGGTAATAAAAAGATATATTATAGATTGAATATCGACTTGTAAATTTAATGAATTAAGAATACCTGCGAATTGACTTTCTTCTATGCTTTTTTTTTGTATTAAGGAAAGAAGTGGAACTATTAAAGCTATTGAAAAAAAATCCATTAAACTTGAAAACATCATTGATAAAAACAAGAGTATTACTCTTATTTTAAATTTATATGACAGGGCTTTTAAAACTTTTAAAAACAATACGATTTTTTTTAAATTCTTTTAAGAATTAAGTGAACCTTTCTAAGTGCTATTTTGAAGTAATACATAAATATTATGATAAATTCAAACATCAAATTTTTATTTAAATAATTTTGTTTTTGCGAAACAAAAGAGACAATTTTTTTTTCTTTTTTAAGGTACTTATTATGTCCATTAGTATTATATCTAGTTCTATAATTACTATATTTTTTGATATTTCTAAAAATATCGTTTCTTGAGAGATTAGCATTAAAAAAAGAGCCTACCTTTTTATTATTAATATATTCGGACATTGTATTGTCATTTTTAGCTATAAGATATTTTCCATAACTTAAAGCTTCAATCATTGCCAATCCAATTCCTTCCTTTTCACGAGGACAAATAAAAACATCAGTTTTTTTTATCAAGTTACGAAAATGATTATTATTTTTTGAAAACTTCTTATTAATATAAAGAACTTTTTTTTGTATTTCTTTGTCTTTAAATTTAACTGATTTACTATTTTCAATTTTAAGATAATAAATTTTTTCTACATGATCCAGGTTAAATTTATCAATCCAATTTTTAAATTTTATTTCATTTCTATCCCAGAAAAGAATTTTTATTTTCTTATTTTTTTTATAACTAATTTTTTTGCTTTTTTCAAAATATCTTAAATCAATATATCTTATTTTTTTATTTAAGATTTGATTTGTTATTGCTTTAGAAAATGTAATAATTTTTACATTATAAAATTTTACTATTATCCATAACAACCATGAATAACCTGTTGGATACATTGGGCTATCATACATGGGAGCCCAAGTAATATTCTTGTTTTTTAATTTTCTTAAAATTTTAAGTGGAGGAAAAATTTGCCAAAAAAAAATATTTTCATATTCGTAAATTTTTTTATCTAAATTTAATTTTTTATCTACCCAATAGTCCTGTAATAAAAAATTTTTTTTTAAAATTTTTCTAAAAAAATCACTGCTTTTTGTTTTTTTATGATAATCATGATCAACGAATAATAATTTTTTCATTATAATTTTTTATACTTACCTGTATTTCTTATAGAAATTCTTGGATCTGTTGATTTAAAAAAATTATCTAATGATTTGAATATTCTTTTTTTATCTTTCTCAGTAAAATACTTTAACCAATAATTATAAAAAGGCTTGGAATGAATATTTTCATATCCATTTACATTCTTTAAAAATTTATCATAATTAAGAAATAACCAATTATTATCCGGATAGATATATCTTATAAAATAAAATTCTTCTATTTCTCTCTTTTTGGTTTTCAATTTTATTTTTTTTAAATTATTAAGTTTTTTTTTATAATCAGATAAACTTACAGGATTTACACTGAAATTATAATTTATGTGTGGATTATTTCTTGTAGCATTAATTACAGGAATGTCTAAATATGCATACTCCATTGCAACTGTGCCATGGACAGTTAAAACAAAATTAATACCCTCAGAAATAATTTGATGATGAGACGTGTTATTAGGAATCTGCTTAATATTCTTATATCTTTTTAAATAATCTTTTAAGTGAATCTCTGTAATATCTCTATATCTATCATATTTATTCCCAAAATTTGGATGATTTTTTAGATAAAAATCATATTCAAGTTTTTTTCTTTCAGAAAGTTCTCCCAAAAACTCCAACCAAGTATGAAAATCTGTAAAAAAATGTTTTCCATGTAAATGTACTGCATCAAAATAATCGTGAGTACATATGAGAATTTTTATTTTTGAATTTTTATTTAAAACTCTTTTCGATTGAGATAACTTCTTAAATGCTGAAACGTTAGTAAGAAATAAATCATTTACTAATTTACCGCCTAATCTCTCTTTAATTCTTTTTTTCGCCTGTAAAATACCCTTTTTTTTTATTTGATTGGGTAAATTATTAACTAATTTTTTTGCAATAGTATAATCCCCGTACATTGTGGGTATTTTCTTATTTATTTTAAAGATATCTCTCGTGTTAGTCACAAAACATGGGACATTTCGATTAATACCGATTCTAATTAGTAAACCAAAAGAATAACAAGTATGTACTCCGATAATATTAGTCACATTATTATTATCTAAATATTCCTTCCAATAAAAAAATAGCTCAACAAATTCTTTAAAAAATAATTTAAATTCATGACTATTTGTATCAATTGAAGGTTTAATTTTAGATTTTAAAAAAGTATCATACAATAAATCACCAATCCAAATTTTTTCTATTTTAAAATTTAAAATGTCATTTTGTGTTTTTTTTTTTTGAAAAAAATTTTTACATATTCTTTCAGCCTTATCTGAAATTTCTTTTGATATATTTGGTCTTACAAAATTTTGGACTCCAAAAGATCTATATATATTCTTAAATTTAAGACCTAATAAATTGGTGATAGCCCACTTAATTTTAGTAATAAATTTTAACTTTAAAGGTGATACAATTAAGGAATAATTGTAATATGCTACAATCTTATTAAATGTTTTTTTTTTTATGAAATTTGCTATTAATGCTTGGCAAAGATGTGAGCTACAATACAGATTGTATTCTAGAAGAATTATACCATCATTATTTGATTCATAATTAAATAATTTTTTATTTTTATTAATTAAATCAAATTCCTTTAGCATTTTTTGTTATACTTTTTATTTGACTGAAAATTCTTTAAAAGATTTAAGCAATTTCTTTATATCATTAACACTTAATTTTTGAGTATTATCCAAACTATTATATGAAAAGGGTTTTTTTATACCTCGAGCGCTATATTTTTTTAAATACTTTTTCGAATATTTCAAATTAGATGGGAGAATTATGTAATATTTTTTTGTTTCAATTGTATTATAAGAGTCACTTATAGTAATCATTTCTTCATGAAGTTTTTCCCCTTTTCTTATTCCTGTAAACTTTATCTTTGCTGTTGATGATACTGCTTTTGCCAAATTAATAATATTATAGCTTGGTAACTTGGGCACAAATATTTCTTGTCCAATAGATTCTTTCAGCGCAAATAAAACAAAATTTACACCTTCTTCAAGAGTGATATTAAATCTTGTCATTTTTTTATCAGTAATATTTAAACTTCCTTTTACTTTATCTTGTAAAAAAATTGGCAGAACAGAACCTCTGGACATCATTACATTCCCATATCTTACTACACAAAATTTGATATCTTTTTTACCAACAATATTGTTTGCTGATATAAATAATTTATCAGAACATAATTTTGTTGCTCCATATAGATTAATCGGTGCTGCAGCTTTGTCTGTAGAAAGTGCAATAATTTTTTTAACTTTTTGTGATATGCAGGCTTCAATCAAATTATTAGAGCCCACTATATTTGTTTGAATAAATTCAAATGGATTGTACTCTGCTGCAGGGACCTGTTTTAAGGCAGCTGCATGTATAACATAATCAACTCCTTCTAAAGCAATATTTAATCTATTCTTGTCTCTTATGTCTCCAAGAAAAAATCTTAGATTTGGAAATTTTTTAGATGGATATTTAAGAGACATCTCGTGTTGTTTAAGCTCATCTCTTGAAAATATGATTAACTTTTTTATTTTTGGATATTTTTTAAGAATTTCTTTAACACATTTTTTACCAAAGCTACCTGTACCACCAGTGAGTAATAATGTTTTGTTATTCAGCATTGCTAATAATTATTTAAATAATATGTTTAAATTTTGTTTTTAAAAGCTTTAAAGACCAGTTCAGCTAACTTCCAATCTCCCATTTCATCAATATCTTTACACTCATTATGGGGCATTTCTACAATCGCAGAGTCTTTTTGAAAAATGTTATCAAATTTTCTCCATTTTTCTGGTTTTGCCACATAAAATTGACCTGCATCAAAATAATTTAAATTTAATTTTTGTGTTTGTATCTTTTTAAATTTAGGAAAATTAGTTATTAATTTATTTTTTCTTAATAAAAAAGATCGCTGGATTGGATGAGGATATTTTATAGCTGAAAAAATAAAGCTAGACTTTTTTTTCTTTAATTTTTTTATTGCACTCATCAAATGTTTTTTCTTAAAAAAAACAGAAGTTGGATAAACACAAAAAACATAAGATGGAAAAATGTTCTTTGACTCTATCTTTTTAATCGCATCTGATATTATTTGGCAAGAACCAACATGGTCCTTTGATAAACTTTTACTTCTATTTAATATTAAATCTGCGCCATACTTTTTTGATAAATCTGCTATTTTCTTACTGTCAGTTGAAACAACTATTTTTTTAAATAATTTTGTTTTTTTTAAATTTTTTAAGACGATACTAATTATTGGTTTTCCATCAAATTTTTTTATATTTTTATTTTTGATCCTATTGCTACCTGCTCTTGCCGGAATTATACAAATATTCATTTTAATTTTCCTTAAAAAATTCTTTAATTTTTTTTGTAATATAAACTTGATCGTTGTACTTAAGTCCATAATATATTGGTAAACTAATTGCAGACTTATAATAAATTTCAGAATTTTTATTAATATATTTTCCTTTAAAAATTTTGAATTTGTAAACTGGAATGTAATGATATTGAAGAAGTATTTTATTTTTTAACATAAATTTGATAAATTTTTCTTTAATTTTAATATTAGGTTTTTTTAAATTTATAATAAATAAATGATGGGAAGAAGTATAATTTTTTAATTGTGTCGGTAAATTTATTTCTTTTAATTTAGATAATAATCTTTGATAATTTAAAAATATTTTTTTTCTATGTGTAATAAATTTAAAA
>MDSV01008397.1_pt1 | contig 12247 bp, 11 predicted proteins | sample 810851 | NCBI WGS metagenome assembly MDSV01 (sample SAMN05326640, study PRJNA326480) | marine metagenome | isolation source: seawater | place: Atlantic Ocean: North East | collected 2012
AGAATTAGACTGCATCCCTCTATATTTTGCAAGAGCAATTAAACCTTCATATGATCTTGGGTAAGGAAAATCTTTTATTTCAGATTTATATTTTTTAAGAGCTTTCCATTTTTTTTCAACATCTTCTTTTGTGAGACTTATAAAATAATTAGGTTTAAAATTATCTGTGAATTTCCATTCACTTGACGAAAGAACCTCATAAGAATATAACTCCTTAACCAAATATCTTGACCCAGGCCTTGTTGCAATTAAAGTAGATTTATTAATTATAAGATGATCGTTATTAGTATCGCTATTTGCATGTGTAAAAACACAATCAGGTTTAAAATCAAAAATTTCCTTTTCTATAATTTTATTAATATCAATTATTGGAATTTGATCTAATCTTCCACATGGTAGATTAAAAAAAACATAACTATTAATTCCTAGTGATTTTAATGCCTCTACACCATATCTGTTTCTTTGCTCAATTTTAGCTTTAACATTTTTTGTATTGACTTGTTCTTTTTCATATCTACATGATGAACCGTCTGCAATAAAAATTACACGAATTTGTTTTTTTTCAGAAAATTTAGACATCATTCCACCACAACCTAAAATATCATCATCTGGATGAGCTGAAATAATTAAAATTTTATTCATAGTTAGCATCCCTTTTAAGTAATGATAAAATATGAGAATTATAATATTTACCATTATAATAATAATGTTCTCTCAAAGTAGCATCAATTTCAAATCCTAAGGATTTGAAAAATTTTAATTTTTTATTATCAATCTCATAAATCTCTGCCCACAATTTATTCAAATTAAGAGTTTTAAAACCATAATTTAAAATTAATTTAATTGCATTAGGCGAATATTTATTATCAATCCATTGTCCTCCTTTTCCAATATAAAAATGCACATCTCCATGTCTATTTGGCCAATCAATATAAGTTATTCCAGTTACACCAACAGTTTCATTATTTATTAAGTCAATAATTACAAACATTTCAAAGTTCTTGTTTTCAATCATCCAAGAATACCAATTTTCCTTTTGAGACATAGAAAATTCTCTATACTCTCTAAAATATTTTCTTAAATTTTCATTATTTCTCCATGATTGAATTAGCTCTAAGTCAGATTTTTCAATTGCTCTTATGCCTATGTTATCTAAAATCACCATTGTATATGATCTTTTCTTAAATAGTCTCCCAGTTCGATGGCCTTATTCAATTTCTTTCCAATAATTGATTTAACTTCATTTACAGAAATTGCATCTTTTGGACAAGGTCTTTGAAATTGTAAGTGCTGCTCATTTATCTTATCACCAACATTAATATTTTTAACTACTCTAATTGCCCTTCTTTGTAAAATTACAGTATCGAGTTCATTTTCCTCTACTTTTTTTAATGTGCTTCCTAACGCTAACTCTAATAACCTAGTATCATCTACCATTTTTTTCCATGACTTTGGATCCATTGAAAATGGATGGTCAGGGCCATCTCTGGTTACATCATCAGTAAAATGCTTTTCAATAGCTCTAGCACCTAAAGAAACAGAGCCCAAGACAGTAACACCTCCGGCTGTGTGATCACTCAGGCCTAACACAACATCAGGGAAAAGTGTGCTATATGTTTTTAAAACATTTAGGTTAATATATTTAAAATTTTCATCACTACCAGTGTAATTGGTATTACATTGCATAAGTATAAAATTTTTTGTGTATTCACTTATAATATTAACTGCGTCAGATACTTCTTGAATAGTTGAAGCTCCTGTAGCAAAAATTACTGGCTTATTTGTTGAAGCAATTTTTCTCAACATAGCATGCCAAGCAACATCTCCTGATCCTATTTTGAAAGCAGGAACATAAGGATTTATAAAATCTACAGTATCTAAATCATAAGGTGTCGTGAAAAAAGTAATATCAATTTTTTCACAATAATTTTTTAATTCGGTTGTCCAATTTCTAGGAACTTCAGCATCCTTATATACTTCAAAAATTGTTTTTTTCCACTTTGATTGGTGGCTAAATTTATTTCCAAGATTTTTAAACCCATAGTCACTAACATATTTTGAAACATCATGATGTTGAAATTTGACTGCGTCAGCACCAGACTCTTTAGCCAATAAAATTAATTTTTTTGCTCTTTCTAAATCACCATCATGATTAGCTGCAATATCCGCAATAAAATAAGTAGGATGATTATATCCAATTATATGATTTCCAATTTTGATTTCTCTGTTATACATAGTAATTAGTTTTAATTGATTTTATGGTTTCACTTAAAGTTGGTAATGTTCTTTTTGTTAAATTAATATATTTTGAGCAATCCATTGTTTGGTCATTACTTCTCTTCGATCTATTTTTAAATTCAGATATTTTTGATTTAGTTATATAATTTACATCCAAATTCATTTCATTAATTAAATTAACTCCAAAATCATACTTAGTTGTTTTATCAATTCCACTTAAGTGAAAAATATTATTATAAAATTTGTCACTTTTTAATAAAAACTCAATTTCATTACTAAAACTCCAAATACTTATAGGATTGAAAAGAACATCTGAAAATAACTTTACTTTTTGCTTATTTAAAACTGATTCTATAATCCACTCAACAAATCCATTTTTAGAAGTGTTAATATTTTTGCCTACAATAGTGGTCCTCAATATAATATGATCTCTTTTAGATTTTAATAAAAGTTTTTCTCCCATTTCTTTAGACTTTCCATATACGCTTTCTGGATTTGTCTGATCTTTTTCATTTGCCATAGATAATGAAGATGGAAATACAGCATCTGTTGATATATAAATTATTTTTACTTTCTTATCGCTTGCATTAATAATTTTTTGCATTGATTCACCATTTACTGAAAATGCTTCATCAGGATTTGTTGCACAATACAGACCATCTGTCAAGGCACCACAGTGTATAATAATCTCTGGTTTAGACCACTTTAATAGGCTTTTAAAACAAAGAGATTTTAGATTGAATCTCATGTATTTTATATTATAATCTAACTGTTTAGAATTGCTAGTAGCATAAACATTAAATTTATATTTTAAATTGTTTACTAGCGTTGCTCCAAGCATTCCTGACGCTCCGGTAATTAAAATATTTTTCATTAATTCAATCTTTTAAAACCAGAATGGCAAACAGGTCCATCCAAGAGACGATCTATATCTTCTTTTTCTGACTCACATCTACTAATAATTTTATATATCTCATCCAATTCATAAAAATAATTACTTAAATGCTCATCGTTATGTTTAGTACAAGCATAAAAAATTGTACTAGCTAAAAAACCTTTTTTAAGCATTTCCTGAGTAATAAATGTTTTGTATTTAAGAAAATTTTTACTGTTAAAAATATAAGATGTCATGGCAGGAATACCAAAAACTGTTATATCTAAATCATGGTTTTTTGCTAAATTAAGCCAACCATTTTGCATTTTTTTACCTGTTTCAGTAATTTTAATCCAAGATTTTTCTTTTTCCATAACTTTTAGTGTTGCCAATGCAGCTGTTGGGCCAACACGTTCAGTCCAAAAAGTACTACTTATAAATGTAGATTGTGTAGATTCCATAACAGATTTTTTACCTAAAACTGCTGTGATTGCATAGCCATTGCCCATTGTTTTACCAAACATCACCATATCAGGCTCTACTTTATACTTTTTAAAGATCCCTCCAAATGTTTCTCTAAACCCAGAGGAACATTCATCAAAAATTAAGACAATATTTTTACTATTTGCTAAATCTCTTACTCTATTTAAAAAATCATTTTCAGGCTCAAAATTTCTAATAACTTCCATTTTAATAACTCCAATATTATTTTCCTCAACTATTCTTAAAAGCTCATCATAATCATTATAATTGAACGGAAAAACAGTATTTTTTAGTTTTTTTGGCACACCCTTAGGACTGAGTCCATTAAGTAAATGCCCAGCTAAGTTGTCTTCATTATTGTGATTTGCTGATATATACCAATCATGCCAACCATGATATCCACATATGGCTATATTATCCTTTCCTGATGCTGCCCTTGCAATTCTGATTGCTATTGAATTAGCCTCACCACCAGTTCTAGCAAAACGAACCATATCTGCCCAAGGATTCATTTCTATTAATTTCTCTGCTAAAGAAACTTCTTCAGGACAATTAAGAGTACTCATATTACCTTTTTTAACTGTTTTAATAACAGCTAAATCGACATAACTATTTCCATAACCTAAACTATTAGTACCAATTCCCATGATTGACATGTCAATCAAATTATTACCATCAAGATCAACTACATTACAGCCTTTAGCTTCAGAAAAATATGCAGGCCAATAATCAGGTAAAAACATTTCTGGTCTTTTAGAAAGAAGCATCGTTCCTCCAGGGATTATATTTTTTGCTTTATTATATAAATTTTGTCCTTTTCCCATGCTAATTAATTAAATCATTTTTAACAGACTTAAGATAGCCTTCATTTCTTAATATTGAATTATTTAAGCTGTGAATTTTTTTTTCGTTCAAATATAGTTTAGTGTAATTTTGCCAGCTATCGTTAACACCAAGTTTTTTTATCATTTTTTTAATTACTTGAAAATCAGGAGGTACATCAACAGTCATTCTTACTTTATTGTAATTCATGTTATTTGAATGAATATTTAAAGTTTTTAAGTTTTTTTTCATATAAGGAGTTACATGCTCTCTTTCAGAATTTAATTTTGATTCATTCCAAGCTTTTTCTAGAGAAGAAAAAGAAAAAACCTCTATGTCTTGTCCATCAGGATAAGACTCAACCAATGTATTAGAGCAATAATCAACCTCTGATTTTATTGCAATTTTAATAATCTTGTCAATTAAGTTTGGATCAATTAATGGACAATCAGATGTTAGTCTTACTACATAATCAGGATTGTAGGGTTTTGCTGCTTGATAAAAACGATCCAATACATCTTCCTCGCTTCCTCTAAAACATTTAACACTTAAATTATTAGCTTCATCCTCAACTACATCATCACCTTTTTTATTTGTTGTAGCAATAATTATAAAATTGATTTTTTTTGAATTTTTAATTCTCCTAATATGAATTGACAATAAAGATTCACCATTAACTTTTTGCAAGATTTTATTAGGGAACCTAGTTGATCCAGTACGAGCTTGTGATATAGCTATTACATTCATATTACCAATTTGAAGGATCTAGTAAATTTTCCTCCTCTACATTAATAGAATCAATTTTATTAAAAATGTTGAAAAATTTAGAGCTATTAATACAACTTATGTTTTTTTTCAGCTGATTTAGACTATCTACACCAAATAAAACACCATCTATATTTTGATTATAATACACATAATTAAGAGCTAAATTATTAATTTGATTTTTTTCAATTAGATTTTCAATTTTGGTCAAATATTTTTTTAGAATTAATGGTTTACCTTCAATAATATTTAAATCTTTAAAAAATAAACCTTGTAAAAAAATAGATCTTGCATGAATTTCTAATCCAATATTTTTTGCTTGACTCAAAATTTCCTTTCTTTTCTTATTATTATCAAGTAAATTAAAAGGGATTTGAATTAAATCAATTTCTTTTAATTTAATTAGTTTGTTAATATTTTTGTTATGATGTAGTGATACTCCAATTTTCTTGATTTTACCCAATCTTTTTAGTTCAATCAACTCTGGTTTAAAAAGTCTATAATATTCATTAAAATCTTTGTAGCTATGAAACATATAACAATATAGATCATCTATATCCAACACGCTTAAATTATGAAAAATTCTATCAGAAACTTTCTGAGGTAAATCTGTTCTTTTTGGGCTATACTTAGTAATAACTTTAAATTTATTTATTGAAGATGAGTGATACTTTCCAATGATTTCGTGAGAATTTCCATAAGCTTCTGCAGTATCCAAAAAGTTTACATTATTTTCAAATGCATAATCCATTATGGATTTAACCTGACTGAAATTTGGCTTTCCAATATCATTATTTATTCCATATTTCAAACCAAACTGAACTGTGCCTAGAATGATCTTATTCATTCTAAATTTTGAAATTAGGATCTACATGGATTTTCACTAATTTTCTTAATGTTTCAACTGATTCCCACTGAGAATTTTCACCAGAGTTATAAGAAAAACCTTCTGGAACATCTGAAGCATTAAAAGCTTTTTTATAATCCTCTTTAGAATATTGGGAGTATGGAGATTTTTGAGGAAGTATTGCATAGTATTTTCCTAAATCAACAGTGTTGAAAGAATCAGATGATGTTATCATCTCTTCATGCAATTTCTCTCCTGGTCTTATTCCAACTATTTTTTGCTCAAGATCTGGTGCAATAGCAGTTGCAACGTCCGTAATTCTGTATGATGGTATTTTAGGAACAAATATTTCTCCACCCCATGCATTTTCAATTGCATAAAAAACCATTTGACATCCATCCAGCAGTGATATGTTGAAACGAGTCATATTACTATCTGTAATTGGTAAAAACTTTTCTTTATTTTGCTTTTTTTTCAAAAAATAAGGCATTACCGATCCATTAGAACCAATCACATTTCCATACCGAACAACAGAAAAAACCACATTTCTTTTACCTTTGATATTATTAGCGGCAATAAACAATTTATCAGATGTTAATTTTGTTGCACCATAAAGATTAATTGGAGCAGCAGCTTTATCAGTTGATAAAGCAACAACTTTCTTAACACCTGTTTCTAATGCCGCATCAATTATATTTTGAGCACCATTGATATTAGTTTTAATACATTCAATTGGGTTATATTCAGCTAAATGCACATGCTTCATAGCAGCAGCATGAATAACAATATCTATGTTTTCAAATGCTCGTTTTAATCTTGATTTATCTCTTACATCACCAATAAAATATCTTAAAGCAGGAAATTTATTTTCAGGAAAATCTTGTGCCATTTGAAAATGCTTTTGTTCGTCTCTAGAAAAAATAACAAGCTTTTTAATATCAGGGTTATTCTCCAATATTAATTTTGTAAACATCTTACCAAACGACCCAGTTCCACCTGTAATTAAAATAGATTTATTTTTCATAGCTAACAGATCTTCCTATATTCTTTTCCCAATCCTTCTCAGGTCTAACATCTAAATTGGTTTTCCAACCGCCCTTAATTGTATTTAAATTAATTCCATTTTCCTTAGCAAAAATTATAAAAGCATTAACATCTTTAGGGAAACATGTTCCTCCGTATCCTAGCTTACCATCAGGACCTGGTACATGAACATGACTATCACCAACTCTAGAGTCAGAAACAAAACCGTTTAATGCATCCACCCAATTTGCACCAACTTTATCAGAGATGAGTTTAAATTCATTTAAAATTGAAACTTTTGTTGCAAAAAACGTATTATTCATATACTTTACAAGTTCTGCAGTTACTGAATCAGTTTCAATAATATTTCTATTCATAAACCTAATATTAAATAATTCCTTAACAACGTTAGTTAATTCTTTCTTTCCACCTAATATTATCCTAGCTTGAGTTAACATATCTAATTTTGCAGTTCTTTCGCTTAAAAATTCAGGTGAAAATATAACCTTGATTTCTGGATAATTATACTGAATACTATTAGTAGTTCCAGGTAAGACAGTTGATTTTATAACATAAATAGGATCTTCTTTTGCATTATCAAAAACTTTATTTATGTATGTTAGGTCTTGTGAACCATTTGCATTCATTGGTGTTGGTACACAAACAAAAATTATATCACATTTATGGACCTGATCTAGAGTCGCATTAGCTTTAAGAGGATCAATATCATATATTAAAACATTTGAAACGGGAGCAAAAGCAAAAGCTTGAGCTTCACCAACAAAACCATTTCCAATAATTCCAACATTTTTTTTCATTTTCAATAATTTAGGATTTAATCTTAGGTGTTAATAATTGAATTGTAAAATTAACTTTAAAAAATTTAACAGGTGCATTCTTAATCAAAAATATTTCATAAGAAGAGAAGTTTTAAAAAAAACAAATTGTAAGAATAGCTTCGCTACAAGTGTCACAAAACAAACTCTATTCAAAAATACTTATTAAAGTTAAATATTTAATATTTTTATAATTTATTTAGTATGGCTAAAACTATTTTAATTACTGGTTGCTGTGGATTTATTGGATCTAATCTGTGTAGGTTTCTACTAAAAAAAAATTACAAAATTATCGGCATTGATAATCTTATAACTGGGAGAGAAAGAAATATTGAAACTTTTCGTTCAAATAAGAATTTTAATTTTATAATGCAAGACATTTGTGAACCAATAGAATTAAAAAGTTCAATTGAAAAGATTTTTCATTTAGCCTCACCTGCTAGTCCCAAAGATTATTTGAATCATCCTATTAAAACTTTAAAAACTGGATCATTAGGTACAGAAAATGTACTAGAACTAGGGTTGAAGCATAGTGCCGTAGTTTTAGTTGCATCAACATCCGAAGTGTATGGTGATCCGCTTCAACATCCTCAAAAAGAAACTTATTTTGGGAATGTGAATACTGTAGGTCCCAGAGGAGTTTACGATGAAGCTAAAAGATACTTAGAAGCATTAACAATCGCTTATTACAAAAAGAATAAACTTGATGTTAGGATTGCGAGAATTTTTAACACCTATGGACCTAACATGAAGAGAGATGATGGCAGAGCAATTCCAACTTTTATTAATCAGCTTATAAAAAATGAGGACATAACTATTTATGGGGATGGTAGTCAAACAAGATCATTTTGTTACATTAATGACACCCTAAGTGGGCTATATAAACTTATAAATTCAAATTATAATTACCCCGTAAATATTGGAAATGATAATGAATGCTCAATTAATGATTTAGTTGAAAAACTAAGAAATATTATTAATAGCTCAAGTAAAACTAAATATTTAAAATTACCTGAAAATGATCCTAAAATAAGAAAGCCTGATATTACTCTAGCTTCTGAAGTTTTGAGATGGAGTCCAGAAGTGAATTTAGAAGATGGATTAACAAAAACTATTAGTTACTTTTATAATTATAAATGAAAAAAATATTATTTTTTGTTGTATTAATCAATTCATGCTCGTATCCAGAAATGGTTAGAAATGAATTAGTTTATTCAAATGATTTTGAACAACAAAATTTAGAAAATATTGATGGAGGTGGTTTCATGGAATTTAACAATTCAACAGTGTTAGGCAACTTTAATAATGATGGATTTACAGTTTTCCTTGATGATATTGGCTCACATGATTATGTTTTTATTTCATTTGATTTATATATCCATGGCTCATGGGATGGAAATTCAAATGGTTTTAATGAAAATGACAAGCCTGATAAATGGGTTATGGAATTTAAACCTGATATGAATCTTTTTAAAGACCCATCCTCTCATAATTTTACAACCACATTTTCAAATAGTCAATGTTGGCCGAATTATTGCTTAAAACAGTCCTATCCAGAAAGCTATCCTTTTTTGAATAATCCAAAAACAGGGTCTTTCAAAAATAATCTTTCAAAACTTTGCCCAAATAGTTTTTTTGGTGGAAAAACATCATTATACCAGATAGAAAAAGGTTTTAAAAGTAGTGGAAATAGTATAGTATTAAGATTTTATGATGAACTATATCAACCTAATGCAATTGATAAAGACGGAACCCCTCAACAGAAATGTGATGAAAGTTGGTCACTTGATAATTTAAGAATTAGAGTAATTAAATATCAATGAGATCAACTATATTATTGCTTACACTATTCTCATTTTCAAAACTGATCTCTCAAAATGTTAATTTAAATAATGAATTCAATTATTCAATTATAAGAAATGCAGTATTAAATAATGATATTCAAACAAATTTAAGTTTCAATATTCGTCCTTTAAACCATGATACATTTGACAGTATACTTAACTATCAATTAAAAACTTTATTTAGCAATAAATCGAATTCCATTGAATTTAAATTTTCAGGTATCGATTATTTTACAGAAATAAATACTCATCACCCTTACAACAGAAATAATGGAACAATGATTCCTAACAGAGGATATCAGCATATAATTTCGCCGGGAATTTTTTTAAAGATTGGTCCACTTTCAATTCAATTAAAACCTGAACATCACTTTAGCGAAAACAAATTGTTTGATGGATTCTGGGAAGGTCACTACCCAGTAATTTGGGCTAAAAGATATAGATTATGGAACAACATAGATATGCCCGAAAGATTTGGAAATAGTCAACATAATAAAACAACATGGGGTCAAACTGCTATACGATTGAATTGGAAAAAAATATCTCTAGGAATATCAAATGAAAATTTGTGGTGGGGACCCTCCCTAAGAAATAGTATAATGATGAGTAATCACGCACAAGGATTTAAACACATTACATTTAATACTATAAATCCAATAAAAACAATTTTTGGTAGTATAGAATTTCAATTCATTACAGGCAGATTGGAAAGCTCTGGCTTTACACCACCAAGAACGGACTATGAATATCAAGGTCAAAAACTTTATATACCAAAAGTCAATCAACTGAGCAGAAAAGATGATTGGAGATTTTTACAAGGATATATATTGTCATACTCTCCTGATTTTATCGATGGATTATCTGTTGGGTTAATAAGATGGGTACAAATGTATTCTGCATTAGTAGAAGGAAAATACACGTGGATGAAGGGAAAGCCAACATACTTTCCTGCTTTCAATAATTTATTTAGAAAAAATGACAAGTTTGTAGATTACGAATCACAAACAAATCAAGCAGCAGGAATATTTTTAAAGTGGCTTTGGAAAGATTCTAAGGCAGAGATTTATACTGAATTTCATTTTAATGATGCTAAATTTAACATAAGAGATTTAATTTTGGATTCTGATCACAGCAGAGCTGCAACAATTGGTATTCAAAAAATATTTAATATCAATAAGAATAATTATTTGTTAAATTGGGAATGGACTCAAATGGAACAAAATGCAAGTCGACTAGTAAGAAATGCTGGATCATGGTACGAACATTACAATGTCTATGATGGCTATACAAATTTGGGTGAAGTTTTAGGAAGCTCAATTGGGCCTGGCTCAAATTCACACTATATCTCAATTAACAGAATTAGAGACTTTGAAAAAATTGGATTAGGTTTTGAAATTATAGATCATGACAATGATTTTTTTCACGAAGCTTTTTCTTCAGCAAATGATTTTAGAAGATACTGGAAGGATATTAATTTTCATTTAAACTATAACAAGAAATTTAAAAATTTTCAATTATCAAGCAACTTGGTTTTTATAAGGAGTCTAAACTATCAATGGGAACTAGATGACTTTGCTGAACCTTATTATCATCCCGGAAGAGATGTCAACAACTTTCATCTATCACTTAAATTTACCTATTTTGGCAACTGGTAAGGCTACAAAAAACTTTTAAATATTGTTTTTGAATAAAATTCCAGTCATACTTTTTTGTTAATTTATAATCATCATTTTTTCTAAGAAGTTCATCATATTTAGATTCAAATTCATTTATTTTTTCAGTAATTAAATTTTTGTTGAAAAAAACTGATTTTTTATTTTCTAACATTTCTCTATTAAAAATAGTGTCTAATGATAAGATTTGACAATTTAAATAAAGTGCATTTATCATAGTAGGATTAGTACCACCATATTCGTGACCATGAATATATCCATAACAGTTTTTATACAACGCTGTTAAATAATCTTGATTACTGACATAGCCTGTTAATACAATCTTTTTTGAAGATAATTTTTTTATACTATTTGCGTAATCATCATTGTAAGGCACATCACCTACTATTACTAATATTTTATTTGAATAGGATTTCAAAAAACTTTTAATTATTAGTTTAGAATTATTGTCAGGTATTAATCTCCCTACTATCAAATAGTATTCATTTTTTTTCAAATTAAACTTATCAAGTATTGTTGTATTCTTGGTTTTTGTCATTGTTGAACCATAGGCAATAATAGTAGACTGTTTACCAAATTTTTTAACATATACTTTATTCATTTCAACTGAATCAGTAATTATTTCATCATAAAATATAGTTGACAATTTTGATGCAAATTTAAAATATAATGATCCCAAGCCTTTCCACTTTGGTCTCAACCATTCTAAACCATCGACGTTAATACATGTTTTTTTGCCAAAAAGTTTTGTCAGGATTCCGTATGGACCATTTGCTGAATTTACTACCAAAACAATATCAATTTTTGAAAAACATACATGAATAAATGAAAAAAAAGAATTA
>MDSV01090114.1_pt1 | contig 12247 bp, 17 predicted proteins | sample 810851 | NCBI WGS metagenome assembly MDSV01 (sample SAMN05326640, study PRJNA326480) | marine metagenome | isolation source: seawater | place: Atlantic Ocean: North East | collected 2012
AGAAAAAAAGGTAAACTTCCACCACCAGTAATCAGTAGAGATTATGAATTAGAATATGGTACTGATACATTAGAGATTAAACCTGGTGAGGGTAAAGTTATTATTGTGGATGATGTATATGCCACAGGTGGTACTGCAAAGGCCACAAGAGAATTATGTGAAGAGGCTGGTTATGATGTAATAGATGAAGTCTATTTAATTAATCTCAGTTTTCTGAACAAGGATAAAGTTAAATCAGTAATAACATATTGAGAGGAGATAAGTTATGGCAAAAGTAAATGAGTTATTTACAGAAATTTCTAATCTGTTTGATGAGTTCAAAGCAAACCATGAAACCTTTAATGAAAAAGGTAACAAGGCGGCTGCAGGAAGAGCTCGTAAGGCGATTGGAGAGATTAAAAAACTTGTTACTGAATATCGTAAAGAATCAGTAGCATCAACGAAATAAGGAGATTAAGATGGATTTCGTAATTGGACTACTAACACTTTTGGGTGTTGGTTATTTAATATATAAAGACACAAACAGGTAAAGGAGAGAGGGTGTATAGAACAGCAGAGTTTGTTTCACCAAAACATCCTGATAAAATCTGTGATAGAATATCAGATAAGATATTAGACTATTGTCTCAACATTGATTCTAATGCAAGAGTCGCTGTTGAGACAATGGGTGGTCATGGGTTTATCAATATAAATGGTGAAGTTACAATAGACACAAAAGAAGAATTACCAATTAACGATTTGGTAAAAGAGGTTGTAGGTGATAATGATTATCGTATTCAAGTAAAGTTAGTTCAACAATCCCCAGAGATTGGTAGAGGTGTTGATTTAGGTGGTGCAGGTGACCAAGGTATTATGGTTGGTTATGCATGTACTGATAACGATGAGTATGTCCCACAAGAATATTATTTAGCAAGAGATTTATGTAGATATGTTTATGATGTATTTCCATCAGATGGTAAAACACAAGTTACTATTGATGAGGATAATAACATATATGCAATTGTATGTAGTTTTCAAAATGCCACATATGATGAGTTACATCAGTTAGTTTGGGAATGGTTAGAGAAACGAGGAGTTAATCCATATTCAGTTGGTAGATATTGTAATCCAGCAGGTGATTGGGAACAAGGTGGATTTGATGCAGATGCAGGATTGACTGGTCGTAAGTTAGTAGTTGATAACTATGGCCCAAGAGTTCCAATCGGTGGTGGAGCTTATAGTGGTAAAGACCCAAGTAAAGTTGATAGAAGTGCCGCATATATGGCACGATACATTGCACTTGACCAATTAAGAAAAGGTGGTATTGGAGAGTTAGATGAAGTTACATGTCATATAAGTTATGGGATTGGAATGACTAAACCAATACAGGCAGTTATACAAACAAGACTTGGTGAATTTGATGTGAGTGAGGATTATGATTTATCACCATCAGAAATAATTAAGTTTTTGGACTTGAAAAAACCTATTTATTATGAGACATCCGAGTGGGGTGCTTATGGTAATAAATTTAAATGGGATGAAGATGAAATTGAATAAAGATGATATATTAATTGTATGTGCACTTGAAGTTGAGACACAAAACCAATTACAAGATTGGAATGTATTGTATACTGGTGTTGGTAAAGTAAATGCAACATACCACATGACAAAAGGTATCGTAGATGGGGTTACTCATGGTAGACGACCAAGACTTGTAATCAATTATGGAACGGCTGGTAGTCGTAAAATTAAAAAGAAAACTTTAGTTGATTGTACACGATTCATACAAAGAGATATGGATGTTACAGGTTTAGGTTTTATGAAAGGTGAAACACCATTTGAAAAAGATATACCAATTGTGATTGAGAGTAATTGTCCATTTAATCCTATAGGTAGGAATGCTACTTGTGGAACTGGTGATAACTTTGCAGAAGATAAATCACAATACTATGGTGAGGTAGTTGATATGGAAGCATATGCACTGGCAAAAGTATGTCACCATTTTGATACTCAGTTCATATCATTTAAATATATTACGGATGGTGCTGACGAACAAGCACACGAAGATTGGGAGAATAATCTGGCCAATGGTATAGTTGAATTTAAGAATCAAATATTAAGTAAGTTGGAAATTAATGAATAAAGAAAATATTATAGAACAAGTTCCAAAGAACTCAACAGAAGTATATCGTATTTCTGAAAAGGAATATGAGGGTTATCGTTTCATAGATGTTCGTATTTATTATATGGACAAGTCAAGTGGTGAGTACAAACCTACCAAGAAAGGTATATCATTAATGCCTGATAAAGTACCTGGTGTTATAGAAGGTATTTTAAAGGCAATGGATGTAATGGGTTTTGGAGAAAAATAACTTACCAATCTACACAAAGAACTATGGTGAGTATCTACAATTCATTTGTCATACTGATAAACAAGTAGACAAGGTAAATGAAATGATGGTAGAAAAAGGTAATCTTCCTGCCGGTTATGAAGAATGGGACGAGGGAGAAGATAAAAAATTTATATTAACATTTAGTGTTCAAGGTAAGGTACCTGAACTGAAAAACTAACAAGGAGTCAAGAATGATTATTAATGCGTTTTGGAGTGGTAAGAGATTATCAAAATTAAATCTTAAAGTTATTGAAAGTTGGAGACAGAATTATCCAAACAATCAATTTATATTGTGGACATATTCTAAAATAGAAAATCCACCAAAAGGAATCACATTACGATTTGGTGATAAGATAGTAAGTCGTAAGAAGTGGTTTAGTTATTCAGAAGGACATGGAAAGAATAGTCCTGTCGCATTTAGTAATTACTTTCGTAGTCAATTGTTAGAAAAGTTCGGTGGACTATATATTGACTTAGATGTATTGTGTTTAAAACCATTTCCATTTCATGAGATAAATGATAATGTATTTCTTGCACAAGAACTTCATCCTGATTGGAGAAGTATAGGGACTGCAGTTATATATGCAAGGTATCCACATGAAACAATTTTTAGAGAGTGGTCAAGACAAATAAGACAGATAGTTAAGAGTGGTAAGAAACTTAAACATGGTGACTTAGGGCCAAGATTATTGACCAAAGTTTATGATGACTTGGGTAGACCATTCATGGTGTATGATGCAGATTACTTTTATCCTATTGAATATACAGAGTTTGAAAACACTACAGATACTATTGATAAAGTAAAAACTTTAGATTCTTATGGGTTTCATGTCTTTAGTAGTATATGGAAAAAGGATGAATTGGACGGAGAAAAGTTTGATAACTTATATTTATAAGTAAGTAGAAAACTTTAAATAAGGAAAATATTATGAAATTTGTTAGTTGGGACTACGATTTATTTCAACCTACATCCAGTGATGGAGTACACTTACATACAGAATCTAATCAGTTGATGATGCAGACAGGTTCTGCAGTAGAATATATATCTGTTTTATATGCAAGTAGTTCTTATAATCGTGGTAATACATATTGGAATGTTGATTCAATGCCGGCAACTCATTCTTCACATCCTACAATTTCAAGTGGTTCAATAAGTACTTTTACTCAATCAACATTAAGTGGAAACCAAAACATAATTCATATTAAAGTGGGTGATGTTAATACAATGTTCTTGTCATCAAGTTCAGAAACATTACATTCATATAAACATGATGGATTAGGAACTTGGGCTCGTGTGGATGTAAAACCACATGAAGTTACTACAGACCATGCATTCTTAAGAATAAATGAAGATACTACAAGTAGTGCTTTATATCTTGCATCCGCAGTTAGTCAGTCTGTACAACCAGCTGCAAATGTAAAAGAATGGACACTTGAATTATCTGGTAATGATTCTGATGTAGGGATTGTCGTAAACAAAATAGCTTGGTAAAAAAATTAATGGTTATAAATGAAAGTAAATTTATTTTATCCTGATTGGGATTATCGTAAGGATAATACTGCCAATCATCCATTACTAAGAGTTATAACTTCTCAACCAACAGGTTTTTGGTTTGGGAGTAGTCCATCAAGACCAATTAAAAGAGTACAGAGTCGTGTACATCGTTTATTAAAAAGAGCATATCCATTCCAACCAGTATTAGTATTGTATAGTATTCCTAATCGTGACTTAGGACATTATAGTAGAGGTGGTCATCAAGATGAATCAAAGTATATTGAATTCATTCATGAATTCACCAAAGGATTGGGAGATTATAAACCTATAGTTATATTTGAACCAGATGCCATACCACATATTCCTAAGATGAGTTTTGAAGATGGGTTAAAGAGAATACAATTGATTAGAAAGTGCCTGTCAATCTTATCTCAGAGTAATGCATTAATATATTTAGACATAGGACATCCAGAGTGGTTAACACCACATCAAGTAAAGAAGTATTTAAATTTCTTTCAAACAGATAAAGTAAAAGGGTTTAGTATTAATACAAGTAATTACTACGATATGGAGACATGTCAAGAGTGGGGAGATAAGATATCCCAATTGGTGGGTCTCACCTATGTTATTGATACTTCACGAAATGGTAAAGGTTCGTTGGGTCAAAGTGAATGGTGTAATCCACCTAACCGCGGGCTTGGCGTATTTCCGACAACACGAACATCTTCTAAATATTGTGATGCGTATCTTTGGATAAAGGTTCCCGGTGAGTCGGATGGTACACAAAACGGAGGGCCTAAGGCTGGTCGTTTCTTCTTGGAACAGGCTTTGTCTTTGATAGAAAATATATGATGAATGACGATGGATACATAGTAAAAAATTTCTTAAACAAATCTGATTACGATATGTTGATGGTTGAGATAGAAAAATTTGTAAGGAAACAATTTAAATCTTTAGATATTGAGATTGATGACTTAACACAATATCATAATATAGTAGATGATGATTTACATTATAAAGTATATAAACAATTATATGATAATAGTTTTTTTGATGAGATAGATTTTGATGTTACAATTATTGAGAAAAGGATTTCTGAAATATTAAATCGTAAGTTAGTTATTAAAGATGATTATTATCAAGATACTAAACGAATAAACATAAGAGTTATTCGTCCTAATAAAAATGATATGAGTCCTATACATAGAGATACTTGGTTAGATAAACTAAAAGAAAGTGGAGTTAACTTGTATATACCTTTATGGGGAAGTAATAAAGATTCAAGTTTGGCAGTAGTAAAGGGTAGTCACGAATGGACTAATTTAGTAAAAGGTGATGATAAGAAGTTCACCGTACCTAAATTAAAAGTTCCTTATGATATAGATTTAATCAGACCTAACCCACAGACAAACGAAGTATTAATTTTTTATCCTAAGTTATTACATAGTGGATTAAACAATACAAGTAATGAAACAAGGTTTTCATTGGAAGTTAGATTATATGAGAATTGAACAAGTACATATATCACCAGCATCACATTTACATTTTGTAGATGAATTTTTAGATAGGTGGAATTTAAGATTATATGATAATCCAAATGAACCAGCATTGTTTTGGGGATTGTATCCTGATTGGGATGATGAGACACAATCAGAAAAAGATACTTCATATGATATAGATATGTTTAATAAACACAAAAGTTTGAAAGTATTATTATGTGGTGGTGTAGAATATAGATTAAATGTTTTTAAAAAGATAAGTGATTACAAACTTGTATGTGTTGATGAGTGGGAATCTTATGATGCCTATAGAATGGGATTGGAATATACATCATTAAAGATTCCATACTTTGATTTTGATAAATATAAACCAACACCATTAGGTAATAAGATTTATTCACATATACCACTTAGAGAATTAAATGGAGAGTGGGGAAAACGATTTGAAGAGATATTTCAATATGAACGATTAATAAATTTATTTGGTGAAGATATGTTTTGTTTTCCTAAAGAATGGATTGAACCAAAAGATTGTATACAATATTTTAATCAGAGTTTTGTAAATATAAAACCACATACAATTAGAGGTGCAGTTACTTCTTGGAAGTTAGGTTGTATGGGTAGAAATACAATCACTACTAATCTTGAAGATGCACCGAACTTTTTACATTATAGTACTGATGATGAATTGAAAAGACTTGTTGATGAAGAATCAAAAAAGATTGGGACTACACAAGATATAGTTCATGGTAGAATGTGGGATTACTTTCATCAATCTGATGATTGGTTACATGAGGATTATTGGAAATGATAATTAACATAGGATTCAATAGAGCAGGAACTACGAGTTTACATGATGCATTACAGATACTTGGATATAAAAGTATACACGACCCATACAATAAAGATATAGAAATCTTTTGGAATAATATAAAATCAAATAATAAACTTTTAGATAATATGAATTACGATGCATTTCTTGACCACCCTTTTTTACAAATGGGAATCGTTAGTTTATTAATTGAACAATATCCAAATGCTAATTTTATTTATACTAAAAGAAATCATACTGATAGATACAAGAGTGAAAAGTTACCATGGTCAGAAAATCATTGGGTAGAATGGGAAATACATAAAGAAGAATTTATAGATTATATTTTAAAACAAAATAAACATTTAAAAGTATTACATTTTAATGTATGTGATAACAATGATGGTTGGATAGAATTATGTAAGTTTCTAAATAAAGATATACCAGATGTTCAATTTCCACATAGTAATAGGAGTGAGGAATGAATCAATGGTTTATATTTGGACTAAATGGTGTAGGTAAATCTTGGTTTTTAAAGAATAAAAAATGTGAAGATATTACAAAATATAAATGGAATTCAGAAGATACATTTTCTGCATTAGATGAATCGTGGGAAAGTGGAGATAAAACTTGTGCATATGCATTTCATACTTTGAATAAATATGGAACGAATGATATTCATAAATGTAATTTGATTCACTATCCTATTATTGTAGATGGTATTGACGAAAGTGTATGGGAAACTTGGATACACAATGAAATAAAAAAGGAAGCTATTATTCTTATTACTTCAAGAAATAATATTTTACAAAGACTTAAAGAACGAGGTTTCCAACAATTAGATAAGTATATAACATCAACACCATTAATGATGATTGAAGTTTACAAAAGATTAATAGAACTATTAAATGAACAAAATATTTCTTATACTATACTGAATAGTTCAAATGGGAAATATAACATTATAGATGAAAGTGAAATAGAAACGATTATAGGATTATGAAAATTGCAATACTACAAAGTAATTACTTACCTTGGACTGGTGTATTTGAATTAATTAATTCAGTAGACAAGTTTGTCTTTTATGATAATGTACAATTCACCAAACAAGATTGGAGAACACGAAATAAGATTAGACCTAATCAATGGTTATCAGTTCCAATTCACAGAGAAAGTTTAGATACAAATATAATTGATATTAAAATATGTAATAAGATTAATTGGAAGAAGAAACATTATAAAAGTATTACACAGAAATATGGTAAAGAAAAATACTTTAATCAATATAAACATTTATTAGATTTCTATTTACAAGATTGGGAATATCTATATGAGTTAAATCGTTACACTATGAAAAAGATTTCTAAAACATTAAACATCAATACAAAGTTTTATTATTCAGAAGACTTTAATCTAAAAGGTAATTCATCAGAAAGATTAGTTCAGTTAATAAATGAACTTGATGGGACACATTATATATCAGGCCCAAGTGCAACAAATTATATTGATGAAAGTTTATTTAATAATATCAAGTTAGAATATATTGATTATAAAACAAAAAATTATTTTTCAGTATTAGATAATATATTTATTAATGGAGTGGATATATTATGAACCCATATATAGTTGTAGAAGAATTTGAAAAGAAACTTAGTGATTATACAGGTGCACCATATGTTGCATGTGTAGATAGTTGTACTAATGCCATATTTTTAATATGTAAGAGATTAGGTGTTGAGAAAACTTTATTACCTAAACACACTTACTTATCTATTCCAATGTCAGTTATACATTCGGGTGGTGAAGTAGAATTTGAAGACAGAGAATGGAAAGGTATGTATCAACTCAAACCATATCCGATATGGGATTCTGCAAAACGATTAAAAAGAGATATGTATATTAAAGGAAGTTATATTGGATTATCTTTTCATATTTTAAAACACATTCCAATTGGTAAAGGTGGTGCAATACTTTGTGATAATAAAGAAGACTATGAATGGTTCAAGAAGGCAAGATACGAAGGAAGAACTTTTGGTATGAGTTATCATGATGATGAATTAGATTTTTGTGGTTGGAATATGTACATGACACCAGAACAAGCGATTAGAGGTATTCAATTAATGGATATATTAGAAGATGACAATCCTGATTTAATTGAAGACCCACCTTATAGAGATTTAACAACATACAAAGTTTTTTCAAAAAACTAATATTTATAATAGAATAAAATTATAGGAGAATATAATGGGTTTAAGTTTAACAACTTCAAATATGTTTAAAGAAAATAAAATCAATGTTAACAAAACTTTAGTAGAGTTGGATAGTGTTGATGTAGGTGAAGGAATCCTAACATGGGATTTTGATACTAATGATTTAGAAACAACACTTGTTACTGAAGTAAATAAATATGTAGCAGAAGAGTCAGAAGTATTTTATCTCAGAAGTGGAGAGAATGTTGTATCTTTAACTGCATTTCACAAAGTACCATTTTATATTGATGGTGAAAAACAAGAACTTCCAATTAGTGAAGTAGATGGTGAAGCACCAGGTTTATCTGTAATAACCACAACAGGTATTAATGGTTGTGTGGTACAAAATACTGGTGAACATACAAACAATACAGATGTAGTAACAATAAAAACTGAAGCGGGATATTATTTTTCAAACAATATATTATTATGTGACTAAAAAAAATTAATGGTTATAATTCACAAAGACACACATTACAAAGTTTCTAATAATGCAGACAGAGTAGTTCAAGACTTACATGGATGGTATCATCCTAAGTTAATTGAACTATGCCAACAACATAATATTGATTACCAACTTGTAGAATATGAAGGTTATGGTGATATATTTATCGGTAGGTTTGCACAAGATAAAGATGATACTGAACAACATTCAAAAGTATATCCCAAGTTACAAGAATATCATGGTGACGATATTTGGCCAAATAAAAAAACATATGAATACTTTGAGGACAAGATAAAACAATTTGAATTGATTGATGAACGATATAGACCTTATGCTATAGTGTGTAATAACTTTGATGAGTTATTGGAAAATGTAGAAGTAGGAACCGTAGTTAAGTCATCAAAAGGTGCAGGTTCAGAGTCTACATTTTATTTATATGATGAACAATTTTTACAAAAAGAAATCTTAGAACAATTGGTTGGTGAATCATTACCAAATGGTGAAAGTTTCTTTCCATGTTTTGTTATGGATTATATTGATGTAGAATTTGAACATAGAATTGTTATAACTGAAGATGAAATTTATGGATGTAAGTTAAGACAATTTAAAGAATGGGATAGTCCAACAAACTTCCCACACAATATAGATTACTTACAAACAGAGTGGTATAAAAGACCACAACCAAATATGATTGGTTTAGAAGAAAAAGATTTTTCCAAAGGATTATTACAAGAAATAATACGAATAAAAAAAGAACTAAATACACCTAATCTAAAATTTGATATATTAGATAATAAGATATTAGAATTTAGTTATGTATATGGTGAACTATTTCCAATGAAAACATACTATATAAGTTATGATTATCACAATGACACATTCAATAAAAAGAAAACAACAATCTCAGAGTTTAAAAACAAACAACAAAAATCCATTTTAAAATATTTTAAATTAATTTAAAAAAAAGCTTGACTTATATCGCTTTTCTTTTGTAGCTTTAGGTATATGTTAAGGTTAGTTTATTTAGGTTTTGTGTTTTTAGTTGGAGTAACAAATCCAATTAATTTCAAAAATATGAAAAAAAAGCTTGACACATATAGTAAAAATTGTGTATATTTAGTATATGATAAATAAGGAAAAAAGAATGGATTCAAAAATTAAACATTTTAACCCTATGGCTCTTCGTGAGAAATATTCTGTTGGTAACAATACCAATAGTCCTTTTTCTTCGTTCTGGTCTGATAATGATTGGAACACTCGTAGAACTGATATTCTTGATGATGATGAACAACCAGTCAAGAAAGGTATTGACCACATTCAGTTGGCTTCTTACAGACGAGCTATCTCAAACTTTGTAAACATTGTTACTGGTCGTAGTGACATTCCTGTTAAGTTTCAAAATCGTGATGAGTCTTACACTAATGGTAAGACCGTAGTTATTGGTTCCAAGATTGATGAGAAAAACTTTGACCCTGTTGTTGGGTTGGCTCTTCATGAAGGTTCTCACATTAAGTTATCTGATTTTGATTTCTTAAAAAATCTTGAGACTTCTATTACTGAAGAGATTTACTTAGACGCTGAAAAGATTGGTTACTCAAGATATGATGTTCTTGGTCATGTCAAAAATTTATTAAACTATGTTGAAGATAGACGAATTGATTGGTATGTTTATTCTTCATCACCTGGTTACAAAGGTTACTATCAATCAATGTACAACAAGTACTTCCATTCTCAAATTATTGATAAAGGTATCAAATCTAATGAGTATACTGATTTAGATTGGGATTCATACATTTTCAGAATCTTAAATCTAACTAATGAGAATCGTAGATTAGATGTTCTTCCTGACCTTGATAAAATTTACACTACAATCTTTGGTGGTGGTAGAGTTAAAAAATTAGAATCTACTGAAGACGCTTTCAATGTGGCTCTTGAAGTTTATGGATACATCCTTGATAATGTTGCTGTTCTACCTAAAGTTACTGATGAGAATAGATTACAAAATCAAGAGATGGATGGAGAACTTGCTCAATCTCTTAATGATTTAGATACTGAGAATTATCACAGAGAGAGAAATGGTTTACCACCATTAACTCCTGAAGAAGCTGGTATTGATATACCACTACCTGAAGATTTTCTTCCTGAACATTCTGACCCAAGTGGTAACCCACCAAGTTCAGATGTTGAGTTATCAGAGAAACAACAAAAACAATTACAAAATGCTCTTGATAAACAGAAAAAATTTAATGATGGAAAACCACAAAAGACTGGTATCTTAAGTAAGAAAGATTCTAAAATGATTCAAACTATGGAAAGTGCTGGAGTTGAAAAAGTAAAGGCTGGTACTTCTATTGAGACTCGTGGTTCTTATGATTATGACAAAGGTGAATACACCATGATTAAGAATGGTTGTGAAGTTGTCTATGTTAAAAAACTTACTCAATCAATGATTGATTCAAATGCATTTCCTTACTTGGTTAGAAGTGGTGGTTACTACCATGAAGAATCACCTGAGTGGTTGACTAATGGTATTTCACTTGGAACTAAGTTAGGTAGAAAACTTCAAGTTCGTGGTGAGTCTCGTGACCTAAAGTGGACAAGACAAGATAAAGGTCGTATTGACAAAAGATTAATTGCTGAGTTAGGTTTTGGTAATGAGAGAGTTTTTCAAACTACTTTCACAGAACAATACTCAGATGCATTCTTACATATTTCAGTTGACGCTAGTGGTTCTATGAGTGGTGACAAGTGGAAAAACACTATGACTTCTGTAGTGGCAATCATAAAAGCAGTTGACATGATTTCTAATGTTGATGTTTCAGTTTCATTCAGAAGTACACACTCTACTAACACTCGTGGTTATGGTGGTGAATATCCTTTGGTTCTTGTTGGTTATGATTCAAGAGTTGATAAGTTTAACAAAGTAAAGAAAATGTTTCCACACATTTATCCTGGTGGAACTACTCCTGAAGGATTATGTTTTGAGGCTCTTCTAAAAGATATGTTACCAAGTATAAATGGTCGTGATTCTTACTTCTTAAATCTTTCAGATGGGATGCCTATGTTCAGTAGTTCTGATTTCAATTACTACAATGATGAAGCTCTTACTCACACTAAGACTCAAGTTAACGAGTTCAGAAAAATGGGTATCAAAGTTCTTAGTTACTTTGTTGGTGATTCTTATGATGGTGATAGAAATATGACAGATTTTAAAACTATGTATGGTAAAGATGCTGAGTTCATCAATCTACAAAATGTTACTCAGATTAGTAAAACTATGAACTCTAAGTTCTTGGAGAAATAAATGATGAGATGGTTACATAATAAATTTTGGAGAGAACATACACCAGAGTGTATGGAATGTGGTTGGAATATG
>MDSV01043379.1_pt1 | contig 12245 bp, 8 predicted proteins | sample 810851 | NCBI WGS metagenome assembly MDSV01 (sample SAMN05326640, study PRJNA326480) | marine metagenome | isolation source: seawater | place: Atlantic Ocean: North East | collected 2012
CCCAGTGGTTCAAGATGTTCCGCCAATTCATCCACTTCACTCGAATTAATGGATCTCATTGTAGCTCCTTCCCCCGGTGGAGGACAGGAACCAGAAATGATCACGCGGCCGCCAACCATACCTCTTCCCGGGTCGTTTCCGGTGTTTCCAAGGACTACTACAGTCCCTCCCCTCATGGCTGCACCAGTAGCAGATCCAGCGTGACCTCTGACAACAACGAATCCACCATTCATCTCGGCTCCGGTTTCATTTCCTACAGAGCCTTGGACGATAATCTCTCCACCAGCCATTTTCTGGCCCACACGGTCTCCTGCATCTTTTTCTATAGTGATTCTACCAGATTTTTGGAAGGCACCTAACATTGAACTACAACCTCCCTGAAGAGTGAAGGTTCCTCCATCATTCATCGCACCTGCACATTCTCCCAGATCACCCAAAAGTAATACTCTGGAATTTTCAGGAAGATGGGTAATAACCCCAATCTCTCCGTTCTTGGGTTTCTCGTCTCCTTGCTTGCCCCAACCAATGCGCACCAACAAGTCTCTTTCGAGTGCTTGTTCCAACATCTTATCGAGGTCTCTGTTTAGTTTGACACTCTTCGCGGTGATGTCGCGCATGTTATCTCCAGCCATCTACGGAGTGGATACCGTCTTCATTCTGACGGGTAAGTAGATAGTGAAGATTACGATATTTCTGTTTATTTTCCATGTCGACCTTGAAGAGCATCATTGATAGAGGTTCGATTACGGCATCAATCCGTCCAAAGGGCGCATGGGGCTACACCATGGGATCAATTAAAGTCGCAATTAACGGATTTGGAACAATCGGAAAAAGAGTCGCGGATGCTGTAGATGCACAGGATGACATGGAAATAATTGGGGTCACCAAAACAGGCCCTTCTTTCGGCTGCGATTTAGCTGTAAAAAAAGGGTTTCCACTATACTGTACATTCGATGACGCCGGAAGAATTGCGGCATTTGTCGAACAGGGGTATGAGTGCAAAGGTGGGCTTTCCGATCTTCTATCGGTAGCGGATGTAGTAATCGACTGCGCCCCCGGGAAGATGGGTGCAGGCAATCTTGCAAAATACAAAGCCGCCGGTATCAAACATATTTTCCAAGGCGGAGAGAAGCACGATCTTACAGGCCTTTCATACACTTCATGTGCAAATCATGCAGCAAATTTGAATGCTGAAGGAACAAGAGTGGTATCTTGCAATACCACAGGACTTTCCAGGACCTTGGTGCCTCTTTACGAGCACTGTAGCTCATTGAAGGTTGAATGCACGATGATCCGACGTGCTGCTGACCCTGGTGATTCAAAGAAGGGTCCAATCAACGCTATCAAGCCTGTACTAAAAGTACCAAGCCATCATGGTCCAGATGTAATGACCGTCAAGCCAGAAATTGAAATCAATTCACTAGCCGTTGCAGTCCCTACCACAATAATGCATGTGCATTCAATCATAGCGGATTTACCCGAAGGGCATGGCCTGACTACAGAATCAATTATCGAAATGTGGAAAGAACAACCCAGAGTAATCGTGATGCATGGAGAAGAGAATCGGATTACCACAACCGCCGAGGTAATGGAAATGGCTCGCGACATCGGCAGAAAGTGGGGCGATTTACATGAAATCTTTGTTTGGGAAGATGGGGTTAAGTTAGTAGGAAACCGCCTATATTATTTCCAAGCCATCCATCAAGAAAGTGATGTTATCCCTGAGAATATTGATTGCATCCGCGCACTCATGGGAACTGAAACTGATTGGAAAATTTCGGTTGCAAAAACCGATGCTTCAATCGATGCCTATTACAACCTTTGATTGGATTCGGAGCCATCCTTTTTTTGACTTGACCATAGGTCAATCAACATGAACGGTCAAAAGCCCCTCAATTCTCCGATTAACTCGTGACTGACCGCCGGCTTGCACTAATTACCCTGTTCATGCTCCTATTGAGTGGATGGTCTGTAGGAGTCACATCTGCCTCTAATCTAAACTCTCAAATTGAATCTGAATATGACGAAATGGAAGAGGCTGATTCTGAATTTAATCCATTTTCAAGCGCCTCTTCCAGCACTCATCAAATAAAGCAAAGTTCTGGACTTATTCATTCTCCATACGGTAGTTTCGACCCTATTCTACATCCGATACCACTCGGCCCCGAAAACATAGTTGACTTACACGCCCTTGATAGAACGCGATTTGCTCTAGTACAATCAAGTACAGCAGACTTGACGTCACTTCAACAAAACTTACAGGACAAAGGCATGGTGGTAATTGAAACAATTCCTGACGATACTTTCATAATAAAAATCCCAATCCACTTCAACTCAGCAAAAACTCTTCTTGAATTGAGTTCTATGGATGGGGTAAGATGGGCGGGAGAGTTGCCGATTGCATGGAGGGTCAGCTCTCAGATTGCTTCAATTGCTGGCAGGGATGCAATCACTGTAGACCTCGACATCACTCCAGCACCTGATTTAACCAACATGGAACTTAAGCAATTACAAGCCGATCTTGAATCTGTATCTGAATCGGTAGGGGCAAGAGATATTTGCGACGCTCATCTCTGTCAACCAAAGTCAGTTAATGCAATTTGGATTCCAATTCTCGCCATGGACGGACGAATTTTACATATACACCAAGCGTCAAAATTAACAATACATAATTCCGTTGCAAGTGACATTGCAGGAATCAACCAGGCTCTAGTTAACTCAGCCAATATTCTAAACGGAAGTGGTGAGGTTATTGCAATTTCAGATACTGGATTAGATTCAGACCATGGTGATTTTGACGGGAGAGTTAGAGCGGTCTACAATCAATTTGGACCAGATAATTCAGCATTAGACAGTAATTCAGGACACGGAACCCACGTCGCCGCCACACTTCTCGGTGATGGTTCTGGTGACGTTTCTGCGTTAGGAATGGTGCCAGCAGCCACATTCCATTTCTACCAGCTCGAAGTTGACTCTTCAGGAATTCTAGCTAGATGGGGTTCACTATACGATATGTTCTCACATGCTTGGCAGAATTCTGCTAGGATTCAAACCAATTCATGGGGTAACGAGAACTTAGTCGGAGAATATAGTTCTGATTCTCGTTCCGCAGATGCTTTCATTGTCGATAACCCTCGATTCTTGGTTCTCTTTTCTTCTGGAGACCTTGGTGAAGACGGCGCGAACACGGTGACACCTCCTGGTTCCGCCAAAAACGTCCTCACCATTGGTGCTTCGACAACTGGTTCTATGGGGTCTGACTCCGAAGGAAGTGTGCCTGCTTTTTCTTCAAAGGGGTCAACACTTGATGGCAGAATCAAACCAGATCTGGTGGCACCAGGAGTTATGTTATGTTCTGCTAGGGCTGAGGAAGCGAGTAGTGCCCAAGGTGAGTCGTGCAGTTCTACGACACATTCCGATGGCACAACTCCTCTCTACATGGCCTTGAATGGTTCTTCAATGGCTACCGCTGTCGCAGCAGGTGGTGCTACAATGGTGCGTCAATACCTAAGAACTGACGTTGGAATTACTGAGCCGCGTTCAGATTTAATCAAGGCTTTATTGATTAACGGGGCCGAGGATATTGGCTCACCAAATATACCAAACCCTTCGGAAGGCTGGGGTCAAATTGACGTTGCAAATTCAATCACTCCAAATGAAGATGGAACAGATTTGGATTTATTATTCGATGACAGTCGGGAACTAGATCCGGGGCATAGTTTCGTTTACACATTTGTTGTTGACTCTTCAACTGAATTCGATGTAACCCTAGCTTGGGTAGATAGAGAAGCATCAGTAATCGCAAACCAAAGTGCTGCAAAATTAGTCAACGACCTAGATTTAACGGCAACCTCTCCAGATGGAACTGTATACCATGGAAATGTATTCTCCAATGGTTATTCGACAACTGGGGGAATAGCAGACCGATTGAATAATGTTGAAAGAATTAAGATTCCAGCCGGAAATGGTGGTACATGGAGTATTTCTGTTGGGCATGCAGGTGGAATGACCCAAAGTTTCGCATTGGTTTCTACTGGATTATTACAAGAGCAATTAGTCGCAGACCTAACCGTGTTTGAAGGTTCTTTGAGTACTTCGATTTTGGCCCCATTACAAGGAGATACCATTCTAATTGAGGCTTCCTGGCGCAACCAAGCCACCCAACCCAGCGGTGCTTATACTATCGAGATTGAGGACCTAACTGAGGGGACAATACTCTACACTTTGGAAAAGACTTCTTTGGGTGCTGGAGCAACAACTTCCCTATCCTTCCCTCACGTATTCCAAACAACCGGTGACCATATACTTGAATTGAGGATTGATACTGAAGATACGGTAGTTGAGTTGAACGATGAAAACAACGGGGTGAACAATAATCACTATCAATTAACTGTTCAAATATCCCAAATTGGAGTCAGAATAACTCCACTGATGGAAGATGGTTCAGTTCCTGTAACTACCTCTGACCTCGAACAGGCATTAAGCAAAACATTAGACCCTAGTACAGGTAGTTTGCTAACCTACGAATTCCAGCTGCAAAACGAAGGTACTTCTGCTATTTCGGTCGGCCTTTCGGTAACACCTGTCCAAAAGGTTGACGATCAAGGAATTTTACAATCTCCAATTGATGAATGGTGGAAGTTACTCAATGAAACTGGCCCTTGGGACCTTGCAGCATCCGGGGATGTCGGTGATTCGAAAATTGTCACATTAACTTTGGAAGATGTCGATGCTGATCTAGAAAATCCCGCTGGTCCAAGGTATGCTCTTCCTGGAAATTTTGTTAATGACTTGAATTTATTCGATAAGGACGCACCAACAATTTCTCACACCATCCGAATTACTTCCGTCGTTGAGAGGGTAGAAGGCCTATTCACAATACAGGCGGGAACTGGAAATGACCTTGGCGCTAAACCAGGACAAACCGCGGCTTATTCACTATCGATAAGGAATACAGGTAATGGAGACACACAATATTCCGTCAGTTGTGATAGCCCTAACCAATGGATTGTCAATATCGCAAACACTGGCTCTTCATCAGTGATTTTGGATCCGCTTAGTCGATTGCAATTCCTTCCGCTTCCGATACATGTTAGAATCCCAGCCACTGATGGAGGCGAACCAGCGGCTGGGGTTACAGAGGACATTACTTGTACAACAACATCCGTACAAGATTCCTCGGTAACGAAGACGGACGTTGCTACTGTTACCGTCTTCGAGAGTTATGATTACGAAGTAGACTTAGAAGATGAAGATGGGGAATTATTGGGGGCTTTAGCGCTTGCAGAAGATAGAGCAGTTCTAAATGGCGATATGTCTGAAACTAATGTAATCGTCTCTAATGACGGAAATATTAGAATGGATTTCACAATGACAGTTAGTTCCTCATTGAATACATGGGCGACCCAGTTGGTCTATGGTCAACAGCAAACAACAGAACAGCTGCAATTCTCGATTGAAGCAGGTGAGTCAGCAACGGTTACCGTTCAGATGATGGTGCCAGAAAATGCAGAGATGAATACCCGGAATACATTGACACTTCGAACAACTCTACAAGGTGGAGAGATGGTCGTAAACGCAACCCGATTCATCGTTCAGGAAATCGCAGCCCTTGATGCATCGGAGGATTCTACGATTCCCCTATCATTGGGCCAAACCGGAACCACTGAGGTTTGGATCAGAAATGCAGGAAACGTTCCGTTATCCCTTACTTGGAGCATTGGGACTCTTCCAGAGGATTGGGTTGGTGGTTTCCAATCACTTATTCCATCAACACTAGATATGAACCGTGAGGCTCTTGTAACCGTAGGTTTGGATGTACCCGGTAACTTACCAGTTGGAATGATGGAAATAACCGTCCCAGTTATTGTTGAAGCAATAACTCCAGGAATGGAAACTGTAACTCATACTTTCCAATTGAATGTGGAGATTATGCCATCAATTTACGTAGAACTATCTTCTGATTCAATGACGCTTAATGAAATCAAATCAGGTTCCTCTGGTGCGTTCATAATCTCCGTTACCAATCTAGGGAACCAACCTTCAGGGTTTAGTTTTCAGGCAAGTGAATTGTCAAATTGGAATATTGAAATCAATCCAACAACAGTGGATTCGATACCAGTTGGAGAAACCGTGGAAATTACTGTAGAAGCATCTCCTCGCAAATCAGCATCACCTGGCTTGGCGAGTTTCGTATTCTGGGCGAATTCTACTGATAGCGGAGAAGACTCTACAATTACAAACAATGAGATTCTTCTGGAAGTATCCCGATCTAGAGATGACTCGTGTAGTGGTATTGGTTGCTTGATGGTATCGCTAGGCTTGCCTAAGTGGACCCTTGCAATAGTATTCTTGGTGGTTCTATCTGGTTTAGGAGTTGTACTGATTCGCATGCGAAAAGAATCTGAAAACAACTTGAGCCCTGATGAGGAATTAATCCCGTCGGGTTCGGCACTTCATTCTGGTTCCAAAACCGAAAGAATGGCCATGGCCCTAGAAACAGGATCCGCAGGAGAGGTTTTGAGTAAGTCCGTTAGTGACGATGAAATCACAGATGTTATTTCATCCTCGGCTCCATCGCTTCCTCCCCCAGTGCCTGTGCCTCCTGGTGCAATGCCTCTTCCTCCTGGTGGATTACCTGAAGGATGGACGATGGACCAATGGGTGGCTTACGGCCATCTCTGGTATGAACAGAATACCTGATTACACTCAGGCACTGACTTAAGACCACGAAGCGGCTGGCTAAGCCGATGACAGGGTCAATAGTACTCTTTGGGCCACCCGGTGCTGGAAAGGGAACACAAGCGGGTAGGATAGTGGAACTTACTGGTAAGCCACAAGTCTCCACAGGTGATATGTTGCGGGCAGCTGTAAAGCTAGGTTCTCCAATGGGGATGGCTGCCAAGGAATTTATGGACGCAGGATTATTGGTGCCCGATGAGGTAATCATTGGCTTAATTCAAGAACGTTTGCAGGAAGATGATGCCAAACAAGGAGTGCTTTTCGATGGTTTTCCCCGGACAATTCCACAAGCAGAATCTCTCGATAAGATAGCCACAGTATCTTCTGTAATTTCGATAGAAGTTCCGGATGACGCAATCGTGGAAAGAATTGTTGGAAGAAGAATGGATTCAGAAACTGGAGATATATACCACGTCACATTCAATCCCGCTCCTGCCGAGATATCGGATCGGTTAATCCAAAGACCAGATGATACTGAAGAAACTGTCAGGTCTAGATTGGAGGCCTATCATGCGCAGACCGCTCCTCTTGCGGATTGGTATTCAGAGCGAGGATTACTAATCAAAATAGATGGTAATGACTCAATTAACAAGGTCGGAGATTCAGTGGAAGCGGCAGTCTCTAGAATTTTATGAGGTGTGTTTATGTCAGGTCGTAGAAGAGGCCGAGGCTCCAAAAATAGGAGGGATAAAGCCGAAGAATCCATCGAGCACCTGTCCGAATTAATTTTGCAATCGGACAAGGAAATTTCCAACTTGGCGGCTAGAGATTTGCTCCGGGTGTCAAAACGGCATGGTGTAAGGGCAGAAAGCCAGATTCGAGATTTAATTTGCAGATCGTGCAACACTGTGCTTAGGCCCGGAGAAAATGCTAGGGTCAGAATTCAAGACGGGTTCCGAAGGATAACTTGCTTAGATTGTGGGAGAATTCATCGCAATAAAATTTGCAAGGTGGAATAGTTATGACGTCTGTGCCTAATCACATAAAACGGATGGCCAATGATAGAGATCTCGTAGTTTCTGTAAGGGTTGGTAGGAATGGACTTACCAATGCTATCGTCGAGGAACTTATCGACCAGTTGAACAAACGAAAATTGGTCAAGATAAAAGCCAACAAAGGGATTGTAGAAGATACAACGGATAGAACCAATCTGTTCTCTGAATTAGCGCAACGAACTGACTCAACTCTAGTTTTCCACAGAGGTAATGTAGCAGTATTTTGGAAGCCCTGAAGTTAGTATTCTCTATATGCTAATCAACATCGGGTTCAACCATGAGCAAGGCATTGAATGGAACGGGTATCAGCCAAAGACTGATTCTCCCAACTTTATTGACAACCTTTCTCATTCCTAGTGTATTGGGTGCTTCTACTGGTAGTGACCAATGGGTGGCTCCAGAAATGCCTAGTTGGGCTATTCCAGCAGCCTTTGCAATTTTGCTAGGTGTCTATGCTTTGATTATTTTCGAATTAGTCCACAGATCATTGGCTGCTGCGATTGGAGCGGTAATAGTAGTAATTACACTTCATGCGATAGGACCAGGCCCAGATTTAGGAACAATTGTGACTTGGATTGATGAGGAGACACTTGGTTTGTTAATCGGCATGATGGTCATAGTTGATATTCTTGGGAAAACTGGTGTTTTCGAATGGGCTGCTGTACAAGCATACGCAATGAGCGGCGGTTCAATTTGGCGACTTTCAATTATTCTTTGTACAATCACTGCGGTATTCTCGGCCTTCTTAGATAACGTAACTACGATACTCTTGATTGTGCCAGTTACTATACAAATAGCACGTGTATTGGGTATTGAGCCAATTCCTCTAATTATAGCAGAAGTAATGTTCTCAAATATTGGCGGTGCCGCAACTCAAATCGGCGACCCTCCAAACATTATTATCGGCGCTCAACTTTCACCACAAGCACTTTCCTCTAATGAAATGTTAGCAGGTCAAGGCATAACCTTCATGGATTTCATTATTCATGTTGGCCCGGCTGTAGTGATCTGTATGGCGCCTTCATTTTGGCTGTTAAAGAAGTTGGAGATGGAAGGCCTTTCTGGGGAACGACATCGTAATGTTGAACTGCTGAAAATCAGGTATGGAATAAAAGATAAAAAATTGCTGAAGAAATCAGGTGCTATTCTTGCTTTGGTAATCTTCGCCTTCTTCGCGCATTCTAGTTTCCATCACCCAATTTTCACTGTGGCAACAATCGCTTTAGGTGGTGCCGTGCTAATGCTGCTAGTTACTTCTCCACATCATGTAGAGGAGCAATTTGATTCCGTTGAATGGACTACAATCATATTTTTCGCAGGCCTATTCATAATGATACATGGGCTCGAATTTATGGGTCTAATCGACGCCATTGCTGATGGTATATCTGATACAATCAAACAGGCTGATGAGAGTAATAGATTGATGGTAGCAGTGCTGCTATTGCTTTGGGTATCTGCAATAGCCTCTGCATTTATCGACAATATCCCTTACACTGCCACTATGGTTCCAGTCGTAATTGAATTGGCTTCAAATCCAGAACTAGGCTTAGCTTTGGGCCCACTAGCTTGGGCCTTAGCGCTTGGCGCCTGTCTAGGTGGTAATGGTACAATAATCGGAGCTTCAGCGAATGTTGTAGCAGCAGGTTTGGCAGAAGAAGCCGGTTACGACATTTCCTTCAATCGATTTTTCAAGACCGGATTCCCAATCATGATACTAACAGTAACACTAGCCACCGCTTATTGCATCGTTAGGTATGCAATAGAATGGTCCAATGATGTAATCCCTATGGCGATTATAGCAGGAATGATGTTGTTATCAGTATCTTTAACTCCAATGATATATGGTCCACCTCCAAGTAGCCCACCCGACTTTGAATTGGAATGATTATTGATTAATCAATACGATACTATCAAACCGCAATATCCTCTACATCGATTATGCAAACCTGCTCGGTCTGCCTTATGGTTCTGAATGAATCGGGGGTTTGCAGCCTTTGTGGTAGCGAAGAAAAGGTAGAAGGTCAATCTTCAAATCCTCAGGGGTCAGAAGGTTCTGTAGACTTGCCTTTTGGACTTGGTGGAGATTCGAATATGCCACAACAAGATTTGCCATTTGGAATCGAACATCTGCCTTCACAAGGCGCAGAATTATCTTCGGCTAAGCCTCCTGAGCAAGAGAATAGTAGTCTTCCTTTTGGATTAGAACATATTCCAAATAACAATAATTCCGATTCTCAAATTACGGAAACCAATTCTGAGCAAGATTCTAAACTAATGGGGATAGATCCCGAAACCTCAAAAAATGACCAAAATCCCCCTGAAAAACCCACTAATTCTTCAATAAATTCAGATGTAAATTTACCCTTTGGAATAGAACATATTTTTGATGGCCCTGAGAAGTGAGTCTTTTCGGCTCTCAATAACGCGTTCTTACCCCCACCGGGATGACCCGCATCGTTCATATACGGAAGGTAGGTCGCACGCCTGCTTTTGGTGCACCCTTGTATGGGCACATACAGGGGGAAGTGGTCGAGAACGCTCCGCCCCGCGGGGAGACGAAGTGTTCTGAGAGACCAGATAGAATCGATATGCCTGGACACCAGAGGAGACGACTGAACATGTGTTCAGTCCTCACAAAATAAATGTGTTATAGTGGGTATGTAGAAATCAAAAATGCTACAACCCGACTGGGGGATGGCTCGGCTAGAGAGCCGAAGAAGGTCGTGACAAGCTGCGATAAGTCGCGGGGAGAGGCATGAATCTCTTGGATCCGCGAATTGCCGAATGGGACCTCCTGGCACATTGTGCCATTCCTCTCAAGGAAAGGGAACCCCCCGAACTGAAGCATCTTAGTAGGGGGTGGAAAAGAAATCAACAGAAATTCCGTTAGTAGTGGCGAATGAACACGGAAAAGGACAAACCGAACCGCATTGGGAAACCTTTGCGGGATGTGGGGTGTGGGCCATCTCTGCCTACGTCGTGGAAGTGGAAGTCGTCCTGGAACGGCACACCATAGAGGGTGAAAGTCCCGTACACGCAAACGATATGGCATTGTGATGGACCCCCGAGTAGCGTGCGTCGGATATCGCGCGTGAAGTTGGGAGGCAGATACTTCCAATCCTAAATACTACTCGAGACCGATAGTGGATAAGTAGCGTGAGCGAACGCTGAAAAGTATCCTTAGCGGGATGTGAAAAGACCCTGAAACCAGTCGGGATCAGACTGATATGGCGTGAAAGCGAAGAAATGAGCAGCGTCATATCGTGCGTTTTGAATAATGCCCCTGGGAGTTCTGATTATTGGCGAGGTTAAGCGGTTGATCCGCGAAGCCGAAGGGAAACCGACAAGTCCGCAGTCGCAAGACGAGGGACGGGGGGTGTTCGCCCGGAGTCAATAGTGGGAGACCTGAAGCCTATCGATCTATTCCTGGCCAGTTTGAAGCCCGGCGAAAGCTGGGTGGAGGAACGAACCGTTGCTGATCTGCAAATCGCTCGGAAGAGCTGGGTATAGGGGTGAAAGTCCAATCGAGATGGGCAATAGCAGGTTCCGCGCGAGACTACTCGTAGGTAGATCTCCGTCGAGGTAGATGATGATGTAGAGCACTGATTGGGTGTTTAGGGGGAGCAATCCCTCGGCACGCTGTCAAACTCCGAAGTTGTCATCGCTGTAGACGCGGGGAGTGAGCCACGGTGGGTAAGCTACCGTGACGAAAGGTGAAGAAACCAGCTCAGTGTTAAGGTCCCAAAGTTCCAGTTAAGTGTTAATATGAAACGGAGTCCGTGGTCGAAGACAACCAGAAGGTGGGCTTAGAAGCAGCCATCCTTGAAAGAGTTCGTAACAGATCACTGGTCAAGCTTGCGGGCCCGGAAAAGGGACGGGACTAAAACTGGACACCGATACACTGATCCTCCGAAAGGAGATGAGGTAGCGCGGCGACATGCTCGGACAGAAGTGAGGTCGTGAGGTCTCATGGACCGTGTATGTATGAGAATCTAGGGAAGAGTAGCAGCATAGTGCGGTGAGAATCCGCACCACCGAAGGGGTAAGGGTTCCTCGGCAATGATTATCAGCCGAGGGTTAGCCGGTCCTAAGGTCAATCTTAACTGACTTGATCGAAAGGGAAATGCGTTAACATTCGTATGCCTCTCTGCATTAATGGTGACGGCTAGGGCTAGCTTGCGCACTTCAGTCATGGAGTGTCGAAACGTTCGAAGTGATCGGAGAACCGTCATGGTGAGAAGATCGCGAAGACGACAGGGAAACGCAAGTGAGGCCTTGGTCCCATGAAAAGCCGCAGAGATGACCGTACCAAGAACTGACACAGGTACCCAAGGTGAGCAGCCTAAGGTGTGACGGGCAAAGTATCGTGAAGGAACTCGGCAAAATTGCTCTGTAACTTCGGGAGAAGGAGTGCCAGCTCTGAAGAGAGCTGGTCGCAGTGACTAGGGAGCTCCGACTGTTTATTAAAAACACAGGTGGCTGCTAGTCCGTAAGGATGTGTATAGCCGC
>MDSV01189729.1_pt1 | contig 12244 bp, 15 predicted proteins | sample 810851 | NCBI WGS metagenome assembly MDSV01 (sample SAMN05326640, study PRJNA326480) | marine metagenome | isolation source: seawater | place: Atlantic Ocean: North East | collected 2012
TGGGCTTGAACTATTGAATTTAGTATCCATTTATAAGCTATGACAACAATTGTATTAGTAAGAAAAAACAACGAAGTAGTAGTCGCAGGTGATGGCCAAGTAAGTATGGGAAACACAGTTGTTAAAAGTACTGCTTCGAAAGTTAGAAAAATAGAAAAAAGAGATGTGGTTGCTGGTTTTGCAGGATCAACTGCAGATGCTCTAACTTTGTTTGAAAGACTAGAGGCAAAAATAGAAAAGCACGCTGGTAATCTATCCCGAGCAGCAGTTGAATTAGCAAAAGACTGGAGAACAGATAAATATTTGAGAAGACTTGAGGCGTTAATGGCAATTGGAGATAAACAAAATAGTTATATTATATCTGGTACTGGAGATGTTTTAGAACCGGAAGGAGATGTAATTGGCATAGGTTCAGGTGGAAACTATGCTTTAGCTGCGGGGAAAGTTTTAATTAATACAGAACTGAATGCAGAAGAAGTTGCTAAGAAGGCAATTGGAGTAGCCTCAGAGATCTGTGTTTTTACAAATAATAATATTAAAATAGAAAAAATATAATGGAAAAATCTAATGTAACACCTTTGGTACCTAAGGATGTAAAGTCAATTGATGATGAGTCTTTAGTAAGTTCTTTGTCGCCTAGAGAAATTGTATCTGAATTAGATCGATTTGTAGTTGGTCAGAATAAAGCGAAAAAAGCTGTTGCAGTGGCTCTTAGAAATAGGTGGAGAAGACAGGCTCTAAAGGGAGAGATGAAAAATGAAGTTCTTCCAAAAAATATTCTTATGATAGGACCAACTGGTGTTGGTAAAACTGAAATATCAAGAAGACTATCAAAATTAGCAGAGGCACCATTTGTAAAAGTAGAAGCAACAAGATTTACAGAGGTTGGTTATGTAGGAAGAGATGTAGAACAAATTGTAAGAGATTTGGTTGAAATTTCAATTTCAATGGAAAAGGTTAAGAAAAGAAAAGAAGTATTTGCTCAGGCCCAAAAACTTGCAGAAGAAAAAGTTTTAGATGCGTTAGTTGGAAAAAAAGCAAGTTTAGCGACAAGGGAAAGTTTTAGGAAAAGACTTAGAAGTGGAGATTTAGATGATAATGAGATTGAAATTGCTGTAAATGATTCAGGCGGAAATAATACTTCATTTGAAATACCAGGAATGCCAGGTGCTAATGTAGGAATGATTAATATTGGTGAGATGCTTGGTAAATCAATGGGTAACAAAGAAAAAAAGAAAAAAATGTCAGTTAAAGAGTCTCATGAAATTTTAATAAATGATGAATCTGACAAATTGATTGAACAAGATAAAATTATAAAAGCTGCAAAGGCTTCAGCAGAAAATAATGGAATTGTGTTTTTGGATGAGATAGACAAAATTTCTGGTAGGACAGATAGAGTTGGTGGTGATGTTTCTAGAGAAGGTGTTCAAAGAGATTTATTACCTTTAATTGAAGGTACCACTGTAAATACTAAATATGGTCCAATAAAGACTGATCACATATTATTTATTGCCTCTGGGGCCTTTCAACTAGCCAAGCCATCTGATTTACTTCCAGAGCTACAGGGAAGACTTCCAATAAGAGTTGAGTTAGAGGCTTTGTCTAGCGAGGATTTTAAAAGAATTTTAAAAGAACCTGATTATAGCTTAATAAAGCAATATGTGGCATTACTAAAAACAGAGAATGTTGATCTTGAATTCTCTGAAGATGGAATAGATGCAATTGCTAATATAGCTTCTGAAGTGAATTCAACTGTAGAAAATATTGGCGCAAGAAGATTACATACAATTATAGAGAAAATATTGGATGAAATAAGTTTTACTGCTACAGATCGATCTGGCGAAAAAATAATAATTAATAAAGATTATATCAATAAAAATTTGGACAATTTAATTAAGGATACTGATTTATCGAAATTTATTTTGTAATTTTTTTAATAAAAATATAAAAAGCACCACTTCCACCATCTTCTACTTCAGCATCTTGAATCTTATTTATCATTTTCATTAGGTCGCTACTATTTTTAATGAAATTAGGAACGGAATTTTTTAGAATACTTAGATCTTTAGAAATATATGGATCTTTTTCATTATCTGAATGAAGACCCTTACCTGTTACAATTATTAGTTTGCTAATTTGTTCTCTATAAGACTGACGAATTAAATCTTCAATAGCTTTGTTTGCTTCATCTAAAGAGTATCCATGTAAATCAAATATTTTGGTTTTCTTATTTTTTTTTGGATTTGTATTTATATCTTTATCTAATAAACTTTCATTCTTAGACAAAAAATCATCCCAATCTTTCTGATCTTTATCTGATATTTTATTTTTCAATTATGTTAGAATGTCCACTAATTGCCAATTTGGATTAGCAGATTTTGTATCTCTAGAAAAAACCCATGTATCATATATTTTTTTGATTTTTTCTGGATCACCAGATATGATTTTCTTATCTTTATCTTTTATACAAGTAATAACCTCAGCAACAAAGTCAACTGTAACTTTCAAAATACTATTTGTTTTTTTATGTTCTTTTATATCTGCAGAATTAACACCTATAAATGTGATTTCTGCAAAATGCCCCTTGCTGTTTCTTTCTTTGAGGGCGTCATTAAATTGACTTTGAATTTTATCATTTAAAAGTGGTTTACTTTTGATAAGTTTATTATCGTTATCGCTAAAATCTGTGATTATTGTTTCGTATGCAATTTTAGCACCTTTTAAAAATTCTTTTTGAGCCATATCATCAAAAACTTCTTTTGGTTTAACGTTAGACTTAGGATCAATGTTTTTAAGAATTTCTTCAAATTGTGGAGGTGGTTTACCTTCAAAGCCTGTCCTTTTTCCTAAAATACCTCTTAATCTCAAGAAAATAAAACCAGCAATCATTGCAAGCAAGATAATATCGATATACTCAAAACTATAATTCATAAGTATAACTTAATTACTATGTTGATTAATTTCAACTAGCAATTACATTAAAGACAAATGAACACACTAATTTTATCCATTATTTTAGTTCCAATAATTGAAATATATCTGTTTATAAAAATTGGCTCTCAAATTGGAGCTTTTAACACTATTTCGCTAATTTTTATCACCGCTTTGATTGGAGTAATGTATGCACGATATGAGGGACTAAACACTTTAAAATCTGGATTTTCAAATCTAGTTAAAAATGAGGTTCCTGCTTATGAGATTATATCAGGTGCTGCTATTGCATTTGCTGCTCTATTGTTGATAATTCCTGGCTTTGCAACTGATTTATTAGGATTTTTATTAATTTTTCCACTTACAAGAAAATTATTTTTTTCTAAAATCTCAAATAAATTTAAAAAGAAAACAGAAGAAAAAAAACCTTACATAGAAGGTGAATTTGAAGATGTAGAGGATGAAGATGAGCGAAAATTATAAAATTTTAGGAAAGTATATAAAGGACATGTCAAGTGAAACGCCTGACATTGAAACTTTTTTGTTTGTAAGAGACTATATTTCTAAATATCAACTTAACATAGACATAACTTCGAAAGCATTAAAAAATAAACTTGTAGAAATAAACACCACACTTAAATTCGAGGATAAAGACAAAAATAGTAAAAAATCTTTTTTTGAGATTGTCTTTGCAACCATTATAAAAGTTGACGATAAAATTAAAGAGAAAAAAGATTTGGAGAGAATTATTCTTTGTGATGTACAAAAAGAAATCTATCCAAATCTAGAGACATCTTTTTTGAACTTATTGCATGACTCTGGTTATCCTGGAATAAAATTTGAAAAAAAAATTGATTTTGAAACACTATATAATCAAAGATTTAATTAAAAAAATTTTTCTTTAAATTAATCTTTAAAAAGTGAGAGTGTTTACTTTTTTCTTCATCTGTTAATTTAACTATTTGTTTATAATATAAAACATTTTTAGGAAAATTTTCTTGTTTATTATTCTCCAAATTTTTAAAATCTAACTTTGGTTCCTTTTGATCAATTAAATTAATATAAACTTTTGTTAATAAATTACAGTCGACTAAAGCTGAATGCTGTGTCCTGTTTGAATTATCAATTTTGTATCTTTTACAGAGCGCATCCAGGCTTATTGGAGAACCTGGAAATTTATCTCTAGCTAAAGATAATGTGTCTACTATTTTATTTTCAATTCTTTTTTTACCAATAATATTCAGTTCATTATTTAAATGAGCTAAGTCAAATTCTGCATTATGAATTATTAATTTTTTACCATCAATAAACTCAAGAAATTCATCGGCAATATGCTTGAATTTTTTTTCTTTTGCTAAGAATTCATCAGTATATCCGTGTATTTGAAGAGCTTTTTCTGAAACTTTTCTTTCAGGATTTAAGTAACAATGAAAGTTATTTTTGGTAGGAATTAAATTTTCTAATTCAATACATCCAATTTCTACTAGCCTGTGACCATCTTTTACAGATAATCCAGTAGTTTCAGTGTCTAATACAATTTCTTTCATTCATTAATTTTTTTTAAAATGTATTTAATATCTTTTTTAACAGATTTTTTTGTAAAATTGTTTTTAATAATAAAATTAGATTTCTTTATCTTATAAACAAGTGGTAGTTGTAATTTTTTAAATTTTTTATGTAAATTTGAATTAAAATTAGATCTTTTTTTTATTCTTTTATAAATATCAGCTTTCTTTGATTTAACAAAAACTAAAATATCACCTTTTTTGTCTATTTTGTTCTCTAATAAAAGTGGAATATCTAAAATAACAAATTTCTTTTTTTTATTTTTACTTAGAAACTTAATCATTTCTTTTCTAATTTCTAAATGGATTATTTTAATAATCTTTTTTAAATTAGTCTTATTAGAAAGTATTGCACTAATAATTTCATTTTTATCTATTGGAAAAGAGTGAATAAATTTTGGTAGAATTTTTTTTAGTTTTAAATAAATTTTTTTATTATTTCTATATAATTCACCAACTTTTTTATCAGCATTAAAAACTGGATAACCAAAATTTTCAGCTATAAAACTTTTTCCTGAACCTATATCACCTAAAATTCCTATTCTAATCATTTATCAAACAGTCCGATTACTTCATCGTTTATTTCTGGTTGAATATTGTGCCAAATTTTAAAAGCTTCTGCGGCTTGATAAATAAACATTTTTTTTCCATTCTCTGTTTTTTTACCAAGATCTTTAGCATTATTTAAAAAATTTGTTTGTTTGGGGTTATAAATTACATCATAAAAGAATTCAGTATTTAAAAACTTTGAAAGATCCAAAGTTAAATTATCACTTTCATTTAAACCAATACTTGTTGCGTTAATCACCATATCAAATTCTAATATTTCACCCCAATCAATAATCGTTATATTTTTAAACAATTTTTTCAAATTTTCAGCTTTGCTTTTTGTTCTGTTGCATACTGTAATATTGGAAACTTCCATTTTATATAAAGCCAAAATAATGGAAGGGACAACGCCACCAGCCCCAATTATTAAAATTTTTTTTCCAGAAACATCATAATTTGTGTCTTTGATTGCAAGCTTGAAACCATTTATATCAGTGTTATGTCCAAAGACTTTATCATTTTTCAAATAAATTGTGTTAACTGATTGAGTGGTTTCTGCCTCTAAGCTCAAGTTGTCTATGTAAGAAATAATATCCTTTTTAAAAGGTACAGTAACATTTGCACCATTTATTTCTTTTTTTTTAATCCTGTAAATGAAATTACTTAGATCTTTTTTATTTAATTTTTCTTTACCGTAAACTCCAGAAATATTATTCACCTTAAGCCAATAATTGTGTAACTCTGGCGACTGAGAATGGCTTATAGGATTACCAATTACTAGATATTTTTTCATTTGTAGTTATCTAAGTATTCTTTAATTTTTTTTATAGGTAGGCCCATTATTGTGTCTTGATCTCCTTCTATATTTAAAAATAAATTTTTACCCTCCCCTTCAATTTGGTAAACATTATATGAGAACAGAGATTCATCGGATATTTTGGACAAGTAATCTTTTAATTCCCCCTCACTAAAATTTTTCATTGTTAAGGTTGCCCTATCAGTACAATTCCAAACCATTGATCCATTTTTTGAAATACAAACTGAACTAACTAAGTTGTGTTTTTTTCCATTTAACTTTTTTAGTATAATTAGAGCTTCTTCTCTGCTGCTTGGTTTTGATATTAATTCTCCGTTCAAATCTATTACACTATCGGCCCCCAAAACTAAAATTTCAGAATTTTTTTGGCTTACTCTACTCGCTTTTATTTCTGCAAGATTTTTTGAAATAATCTCTGGGGAGGCTTTTTCTTTTAATAAACTTTGTTTTATTGGTTCCTCATCAACAGTAGAGGGATATATTCGTGATGGGATATTATTTTTATCTAATATTTCTTTTCTTACCTTACTTTTAGATGCAAGTATTAATTCAACCATTTTGTTTGTAAATTTCGTAGATTTTAATAACTGAAGCTGCTGTCTCTTCAACAGATTTTCTAGTGACATCTATTGAGGGCCATCCATATTTTTTAAATGTAGATCTAGCGTTATCAAGCTCTTTTCTAATATTCTCTAGATCAGTATATGATTTATTTTCATTCTCTTTTAATGTATTCATTCTATTTTTTCTAATATCAGCCAATCTCTCAGGTTCGGTGCTTAGCCCAACAATACAAGATATTTTGGGTTTTTCTTTTAAAATTTGTGGTAGTGAATTTTCATTAACAAGAGGGATGTTGGACGTTTTGAAACCTTTGTTTGCAAGGTAAATGGCGGTTGGCGTTTTGCTTGTTCTACTAACGCCCAGCAGGATGATATCTGATTTTTTTATTTCTTTAACAAGATTTCCGTCATCATGATTCATTGTAAATTGAATAGCCTCAATTCTTTTGTAATATTCATCATTCAACGCATATTGTCCGCTGGGTAGGTGTGATGCTTTTTGATTTAATAATTTTGAAAAACTTAGAATAAGATCTCCCAAGACGCCAAAACAAGGAATTTTTTTCTCACTACTAATATTCGCTAAATATTTTGCAAGTTTATTGTCTACTATTGAATATAAAATAATTGAGTTGGTTTGCTTTTTGGCCTCTGATAAAATTTTTAAAACCTGGTTTTCTGTTCTAGTAAAAGAATATGTGTGGATTTTATAATTTATATTTTTAAACTGGGCCTTGATAGCGATGAAAATTCTATCTAAAGTTTCGCCTGTGGAATCTGATATAAGATATATTTGATAAGTATTATTCATGTATAAAATGTTAATAACCTTGTTTTTTATTAAATCATAATAGATATTTTTAAAATCTGATAATTTATGCTGTAAAACATGTCTTTTTTTAACATTATTAAACAAGTGAATAAAGATTTTCGTTAAAATTGATAATTGTTAATAGAATTCAATTTTATATATATATCTAATAAATTTTAACCTCTAAATGTTAAAAAAAAGTTCATAAGATGTTTAAAAAAAATAATTATCGTTATTCACAGATTATAATACTAATACTATCTATTATATATATTTATTAATATGTCTTATCTTAAAGAAGTAATTATCAATAAAAAAACAAATTTAAATCCAATATGGATAATGAGACAAGCAGGAAGATATCTTCCAGAGTTTAGAGAAATAAGAGGACAAAATCCTGACTTTGTAAAATTATGTTTAAATTCTTCTTTGTCAGCAGAAATTACTCTTCAACCTCTTAAAAGATTTGAATTAGATGCAGCTATAATTTTTTCAGATATTTTAATGTTACCCTATGGATTAAATCAAAAAGTCGAGTTTAAAAAAAATTTTGGCCCACTTTTAGGAGACTTAAATTTAGAAGAGTTATCGAGTTTTAGTGAGCAAAATTTTATAGAAAAACTTAATCCTGTTTATAAAGCAATAAATTTAGTTAAAAAAAGCGATCTTGTTAAAGATAAAACAACAATAGGTTTTGTAGGGGCTCCTTGGACACTTTTGGTTTATATGATTAATAAAAAATCCCCAAAACAAAAATTAGTAGATAATTTTTTTCAAGATTCATCTTTAATCAAAAAAATTTTATTTATTTTAGATAAATTCTTAAAACTTCATATTAAAAAACAAATTGATAATGGTGCAGAAATTATACAAATTTTTGATAGTTGGGCTGGATTGTTAAAAACAGAGGATCTACCATATTTTGTTTATATCCCAACTTTATCTCTAGTAGAATATGTTAAATCTTTGAATGTGCCTGTGATATGTTTCCCAAGAGGAATAAAAGATTATAAGATTTATTGTGATAATATAAATCCAGATGCTATATGTATTGATTATGAAATCGATCCACTTCAAATAAGAAAAGACATTAAGATACCAGTGCAGGGAGGTATGGATCCAAAGGTTTTATTGTCGGATAAAGAAAATGTAAAAAAAGAAGCTTTAAGATATTTAGATATTTTTAAAGATCATCCATATATTTTTAACTTAGGGCATGGAGTTTTGCCTGATACAGATCCCAATATGATGGATTACCTGGTTAAAATGGTAAAAGATTATTAATGGATAAAAATTTTGATCATCCACCAGTAAAATTTGGAAAAACAGGAGTTTTAATAATTAATCTCGGAACTCCAGACTCTACTAGCTGGTTAGACATAAGAAAATATTTAAAAGAGTTTTTGTCTGACCGAAGAGTAATAGAGGTAAATCCTATAATTTGGAAAATCATTTTAAATCTTATTATTTTAAATTTTAGACCATCAAAAACAGCAAAAGCTTATAAAGAAATATGGATGAAAAAAGAAAATATTTCACCACTACTATATTACACGCAGCAGCAAGCTGATAAAATTTCAAACCTAATTTCAACAGAAAAATTAATTGTAGATTTTGCAATGAGATATGGAAATCCAAGCATTAAAAGTAAAATCAACAAACTACAGCAGGAAGGTTGTGAAAATTTAGTTATTTTACCTCTTTATCCTCAATATGCAGCTGCAACAACCGCTACTGTATGTGATGAGGTATATAGGACATTAATGAAAATGAGGTGGCAACCATCCTTAAAAATAATTCCGCATTATGAGTCAGAGCCTCTATATATTGATGCTTTGGTAAATTCTCTAAATAAAAAAATAAGTGAAATTAGCTGGAAACCAGACATCATAATTGCCTCTTATCACGGTATTCCAAAAAAATATTTTGATAATGGAGATCCTTATCATTGCTACTGCCATAAAACTACTAGATTAATTTCAGAAAAATTTGCTTCAATTGAAATAAAGACGACATTTCAATCTCGATTTGGACCTCAAGAATGGCTGCAGCCATATACTGACAAAACTTTAGAAAGTTTACCTAAAAAAGGCAAAAAAAATGTTTTAACTATTTGCCCTGGTTTTTCCTCTGATTGTGTTGAAACTCTGGAAGAAATATTGATTCAAGGCAAGGAAAGTTTTATGGAGTCCGGAGGAGAAAACTTTGATATGACTCCTTGTTTAAATGACAATGACGACCATATAAATTTATTAAAATCTTTAATTCAGAGAAATATTTGATTTATGAATATTTATTTACTTTTCAAAGCATTACATCTGATTTCAGTTATTTCTTGGATGGCAGGTTTATTATACCTCCCAAGGATTTTTGTCTACCATGCTCAAAATAATTCAGAAAAAATAATTACTGAAGTATTTAAAGTTATGGAGAAGAAATTATTTTTTTACATTATGACCCCGGCTATGATTTTATCTTGGTTTTTTGGTCTACTATTAATTCATGAAATAGGCTTTCAACAATTGGGGCAAACTTGGATGATTTTAAAGTTAATATTTGTTACTTTACTGACGGTATATCATTTCTATCTTGGACGGATTTTATCCCAATTCAAATTGGACCTTAATCAGCATTCTCATAAATATTACCGTTATATTAATGAAATTCCCACTATATTACTTGTTTTAATCATATTTGTTGTAATTTTTAAGCCTATCTAGGGTTGAATAAATTAGAATATTATATATATTGATGACACCTATTAAGTCCTTAATAATTTTAAATCATGAACATTCAAGAACTAAAATTAAAATCATCTGAGCAACTTATTGCGCAAGCAGAGGAACTTGGCATTGAAAATGCAAGCACCTTAAGAAAACAAGAAATTCTTTTTGCAATTTTAAAGAAGGTTGCTGAAAAGGAGGAAATTACTGGGGCTGGAGTTCTCCAATTGTTGCAAGATGGGTTTGGTTTTTTAAGAGCCATGGAGTCAAATTACTTACCTGGCCCAGATGATATTTACGTAAGCCCAAGTCAAATTAGAAAATTTGGTTTAAGAACCGGAGACACCGTCGAAGGGCCAGTTAGAGCGCCCAAAGAGGGAGAAAGATATTTTGCTTTGCTTCAAGTAAGTAAAATCAATTTTGAAGAACCAGATAAGTCAAGACACAAAATAGCATTCGATAATTTGACACCACTTTATCCAGATAAACAATTGGTTATGGAAGTTGAAATAATTAAAACTGAAAAAAAACCTGATTTAACCCCTAGACTTATCGATTTAGTTAGTCCTATAGGTAAGGGACAAAGATCAATTATTATTTCACCACCCAAAGCAGGTAAAACAATGATTTTACAGAGTATTGCAAATTCAATAGCTAAGAATTATCCAGAGTGCTATTTAATTGTGTTGTTAATTGATGAAAGACCTGAAGAGGTCACAGATATGCAAAGAACAGTTAAAGGTGAAGTTATTAGTTCAACTTTTGATGAACCCGCACAACGTCATGTAGCTGTAGCTGAAATGGTAATTGAAAAAGCCAAAAGATTAACAGAACATAAAAAAGATGTAGTTATACTTTTAGACTCAATTACTAGGTTGGGGAGAGCTTACAATGCAGTGATACCTAGTTCAGGTAAAGTTTTAACTGGTGGCGTTGATGCCAACGCACTTCAAAGGCCTAAAAGATTTTTTGGTGCTGCTAGAAATATTGAAGAGGGTGGATCTTTAACAATAATATCTACTGCATTAATCGACACTGGAAGCAGAATGGATGAAGTAATATTTGAAGAATTTAAAGGAACGGGTAATAGTGAAACCGTCCTTGATAGAAAAATAGCAGATAAAAGAATTTATCCTGCAATTGATATTACAAAATCAGGAACAAGAAGAGAGGAATTGTTATTTGATAAGAACGATTTACAAAAAATGAATGTCTTAAGAAGAATTATTGCTCCAATGGGCACAATGGATGCTATAGAATTTATTAGCTCAAAACTCAAAGATACAAAAAACAACTCTGAGTTCTTTAATTCTATGAATAAACCAGCATAATAAAGTTTTCCAATATTAAAAAATAGAAGTTATAATATTTTATGACTATTTATGCTTTATCATCTGGCCCGGGTGTTGCAGGTGTTGCAATCATAAGGATTTCGGGTCCCGAGGCACTAAAAGTCATTAAATCTTTGACTGGTAAAGATATTCCAGAGCCAAGAATGGCCACCCTTCGAAAAATAAACAATATCAACACTTCTGAACTAATCGATGAGGGTATTATTATCTGGTTTCCTGGTCCTGAGAGCTATACAGGCGAGGATATGGCAGAAATTCATATCCACGGAGGCAAAGCTGTGATTTTAGCAGTTCAAAATGAAATTTCTAAAATACCAAATTGTAAGTTAGCAGAACCTGGACAGTTTACAAAGCTAGCTTTTCAAAACGGCAAGATAAATTTATTAAAAGCAGAAAGTATAGCTGATTTAATTTCCGCTGAAACTGAAATTCAAAGATTACAAGCTGTAAAATTAATGAAAGGAAAATCTTCAGATAAATTTAATGAGTTAAGAGATAAATTACTTAAAATTTTGTCATTTATAGAAGCCAAAATAGATTTTCCAGATGAAGATTTGCCAGAGGAAAATTTAAATAAAATAAAAAAGGACTCTCTAGATGTCACAAATGAAATAAATAGAATTCTAAATGATCAAAAGGTCGGAGAAATAATTCGTGAAGGTTTTAAAATAGCAATTGTTGGACCAACAAATGCTGGTAAGTCTAGTTTGATAAATAATTTATCAAATAGAGAAGTAGCTATAGTATCTGAGATAGCTGGAACAACAAGAGACGTAGTTGAAACTCACTTAAATATAGACGGTTACCCTGTTATTATCTCAGATACTGCAGGCATAAGAGACTCGAAAGATGAGATTGAAAAAAAAGGAATTAAATTATCGCTTAAAAAAGCTGAGAATGCCGATTTAAAATTAGTTGTGGTAGACGCTAAAA
>MDSV01039699.1_pt1 | contig 12243 bp, 10 predicted proteins | sample 810851 | NCBI WGS metagenome assembly MDSV01 (sample SAMN05326640, study PRJNA326480) | marine metagenome | isolation source: seawater | place: Atlantic Ocean: North East | collected 2012
ATAAACACTTATCGGTTTTTTTTCTAATATAGATTTGGTAAATTTAAATAATGCCATATCTGGACGACCCCAAGGACCATAGACGGTAAAAAATCGAGTGCAAGTGGGGGGTATTCTGTAAATATTAGAGTATGAATGAGAAATTATTTCCTTTGACTTCTTTGTAGCCGCATAAAAAGAGACTTGAGTATTTGTTTTCTGACATTCCTGATACCAGTAGAGCCTATGGTGACGTTGATTTAGTCAAGGTCTATGCTGCCGTTACCACCGAAGATGACGAACCGCTACTAGGGTCAGTCTTCTCCTTAGGTAGACTACCTGAAGACCCTTCAGTCAACATCACTCTGTTCACCACTAAAGATTGGTTTGACACAAGAAAGGATGCTTTGAACACCTTAGAAAGTTACCTTGCCCCTTCGGTTAAAATAGAGGGGGAGTTACTGGAAAACCAGTTGAAAGGTCAGCAAGTTATTCAAATCATTCTAACGCTTGACGGTACTGTCCCTGCGGTTGGTAAGTCCCTGTACATTGTACAAAACGAGGGGCTTCCTACCATGTTTGAGCAGTATGTCTTTGTTACATCTGTTCAAACCCAAGAAAGAACTTTTCGAGTTGGGTCAGGAACCGCGTCGTATAAAGTCGCAACTTTGGAGATATCGACAAAGTTAGATTTTACGTTTAATGGGGTGACCCCTTCTAACTTTCATGGTGGGCTTAGTGGTGCAGCTGTTATTCGAGACACGCGAGTTGCTGACACGGCAAACTACTACACCTCTAAGCCTCTGCTTGAATCCGTCACGAGGGAGGGTGCAAGTGTCAAGGTAGAAGACATTTTTACTCAATTAGTCCCATCTGCGAGACAGGATAAGCCTTTGTCAGGGTTAACCCCTACAGGCTCTACGCAAGCTGTTATCCCTGTAGGTGTTGAACGTATGCTCGCACTACCCGACTTTACGGTTAATTCGTCTGTAACTTATAATGTTGGAACGCCAATCACTCCCAGTACTTTAAAATTAACATTAGGCACCGCTGAGCTGGTTGATGATAATGGAACCCTTAGACAAGCTGGTGTGCCTGTTGGGTTTGTTGACTATGAGACGGGAATTTTATCTTGGCTAGCAAGCTACACCCCTACTCAAGCAACTTTGACTATTGCTTATATTCCAGCCACAATCGTACCAACCATCAATGCTAGTATTGCTTTGGAAGTCACTGAAGGTAATCGAGGGCTAACCCTGCCTTGGACGCTAGAAACTCCCCCTCTGGCAGGTTCGTTGGTTGTTACCTATGTGGTTCTTGGAGACATCTACACCTTGCGAGACCAAGGGGGCGGTACACTGATTGGGGCGAATGATAGCTTTGGGGTTGGGCGCATAAACTACGAGACTGGGGATTTGTTATTGACCTTTGGGTCTGAGCCTGACGTTGGTAGCCACGTCCTACTCACATGGGCGACCAATAATGGGGTGAGCAACCTTGCCCTTACCCCCTCCGATAAACTTGGTTTTGTCCACACGTTACCTATCCCTGCCTCAGGGAAAGGTATCGATAGTAATAGTATCGTTGTCACTTGGGGTTCTAAGACTGCAACTGTTGAAGGCAACGTCGTCTCGGGGGACGCGTCAGGAACCTATAACCCGAAGACTAGAACTCTAGTGGTCGAGCCGTCTGTTTTGCCAGAAAAAGGAACAGCCTATAACATCAGCTATGAGCAACAACCTTTGGTCTCTTTAACTTTAGAAGGTAATAGCACTGTTGCCCTTAAGCAGATGCCTACCAGCTTCCACAATGATGAAGCTATTGTTTTAGATTTCTTTGTTGATGTCTCTGACCCTGACATAATGAAGGGGACGTTTGTTTTTGAGCTAGAAGTCAACATTGTTATGAATTTGCCTTTTACCGCTTCGTATGGGCGTAGAACTGTAGAGTTTTTTGAAGGGGACACCACAGGGGATATCGGTAAGCTGTATTTTAATGCGGGTATTCAAAGCTACTCTGAGACTGGAGTACCTTCAACGGATAAAACCCCTGTAGAAGTTGGCACCATTAACTACCTGACTGGAGCCGTCAGAATTGTACCTACCGCAGCTCAATATACGTGGTGGGAGCAGGAGTATGATATGGTTGTAGCCTCTGCTTACGCAGCCCCTAGGTATCGCTCTAATTAATTTAGTTTAAGGATGTAATATTATGGGTTATCGTTACTCAAAAAAAGTCAGTCGCATGGAGCCTCTTACCGAGTTTAAAGATGGGGAGTATCATGTTTCTGTTGGTTATAAGTACAAAAAGCGAGACCCTGACGTTGTTCCGTCTACCGATTCAGGGGCTATCGACCAGTTAGAAGTAGACTTAAAAATACCCCCAACTGAAAACCTGTTGCCGTCTTCTTTTTCAGCGGATACCGTCTTCGGGTCTTTGGTCTCCGTTAATGGAAAAGTAGTTAAAGCCTCCGAAGCAAACAATATCTCAGCCCCAGCTTTTGCCTCCTTAACTGCCCTTTCTCGTAGCATTGCTATTGCTCAGTGGGATAAGGTTGGTGAGCCAAATCAATTTAGAGTTACATCCTTGGGTTCTCGGGTCAGTTACTTGCCTGTAGATGCTTTATCGTTCCGCTTACCTGTCGCGCCTATCAAGGCGGAGAGCGTGCAGATACTGGCTACCCTCGCTGAGGAGAGTGGAGGCGAGGCTCTGACCTTAAAATTTGATAAACAAGGCTTGATTGACTCTCCGTATGCCAGAGGCTTTATCGATTATCAAACAGGGTTAGTCAGCTTACGCTTTGTTAAACGAGTAGACCTGACGGGCACTTCTAAGGGCTATAAGCTTGCCAATGGTAGCTCAAGCTCAAGTTCTAACACTGGAGGCTCCAACGGGTCTACCAGTTCCACACAATACTCGTATAATAGAACGTATGAGTATTGGGGCGTTGAGCATGAGGGTGACCTGTACAAAGGCACTGAAACTGAAGTTGAGATTGGTGGTAATCGCATTTATGGCTACGAGCCTCTGATGGCACTGGCAGATAGCATTAAATACAATGCTGTCGGGTACACCTTCCTACCGTTAGACAAAGACATTTTAGGTGTTGATACTGTTAAGTTGCCCCCAAGCGGTAAAGTTCCAGCTTATAGACAAGGGGATTTGATTTTAATCAAAGCGCAAAAAGAGTACGTCTTCTCAGAAGTCCAACCTAACACCCCATACCCCTTAGGTAAAACGCGACTGTCTTTGATTGATGTCGTTGACAGCCTAGGTGTTAAAATCTCTTACGATGATTATGTCGTAGATTTAGATGCAGGAGTGGTGACGTTTACTGAGTTGTTTGACTCAAGCTTGTACCTTGCCCCCTTTAAGGCGCTGTACCATTACCAAGACATGGCAGTAGCCACAGACGTTTCTATCTCGGGAGATATCAAGCTTGCTAAGCAATTGACTCACGACTTTGACGCGGAAGACACTTTAGTCTCTAGCGCAATGCTGATGGGGACTCTTCAATCTCGGGTGTATAATATGTTTACCCAAGACGTGTGGAAAAATAAATTCTTGGATTATCGAGATGGAGAAGATAGTATCTTTAAGTTTGACACTGCCGTTGCCCCTATTGAAGTAACCAATGAGTCTTGTATTCAGGAAGATTGGGCGCTTGTTTTGACGGGAAGCACAAGTTTTGACCTTATTGGTAAAAATGTTGGTAAAATAGCATCAGGGTCTACCTTAGAGGACTTCACCCCTCTGAATCCCGTCACTAAAAAACCTCTTATGGTGCTAAGAGCAGCTGGGTTTAGTGCAGGGGGCAGAGCTGGTAATGTGCTAAGATTTAAGACACAAGCAGCTAACTACCCTATTTGGGCGGTAAGAACCGTTTTGCAATCAAATGCAACCACTATTGACCATAGCTTTAGCCTAGAATTTAAAGGCAATAAAGATAGAGTCCTATAACCTTTTTGGAGAATTACCATGGCAGAACCTATTTATCCTCAGTTTTTTCATAGCGGTCAGTTAAATGCGCCTCAAATGACGGGGGACGCAGGGTCAGAGGGGCAGATACTGTCTGTGCTAGATGCTTGCCTAATCACAGGCTTTAGTCCTAGTACTGCTGCCTCAGTAGCTATTGAAGGTGACTTCATTAAAATTACCTATGGGGTTTCTCATAAGTATATGAAGCACCAGTTCTTGGATATTTCAGGAGCCAGTAGCGGTGCTTTAAATGGGAAGCATCGTATCGTCAGTGTTACCCCAACTACGGTGACTATTGCAAAGAAAGACATCACTGTTGTCTCGGGAACCATCACAACCAAGCTAAGTCCTTTAGACTGGGAAAGTATGTTTGGCAATGATGACCCCTTAAAACGCGCATATCGAAGTAAAGATTTAACATCCACTAGAACGGTTCTGTACCTTGATTGCGAGCTTAAAGCTCCTTCAAGATATCACAGCACGATGCCTATCAAAAAAGCAAAGGTGGATATGTGTCGAGATATGAAAGTGTTAGGGGAGCAAATAGATAGCTACACTGATTACACATGGAAAGATAAAGGTGCAGACTATGTAGATGGGTCGTACCACTGGTTTCAAGCGGGGTATACCACAGTTACTTCTACGGTAATTGCGGGTGCAAGACCTTGGGTTCTACTCGGGGACGGGAAATTCTTTTACTTCTTAATTGGGTTTGGTGCTTCCGCTGGAACAAATAGACCTGAGCATTGGAATCTGCGAAGTTTTTACTTTTTTGGAGACATACCGAAGCTATCTTCAGCCGATAAGTTTAATTGCCTTTTAAACGCCACAAACGTTGACCTGCCCAGAATTTCATACAACACAAATACTGAGTATAACTATACGTTAAGCCCTTCTTTTAGAGATAGATATGCAGTGTTTATTAAACCCCTTAATGGTATAGGGGTACTAACCCAAGCAGGGTTTGACTACACTGATTTAGGCGCATCGTGGTCGGGAGGTTCAGGGGGTTTGTCAACCATTAACCCTTTGAATTTTGGACTAGTATACTCTGACGTAGCGGTTAAGAGAGTTGAAACCCCTACTACTTTCTATTATGCAGGGAAGCTTCCGTATGTTAAGGCTATATCCAATGAGCTACGGTACGTGTCAGAAGGGTTAGACTTAACATGGGATGAAAGCAAACTACTAACTAGGATGAGTTACGGAACCGACTACAACAGCTACAACTCGTATCTAGCGTTTGATGTTTTAGAATCAAGAATAGAGGACTTAATCTGATGGCTAGTTACAGATACTGGAGGCTAAGTAACATCGTAGATTTAGGGTATCAAGATACGGGATTGCTGTCGTCTATAGCTTTGATTAAATTTCTTAATCCATCAGGGGCGCTTGCCACCCCTGACCTTAGTAAAGTTTTCAGTAACGTTAATATGGACGGGGGTCGAAGCCCTAAATTTGCTTTTGATGGGAACCTAACAAAAATAGCTCACACCGAAGACAGGACTGGCGGTTTTCGTTCCGAGGAGTGGTATATAGGCTATGACTTTGGCTCTGAGGTAGAGGTAACAAGGGTTGGTATTCAAGCTAGGCAAGACTTATCACCCCCATGGTTAGAAGAGTGGCAACGGTGTCTCGTAGAAGGTAGTAATGATGGGGAAACTTGGGTTTTACAAGGTCAGTGTTTGTTTAACACCCCTTCAGGGGACAAGACCTACCAAGAAAAGCCTATCATCCCTTTAGACGAGCAAACCGATACTAAACGTAGATACTGGAGGGTCAGCCAGTTTATTACGCTTGGGAGCACTCCTAAGGTAGCCCCGTCTACCCAGTTATTTCGGTTACGGTTTGACACTCTTGAAAAAGTAGGCGCTTTCAATCCTAGAAACGTTTTCGCCTCCAAGCCTGTTGGTGCCTACGGGACTTCAGGCTCCCCCGTAAATGCGTTTTATGGGGCTAAAGCTGAAAGTTCTGAGGCTATCGTCAGTGCTACGCTGCTCTCAGACCCTGATAGCTATCTAGGGTACGACTTTATTTACCCTGTAACGGTGACAGGTCTAGAGCTATCTATACTAAGGTCTGCTTTGGGGGTGCAAGGGCAAATTCTATCTGCCAAAATAGAATCTAGTTTAGATAAGGAGACTTGGGACACGGTTGGCTACTTTAATAGCTCTATGCTTCCGTGGGTGGTAAACCCAATAGGAACTACGCCCTCGTCCTATTCAACAGTGTTCTCGACCCCCAATCTTTTGAAAAACAGCCCAAGTGCAGAGCTAGGTGTTAGTGACCCCCTGTTACCAGATTTTCAAAAGGGGTCTAATCCATTTATAGGTGGGCTACCAGTTAACAACCTTGAGCAGCATGACTTTACAGTCTATAGCCCTTATTTAGAGGGAGCCGAAAGCTATTTCGCTGAGCATCAGGGTCTAGGGCTACGAGGGTATATTGCTGGAATCATATACGAACGGGTGGGGGACACCTCTAAAAAAATACCAGTCGCTAGACGGGTTTACCTATACCACCAAGGCTCAGGTGCCTTACTTGCGTCTACTTGGTCAAACTCGGATGGAACTTACTTATTTAAGTTTTTATCATTAGAAAGTACCTACATGATTGTTTCTGTAGACCACACTGGAAAGTGGGGGCTTGAGGGGGCAGCTTTCAAACAAGCAAAGGAGATAGTCACAGATGGCGTATCAGTACAGTACCCTCTTAAATGATGGGTTTTTTGATGTTGTTTTAGATACGCTACTTGAGGGCGGTGCGCCAACCCTTACTATCTTCGGTAGTGATGGTATTGCGCTTGTAACTTTAACCTTCCCTGAAGTGCTTGAATTGTCTCGCACCGAGTCTTCCCTACTTTTAGCCATACCTGATTCGGTAATGGTTCTAGCGGATGGGGAGGCTACAACTGCTGCTATATATAATGGTGCAGGGGAAGTTGTAGTAACTTTTGGTGTAGGCTCAGAAACAACCAACCCTGAAGCTGAGCTAATAATTTCCAGTACTGCCCTCTATGCAGGTGGTATGATAACGATTAACAAAGTGGAGTTGGTTATTTAACCTTACGCTGAAACCTTAGCCTTAACGAGACCGAAAATGGCTGACTTAATTTTTCAAAAAGTAAAATCCGACAGCCTAGATTTGGTATTCCAAGCCCCTGACTTTATAGAGTTAGGGGTGTTTGACTTAGAATTTGGCAATACCCCCACAACAGGCAATGACCTCATGTTTGGGGAACCCATGCCTGACCCCTTGGGGGACTTTGATTTACTATTTGACAATTTACCCTCTGAAGGCTTCGACCTCATATTTGGTTCTAAAGACGAGGCTGAAAATGTTGGGTTCCCTGAAGTATTAGGTGAGTTGGCTTTAAAGTTAAATACGCCAAGGCTTCAAACTGTAGCCAACTACATTCGTTACATCTACAATAGCCAGTTGTCTTTATCGCTCCCGAGATTAGACCTAGACGGTTTAGCAGTCTATGACATAAATACCTTCCAAGGGTTTTCTGCTTTTGCTAGGCAAAGCTTCACTGATTCGGAGCTACTTTTTGAAAGCAAAACCTCTAAGCCTACTGAGGCTAAGTTAATTTTTAATAATTTTGATGTGGATTTTGAGGAAGCAAGAGAAATTACCACCGAAAAAGTAGCTGCTTTTCAAAACACCTATACTATTAGTAGCCAAACTGCCACGTTCTTTGAGGCAGGACAGCCCGTTAAGACCTACAATTTTTCTAACTTTCAATCAGCTGAATTAGTAAGTATTGGGAATCTCCAAGGTTTTCAACGAGCCGTAGAAATGCCTTTGGTTAAGAACTACAGCCTACTTCAAGAAGCGGAGCCTATCAGTGTCCAGTTTGCTGTTAAAGCAAGCCTTGCTGTTGGTATGTCCGTACAGCTTGGGTTCAGAACGAAACTCAGTGAAGTCATTAATAAGTCCTTTGATGTCAATTACCAGCTTGCAGAATACCCTGTTAATGTTGTTAAGGTAATTGTCCCTGAACCCCCAGTGGTTGACCCCCCTATTAATGATTACGACATAACGTTTAAATGTTTGCCTGATGCTGAAGACTTGGACAGCTGGAACCATAACATCACTTTTAACAACTGCTGGGGAGCCAAACCGCCTTTAGCCGTTGACTATACGGAGCCATTCTTTGTGATAAATTCTATTAGTCTTATCAACGTTGAGACTGAAGAAGTCATACAGGCTACAGGTATTGACTTCTCAACTGACGTGTCTAGTTATGCTTGGTCAGGCAACTTCAAAATCTCTGAGGCTGAAGTGTCTAAGCTTTCATCTCCAACCAACAAGCCTGTTATGGTCGCCTTGTCTTTTAATGGCAACTTAGCAGTATTCATGGTTCAATCGATAAGCAAGACCAGTACTTTTAATAACTACGCTTATACCGTACAAATAATATCTCCAACCGCATTACTAGACAGCCCCTACAGTCGGACAGACTCTAGGACAGTTAGTGAGGATGCTACCCCTCAAGCCTTGATAGAGCCTATGCTGAACACCTCTATCACTGGCGTTTCTCTTAATTGGGAATACCTCAGTGCCTTAGATTGGGTAGTGGCAGCTAATACTTACTCTTATCAGGAGTTGTCACCAATTAAAGCAATTGGTAAACTTTTAGAAAATAGTGCAGCGTTTATGTACTCTGAGCTTGACGGTACTCAGTTGAGTGTTAAGCGAAAAAGAGGGTCTGAGTTTTGGGAACCAGCCGTTGGCTTGATACCTTTGGAGCCTCACTTCATTACGGCTCTTGGTTTCTCGCGGGAGAATCACCGCAAATTTGATGCTGTGTACGTTGTGAGTGGTCTCAATCAAACCGCAGGTATAACCGCCCATGTCGTCAGAGATGCCTACGCAGGGACTGAACTAGCGCCTCAGATTCTAGCCCCAACCTTAACCAGCCCAGCAGCCATTAGAGATGCAGGTAAGTATCGATTAGGAACCGCTGGCGTTGTTGAAACTAGGAGTCTAAGCCAACCTATCATTGAAGGCTTCCCCTTGCTAATACCTGCGGACACGGTCTCTTTTAAGGCGGAAGGCAATACCTATATTGGAACCGTTATTAGTACTTCAGTTTCTCTAAAATTCAACTCTCAGTATCAAAACTTTGTTGTCGAAGTCGTCAAAGGCTTTAGCTAAGGAGCTACTATGGCTAATATATATGATTCGTTCCTCGGGCTAATCCCAACCTACCCCGTCTTAATTGGTACGGTTGTGTCTGTAGTAGGGGAGCAGCACACGCTTGAACTGATTGGAGGGGGTGTTATAGTTTGCCACTCACAAAAACTTTATGAAGTTGGTAAGAAGGTTTATACTCAAGACCTTATGATTACATCCGAGGCACCTGATAATGAGGTGCAGCAATTTAGGGTGTAGCTGCAATCAATTGCACGAACTACCGAGGTTTATACAGCCTCGGTTTTTTATAAGCCCCACATTGACAAACTAGCCTTAATTTTATATACTACTTACTCATTTAAAACCATAACCAGATTAAAAAGGGGCTAGAAATATGGAGTTATCCGAGCTTATCAAGGCTAAAATTCCATTAATCGAAGTGAGTAATAATGACCCAATATTTATCCGCTCAGTTATTGCTGATATTGTGGGGGTATCACCATCTGAACTTATAGAAATTGATGCAGTGTTACCCCCATCTCTAGCAATTAGAGGTGTGCGAGCCTCAAAGCCTACCGTTCTCGTAAGCACTTCGATTAAACTGTCTACTTCCATGTACAAAGACTTAGAAAGGTGCGGGGCATCCCTCATTTATTTAAGTAATGAACCTTCGTCGTCGGAGTTGACTTATTATGTAGGGGAAGTCCTACCGTTATCAAAAACAATCCGAAGAGTGTTGGAAGTTTCAGAAGCTATTGCTCGGGAGCTGAAGGGCTTGACGTTGATTCAAGCAAAAAACGTGGTAATGATTCTTCGCTCAAGAAACACCCTGTCTCCAGAAAGCGTTGCAAGGCTCTCTACGGAGTTGTATGCCCCTGTCAATGGGTTATACCTCGTAGACCCAGAAGACCTCTATACCTACCCTCCTGAGCTTGCTGAGTGGGTGTCACTTAACCTACCCATCCTTAAGAATGATGTACCTGCCCTTAGACCTCGCGGACTCATGTTAAAAGGTCAGGCTGGTACTGGTAAAACTTCATTTGTCAAGAAATTAGGTGCAGAGCTTGGATGGAATATATTTAGGCTAGATATTGCAAGTAGTTTGCAAAAATATCTTGGGGAATCAGAGCAAACGGTTCGCCAACACCTGCAATCGGTTGCAAAAATGTCCCCTTGTATATTACTAATTGATGAAGTTGAAAAGATTTTTAGTGGGGAAGACGCAACAGGCTCCGTTACTCGCATTTTGTCTTACCTTCTCTGGTGGCTCTCTGAACATCAGGAGCGAGTTTTTACAGTTATGACCAGTAATGACTTGGATAATGTACCCCCAGAGCTTTACCGTGCGGGTCGAATAGACGAAGTTATTACTCTTCACTCAATGTCACGGGCTGCGACTATTGAGTTTGCAGAAACTTGGCTGCGTGAGAACTTTTTAAACCTATCAATGAAAGGCAAGATGCGGTTACGGAGTATGATATCTCAAGACGGTGAGACCCCAATTCAAGCTATAACTTACGCTAAAGAAGCAGTTAAATGGGAGCGGTTGCATAATGAGTAAACTGATAGCTCGATATAACCAAGGTAGCTTCATATATGATGGGAAGCTTTACCATCAACTTAGTGTCATGGAGGATGGGGTAGCCAGCCCCTCAGACTTGTACATCTGGTTTGAGACTAAGCGTGTAAAACGTAAGGACTCGGCTTGTGGTCATGGCTACCTACGGGTGCAGGTTATAAAACGTGAAGATGTGTCTGCGTCTAACCCTTGGAGTGAGGTGATAACCCCAATGCTCAACTATGTTAGCGTCACAGCCTTGAACATAAAGGGTATGCGCGTGGAAGAGGGTGAATATGGTTGGGTTGGCACTGACGAACTAACCGACGCGGTGACTCATGTTCTAGAGGTGTCCGAGGTTATAGATACGAAGCATCTGCTTACCACTTTCTTAAAAAACAGACAATACAACCTGCTATATGCAGACATTATCGAGGAGGATATACCTGAGTACTTGATTGAGCAACATCGTAATACCAATGATAGCTACGGTGCTGTAAGTCGAGGCAAAGAAGACTAGCAATAAAAAAACCCGCTGGCGAGGCGGGATTTCTTTTAACTTTAGGAACAAAGGTAAGTATAACATGATATACACCCTAAGTATCAATCAGGAAAAATGTTTGGAGTGGGGTATCACCCTAAGCCAAGGCGCACTTATTGACGCAATAAACAGGGCAAGTAGTTGGGCTAAATCAGTATTAGTAGATGGGGTTAAGTATTTTTGGGTTTCGAGAAATAAGCTTCTAGAGGAAATCCCACTGGCGTATGGCAAGCCTGATACCATCTACCGAGCCTTCAAGGATTTAGTCAAGCGTGGACTCATTAATCATTGGAAGGAGGGAAAAAATGACATGGTCTGCCTGACCCAAAAAGGCAAAACATGGAACGTCAAAGGGACGACTATCGGGGACGCTATGCTGGAGGGAAAGATACCTTCTGTTACAGAGTCGGATTCAAATCCGAGTAAAGTCGGAAATAAATCCGAAAAAACCCCCAATAACTCGGATTCAAATCCGACAAATAATACTACTATATATAAGAGCACTAGTAATAAGAAAACGGTTGAGAAAAATCTCAACCCAAGCTTAACCCATCATTTACAGGAATTAAACGGAGAAGATATGAACGAAACAGCTTTAGAAATTGCTGAAAGAGTTAAGCAGCAGGTTAAGAATAAGAAGCCTGTAAAAACCCCTAAGAAGCCTGACGAAATATGGAGACATTTTTTTAAGGCTCATAATGATGATTCAGATATCATCAAGATGACAGGTAAAGATAGAGGTCAGTTGAATCATGCCTATAAAATCCTTGGAAAAGACTACCCTGATGTTGTGGATGGCGTCCTAGGTAGCTGGCTTAAATTTAGTAGTTACGTGATGAAAGCTAAAGGTCTGTCGAATAAGCCTGTAAAGCCTGACATTGGATTTTTTAGTAAGTACTGTAGTGAGGCATTAGATTTTACGTCGGAGGCTGCTGAGCGTCAATCTGAGAGCACTGAAGCCCCATCAGATGATAATGCTTTGACCTTCCCTTCATGGTTCCAAGGATAGGAGTGATTTATGTCTGAAGATATGCTTAATAAGAAT
>MDSV01055303.1_pt1 | contig 12242 bp, 9 predicted proteins | sample 810851 | NCBI WGS metagenome assembly MDSV01 (sample SAMN05326640, study PRJNA326480) | marine metagenome | isolation source: seawater | place: Atlantic Ocean: North East | collected 2012
CAAAAGCCGATGGTGATGCGCGTGGTGGTGCAGCATTGTCGGTGCGGCATATAACCGGTAAGCCGATCAAATTTATCGGTATGGGCGAAAAGGCAGAAGCATTAGAGCCTTTCTATCCCGATCGTATTGCATCTCGCATCCTTGGGATGGGCGATATGCTTTCGTTAATAGAAGAAGCTGAAAAGAAAGTAGATAAGCAAAAGGCTGAACAGCTCGCTCGTAAAATTAAAAAGGGCAAAGGATTCGACCTTGAAGACTTTAAGGAGCAATTGAAGCAAATGCAAAACATGGGAGGAGTTAGCAGCATAATGGATAAGATGCCTGGGGTCGGGGCATTGCCCCCAGGTGCTGCGAATATGGTCGATGATTCTCAATTTCGACGTATGGAATCCATTATTAATTCCATGACAATGCGCGAGCGAATAAATCCTGACTTGTTGAATGGCTCTCGCAAGCGACGAATCACCCAAGGTTCTGGCACGCAAATCCAGGATTTAAATAGATTGTTGAAACAGCACAAGCAAATGCAGAAGGTTATGAAGAAGATGAAAGGTGGCAACATGGCCAACATGATGCGCGGACTAGGGGGTATGCAAGGCCCTGGAGGTGGAGCAGGTGGAATGCCACCTTTTCCAGGCGGAAAACTTCCCCGACACTAAACTCTTCAAAATTGGCCTTAGCAGAGCCATTAGGTTTTCCGCGAAAACCCCCATACATCGGGTATTTCAGCGCTTCCAATAAGGGTCCAATTGACATAGAATACCCGCCTTTTTATCTGGGTGGTTGCGAAGTCCCAATTTTTGCTAAAACCTAGACAATTACTGATTAATTAACAGGTACTTACATATGGTGACAATTCGCTTATCGCGTGGTGGTGCTAAGAAAAAACCTTTCTATCACATCACTGTGAGTGACAGTCGCAAGTCAAGAGATGGTCGTTACATTGAGCGCATCGGTTTTTTTAATCCTATGGCCCGCGGCCAGGAAGAGCGGTTAAGACTCGATCTAGAGCGCATGGCTTATTGGCAAACTCAGGGAGCACAGATTAGTCCGCGTGTTTCTACCCTTGCCAAAGATGCCGCAACTGCCTCTAGTACTGAGGCTTAGCAGGCCTATTTACTGTTTAGGCTATGAGCAATAGCGGAGAACGAGTAAGTAAGAGAGTGGTGCTGGGTCAGATTGGTAAGGTTCATGGGATCCAAGGCTGGCTCAGACTAAATTCCTTCACTATACAACCAGAAAATATCCTAGAGTATTCTGAGCTATTCGCGGAGATCGATGAGAGTTGGCAAGTATTGGAAATCAGTGAATCCAAGAAGTTAGCCAAAGGTTTTATTGTTCATTTCAAAGGGTATGACGATCCAGATATTGCTAAGCAGTTGACTGGACTGGAGTTGACGGTTTTTGCTGAAAAATTGCCAGGATTGGAAGATGGAAGTTTCTATTGGCATGAATTAGAAGGCATGGAAGTCAGTAATCAGAAGGGGCAGGTGTTCGGTTCAGTAGTTCGGTTGCTGGAGACCGGAGCAAATGATGTGCTTGAAGTAGCACCGAGTATTAGTAGTATCGATGAGAAGGAAAGACTGATTCCTTATATAAAGGAATCGGTGATAAAGAATGTAGATATCAGTAAGGGGAAGATAGTAGTCGATTGGGAAGCAGACTATTTAGAATAAGGTAATTATTCGATCTAGTCAGAGGTGCGGGCCATGCAAGTCAATGTAGTCACCCTGTTTCCGGAGATGTTCGCCGCAATAACCGAGTGGGGTATTAGTGGCAGAGCAGTCAAACAAGGGTTAGTGTCTTTGGGTTTTTATAATCCCAGAGATTATACAAAAGACAAGCATCGTACAGTTGATGACAAGCCATTCGGCGGTGGTCCGGGCATGTTAATGAAGACTGAGCCATTGATATCAGCGATTCATGCCGCTAAACATGGATTGCATGGGCATCAGCAAGATACTAAGGTTGTCTATCTTTCACCACAAGGTAGGCATGTCACAAATCAGGACATTGTTGATTTGGCGTCTTTAGAGAGATTAGCACTTGTATGTGGCCGGTATCAGGGAATCGATAACCGGGTAATCGAAAGCGAAATCGATGAAGAATTATCGCTAGGTGATTTTGTTATCAGCGGCGGAGAACTGGCTGCTATGGCTCTGATTGATGCCATAATACGTCTTCAGCCGGGAGCTCTCGGCGATGACGGTTCAGCACAACAGGACAGTTTTAGCAGTGGGCTCCTGCATTGCCCGGAATATACAAGGCCCCAGGTAGTTGCTGGAAAAGAGGTGCCAAAGGTCTTGCTTAGTGGAGACCATAGAGCGATAGACAGATGGCGTTTAAAGCAAAGCTTAGGCGCAACGTGGTTAAAACGACCTGATTTAATAGACAGAAATAAGCTAAGTAATGATCAACAAGAAATTCTAGATCAGTTTATCAACGAATATCAGACGTAGCGAGATAGAATAATTACGCTGAATTCAGGAGCAGAAAAGATGGGTAAGAATAAAATCATCCAAAAAATCGAAGACGAGCAAATGGCAAAAGAGTTGCCAGAATTCGGTCCGGGTGACACTGTCGTAGTCCAGGTTAAGATCAAGGAAGGTGACCGTGAGCGGCTGCAGGCTTTCGAAGGAGTCGTTATTGGCAGACGTAATCGCGGTTTGAACTCTTCCTTCACAGTCCGCAAAATATCCCATGGTGTCGGCGTTGAAAGAACATTCCAGGCATACAGTCCTTTGGTCGACAGTGTGAAATTAAAGCGCCGCGGAGATGTGCGTCAGGCGAAGCTCTATTATTTGCGCGAACTTACTGGTCGAGCTGCTCGGATTACTGAAAAGCTTGATAAGAAATCAGAAGCTTAAGCAAATATCCTTCCCTTGTATCGGGCTCTCAACAGGACTTAGGAGGAAGTAACTCAATACTACTTTCTGGTGAGTTCTGCGCCAAAAACTAAAATACTTTCTTTGAGGCGACAAATTCTGGGTTAATTCGTCATAAATATGACAAATACGAATTGCTTTGGGTATTATCTGGCCTTCTTTTCGTGCATAAAACGCAATAAACTCAGCACCAAGAACTCTTGGAGAAACGAGATGAAAATCAATATGGCGCGCTTACTCCTCTTTTTTGTGATGTCTCCGCTGATAACTAGTGTTCAAGCTCAAACGCTTAGTGGTCCTCAAGCGCTGCAGGAAAAACTTGTGCAAGCGATTGAAGTCTCCTCGCAAGGACAACTCGAAATCCTCGCGATTAAAGAAACTCCGCTTGCAAGTATCTATGAAATTGAATTGGATACCGGCGAGCTTTTGTACAGTGATGAATCAGGCGATTATCTCTTTGCCGGAGACATGTACCAAACTACAGCAGCAGGTTTGATGAACCTCTCGTCGGGGACTCGGCAAGTTCGAATTCTCGAGCGCATCGCAAGAATTCCGGAAGAACAAATGATTATCTTTTCTCCTGAGGTCGACGTTCAGGCCACCTTGACTGTGTTTACAGATGTTGATTGCACATACTGCCGGGCTCTCCATGGCGACTTGGAAGCACTAATGGCTCAGGGGATTCAGGTTCGGTATCTAGCTTATCCTCGTGGGGGAGAAGCTGCAGATTCCTATGATAAGATGATCTCTGTTTGGTGTTCTGATGATCGCCACAAATCATTAACTCAAGCTAAGAATGGACAAAATTTACCAGCTCGTGAGTGCGATACGCCTGTCCTTTCCCACTATGACCTGGGAAATCAAATAGGTATCTCTGGAACACCGGCTTTGATTTTTCCTGATGGAAGACTCATCCCCGGTTATATGGATGTTGAGCGCTTGGTGGCAATGCTTAATCTCAACTAGCCACAAATGCGCTATCCTGAGTGCTTATAGGGCTACCACTTGGTGAGCTTTTCATTAGTCTCTGCACTATTTCCAAATATTGATCCTCTAATCCAGTAGAGGGGAACTTGGCTGCGGCTGAGTTTATTGTTGGATTCCAGTATAATTTTCGGTTATGCACGACCATTGCGATTATTCAGTGCACTAAATTGCAGTGATGACGAAAGGGGGATGTGACTCATTGGCTATAATGGTTAGTTAAATACTGCTAGTGGAAAAAAGTGTGAATAACGGAAATAGAAAAGGCCTCAATATTGCAATCTGTGGACTAGGTACTGTCGGCGGAGGAACGTTAGCTTTGCTTCAAAAAAATGCTGAAGAATTGCGCCTACGTTTGGGTACTGAATTAAAGGTAACCCGTATAGCTACTCGTACCCTTCATCCTGAAAAATTAAGTGGCATAGAAAACCTTAGCAATGATCCGCTGGATGCGGTCAATGACGAATCAATCGATGTAGTAATTGAAACTATTGGAGGGGTTGATCCCGCGCTTGAGGTGATTCGACAAGCTTTAGTTAATGGCAAACATATCGTTACTGCAAATAAAGCGTTGATAGCAGAGTATGGAAATGAATTATTTCAATTGGCTCAGGCAAATAATGTGACGCTTGCCTTTGAAAGTAGCGTAGCAGGTGGCATTCCGATAATAAAAGCATTACGTGAAGGTCTGGCAGCCAATAAGATAGATTGGCTTGCTGGCATTATAAACGGCACTGGTAATTTCATAATGTCAGAAATGACTTCGAAGAAGCGCAAATTTGATGAAGTTTTAATAGAGGCTCAGGAATTAGGCTATGCCGAAGCTGATCCGACTTTTGATGTTGAAGGTATCGATGCTGCTCACAAATTAACAATTATGGGCTCTATAGCATTTGGTATTCCGCTTCAATTTAACAAGACTTACACGGAAGGAATTAGCCAAATTACTCCAGAAGACATTAGTTATGCAGATGAACTAGGTTATTGTATTAAACACCTTGGAATTGCTCGTAGATCAGAGAAAGGTGTTGAAATGCGTGTGCACCCAACGCTGTTATCTAAATCACGTCTATTGGCAAACTCGAATGGTGTAGGAAATGCTATATTGGTCCATGGCAATGCTGTAGGAGCAACTCTTTACAATGGTCCAGGAGCAGGGGCTGAGGCAACTGCATCTGCCGTTGTTGCAGATTTAGTGGACCTTTGTAGACATATTCAAAGCGGAGCTGCATCTCCAGTTTACCCACCGCTGGGTTATCGGGAAATGCCTAGCGGTGTATCAGTTGTCGACATTGAAGACATAAACGCAGAATATTATTTGCGTATTCCGGCGATGGATCGCGTAGGTGTCATGGCGAGAATCTCAAGTATTCTACAAGCTCATAACATCAGTATTGAGGCGGTGATACAAAAGGAAGCGATAAGCGAAACAGTGCCGATTATTATCCTTACGCACTCTGCAGAAGAGCGTCAATTAAATAAAGCAATCGATGCTATCGAAGCATTAGAAGATATTGCTGGAAAAATAAATCGTATTCGTGTTGAACCCTTTCATGGAGAGGCGGCTTAGAGTCGGTTTGCTGGCATGAAATACATCAGTACTCGAGGCGGTAGTGAGCCCCAAAACTTTGAACAGGTTCTGTTAACTGGTTTGGCGCCAGATGGGGGTCTTTATGTACCTGCGGACCTTCCAAAGATTTCCAAAGAGCAAATGCAAGTTTGGCAGTCGCTTGAATACGCTGATCTTGCTTTGGCTATTGTTGTCCCATTTATTGATGGCGCAATTCCAGAAGCTGAATTAAAAAGAATAATTGAAGACAGTTATAAGGAATTTGATCACCCCGCTGTAGCGCCATTGGTGCAGTTAGGCAAACAAGAGTATCTCTTAGAACTTTTTCATGGGCCCACCCTGGCATTCAAGGATTTTGCTCTGCAAGTGCTGGGTAGAATGCTTGACTATGTACTCAAAAAAAATGATCAGCGAGTAGTCATTCTCGGAGCAACTTCTGGAGATACAGGATCCGCCGCACTTGAAGGTTGTCGTCACTCTGATCAAGTCGATATTTTTATCTTGCACCCACATCAACGAGTATCAGATGTGCAACGCAAACAAATGACCACTGTTCCTGGGGATAATGTATTTAATCTAGCCGTCGAAGGTAATTTTGATGATTGCCAGCGAATCGTTAAGGCAGCCTTTGCAGATCAATCATTCTTGCCGGAAGGGCGACAGCTAGTCGCTGTCAACTCAATTAATTGGGCGCGGATCTTGATGCAGATAGTGTATTACTTTTTCGCTGCCTTAAAACTTGGTGCTCCAGAGAAGAAAGTTTCTTTTTCTGTGCCAACAGGGAATTTTGGCGATATTTATGCTGGATATTTGGCCAAAAGAATGGGTCTGCCGATTGATCGGCTTGTTGTTGCAACGAATAAGAATGATATTTTGCATCGCTTTATCAGTAAGAATGATTATTCGGTATCCGAATTAAGTAAGACTTTTTCGCCGAGCATGGATATCTTGATTTCATCTAACTTTGAAAGATTTTTATTCGATTTGTTTGGTCGCGATGGTGCTACCCTTTTGGACTTTATGGAGCGCCTTGGCAAGGAAACTTTGAGTGTGTCGAGCGAGCAGTGGAGACAGGTCAAAAATCATTTTGACAGCGCGAGCATTGATGATGAAACGACCTGCAATACCATTGAGCAGATCTTTAAAGAGAATGGGATTCTTTTAGATCCACACAGCGCCGTGGGTGTTAGATCTGCACGAGAATGTCAGCAAAATAATTCAGAATTACCCATGATTACGCTGGCGACAGCGCACCCCGCTAAATTTGCGGAAGCCATTGCAGCGGCAGGTTTGTCTGAACCAGTTCTACCCGTCCATTTGAAAGACTTAAATGAAAGAGAAGAGCGTTATTCGGTAGTTTCTAATGACCTTGGCAAAGTCAAAAATTATATTAAGACTCATGTTCGCGCAGATTAATCTCTAGGCAATGGCTATTCAGATTCAGCGGCGCGCTAGTGATCCGAATCTCAGCTTTACTGATTCCATCCATCCTGTCCTGCAGCGCGTATATCGACAGCGCGAGATTTTATCTGTCGATGAATTAAATTTGGGTCTATCTAATCTGCTAACGCCTGATAGTTTTAAGGATATGAACAAGGCTTTAGATTTATTGGTTAGTTGTTTGGTAGCGCGAAAAAAAATTTTGATTGTCTCGGATTTCGATGCAGACGGTGCCACGAGTTGCGTGTTGGCAATAAATGTACTGCGACAGTTTGGTGCTAATGCTATTGAATATATCGTGCCCAATCGATTCGAATTCGGCTATGGGCTTACGCCAAAGATTGTCGAGTTGGCAAAGCTCAGGAATCCAGATCTCATAATAACAGTCGACAATGGGATTTCGAGTATAGAGGGAGTAGAAACTGCTAACACAGCAGGTATAGATGTCCTTATCACCGACCACCATATTGCTCCGTCACAGCTTCCTGCTGCCCAGGCGATTATTAACCCGAACCAACCGGAATGTGATTTCGAAAGTAAATGTATTGCTGGAGTTGGGGTTATATTTTATGTGATGTTAGCGTTAAGAAGCCGTCTCCGATCCTTAAATTGGTTTAAAGAGCAGAGCATAACAGAGCCAAATCTTGCTGATCAGCTGGATCTTGTCGCTTTGGGCACCGTGGCTGATGTTGTAGCACTGGATAGGAATAATCGTATTCTTGTCGATGAAGGATTAAAGCGTATCCGGGCAGGGCGATCACGGCCAGGCATTTTGGCGCTACTTGAAATCTCGAATAGGAACAAAAAAGGTATTTCTTCTAGTGATTTGGGTTTTAGTCTGGGTCCACGGCTAAATGCGGCAGGCAGGTTAGAAGACATGTCCATTGGCATCGAATGCCTGCTGGCTGAATCGGCAGGGTCCGCCCATCAATTAGCATTACAACTTGATGGAATGAATCAAGACCGCAAATACATCGAATCAGAGATGCGTGATCAAGCCTTTCAATATTTAAGTGAGCTTAACCTTGAGGAAGAGTCGCTACCGGCGGCACTTTGTTTGTTTGACGAGCGTTGGCATCAGGGCGTCGTAGGGATCGTCGCATCAAGAGTAAAGGACAAATACCATCGCCCGGTAATTGCTTTTGCTGAAGTTGAAAATGAAGATGGTGAAGAAAAGCAATTAAAAGGGTCTGCGCGTTCAGTAAGAGGCTTTCATATAAGGGATGCGTTAGATGCGGTGGCAACTAAAAATCCTGGTTTGTTTAGTAAATTTGGTGGACATGCTATGGCTGCTGGACTAAGTCTCGACAAGCGGAATTTCGATGCGTTTAGTGAAGCTTTTTCAAAAGAGGCAGCAAAATTGCTCACCGCCGAACAATTACAAGCGAAGGTATTAAGTGATGGGCTCGTTGAATCAGAATGGCTTAGCCTAGAAACAGCACAATTAATCCATAGTGCAGGACCTTGGGGTCAGGAATTTACTGAGCCGCTCTTCGATGGACGGTTCAATTTGATTCAACAGCGCCGTGTAGGTGAGCGGCACCTTAAAATGGTCTTGAGCCCTATAGAGGATCAAGCAAGGATCATTGATGCGATTGCATTCAATGTGGCAACGGAAGATTGGCCTGCGGATTCAGCTAGCGAAGTGGAAATCGCTTATCGTCTTGCTATTAATGAATTTCGAGGAGCGGTGAATTTGCAACTAATAGTAGAGCATCTGCTTGCTAGTATTTAAGCGCACTAAACGAGCAGGTCACATAATTGGTCTCAGTATTGTTACTGCAGAGGATTTCTGCTGTTCGAAAGGCAATATATTCGCATGATGTTCTATTGAATTAGGTCTGTTGCTTCGAATTTAGCGGGTCTGTCGAAGGTATTATATTGCTATAGTGATGTCCGTAAAATGCCGAAACTGTCTATGAGCTAACGTGATAGAATGGACAAAATTTGTTACCTTTTGGCACAATCAGTACCCGAGCTAGCGAGTACAATTCTCCGCTTATGATAATGGCAGCCTAAATGCAAAGATATGCTTATAAGCTACTGACAAATCTGATTTTATTTGGCTTGGCCAGCACTGGCTATGGCCAAGTGCATAAAACTGATCAGATCGAAGTAGAGTTGATTTCAGAGACTACAAATGTGGTTGCTGGTGAGACTTTATGGCTTGGTATTCGCCTAGACCCTGCTGATCATTGGCATACCTACTGGAAATTTGGGGGTGATAGCGGAGTTGCGACCTTCACCAGTGACTGGGAAATTGCTGATGGCGCTGAAATTGGCGATATCGTTTGGCCTATCCCAGAATGGACCCCTTTTCTTGGAAGTGAGCTAGTCACTTTCACTTATGAGCGAGAAGTAATCCTTCCTATACCAGTCACTATTCCGTCAGATTTTGAAGGGGCCAGCTTTGACCTAAGGACCAAAATTGACTGGCAGGTTTGTGAAGAAATTTGTATCCCTGGAGATGCCGAATTTTCGCTTTCACTCCCAGTAGCTAGTTCTCTGGAAATTGATGAGCGCTGGGTCGCTAGTTTTATGGATACTAGAGATCTTACTCCCGTGGCCATAGATCAGCACAACTTACTTAGTCAGTTTAACGCTCACGATGACAAAGTGAATGTCATGGTGAGTGCTTTTAATGGCGAGTTCGAAAATGTTGACGAAGCTTATTTTTTCCCTACCGAGCGGCGCATTATGAAATATGCGCCATTCCGGAAAGTGATCTTGGATGGAGATCGGATTCAAATTTCCACTGAGCAACATCGGCGCTATCCAGATGATCTAAGCGAATTAGTCGGTACGCTTAAATTAATTGACGACGATGGTTCGTGGCGTGCTTACGACATCGCGCCACGCTTAACTAGTGTTGCCCGCGACTATAGTATTGAAGTGGAGTTATTAGCAGAAACCACCAGTATCGTTCCAGGTGAAACTGCCTGGCTGGGGTTGCGACTTGATCCCGCAGAACATTGGCACACCTATTGGAAAATGGGTGGTGATAGCGGTGAGCCCACAAGCTTGACTGAATGGGTTGCTCCCGAGGGCACTCAGATTGGCGAGATTCAATGGCCAGCGCCACATTGGCTGCCGTTCTATGAAACTGATTTAGTAAATTTTGGTTACGAGGAAGAAATTTTACTGCCTGTCGCAATCACAATTCCTGAAAACTACGAAGGTGATTCAGTTGAACTAAGCGCTCTGGCTTTTTGGAATGTGTGCGAACAAATTTGTATTCCGGGCGATCAACGCTTGAGTATTACTCTGCCAGTATCAGAGGTTGCGGAACTTAATGCTACCGCCGGTGAATTATTCGCCACCGCTCGAGATAACTTACCAATTTCAGATCACGAAATTCAATCGATTATAGCGGCAGCGGGTGAACGGGTTAGTTTAGGGTTTGATTCTCCTGAACCATTATTTGCAGACTATTCAGAAGCGTGGTTTTTCCCAGACCAGCGTCGCGTCATAAAGCCGGGCCCATTACGAGATGTAAGTATTCAACAGAACTTGTTGCAGATTACGCATCAGCAGCCCCGCCGCATGCTGACTGATCTGAGCGAAGTCTTCGGCGTCTTGGTATTGGAAAATGATAATGGCGAGCGCATTGCCTATGATTTTGAGAATCCAGCAGCGGATGCGAACCTAACGACGATAACTCCTCTCGCTATGATAAATGGCGGTGGTGGCGGAAACAGCGATGATGGCAGTGGATTGCTTCTCTATATGCTGTTCGCATTGCTAGGCGGCATTATTCTGAACTTAATGCCTTGTGTCTTCCCGGTGCTGTCTATTAAGGCACTAAGTTTTACTAAAAATATCGGTGAATCTCAGCATACACAGCGCATGGATGGAATAGTATATGCTGTTGGCGTTATCTCAGCGTTTGTAGTGCTTGCTAGCGTCCTGATCGCGCTTCGCGCTGGAGGTGAAGCAGTTGGATGGGCTTTTCAATTTCAACAGCCTTGGTTCCTTGCATTTATCGTATATTTGTTCTTTTTGATGGCCCTCAGCTTGTCTGGTGTGTTTGAAATCGGCACTAGCCTAATGGGAGCTGGCGGTGGACTGGCTAATAAGGGCGGTTACAAAGGGTCTTTCTTTACCGGCGTCTTAGCAACAACAGTTGCAACACCTTGCACTGCACCTTTTATGGGGCCCGCTATCGGTTTCGCATTGTCCCAATCCTGGGCAGTGGCGATGTTAGTGTTTGTTTCATTAGGTTTAGGCATGGCCTTGCCTATATTAATTCTTTCTTTTATTCCTGCGTTGTTCCGCTATTTGCCTAAACCGGGAGCATGGATGACTACCTTTAAGCAATTCATGGCTTTTCCGCTTTATGCTTCGGCCTTGTTTTTCCTTTGGGTATTAGGGAATCAAGTTGGTGTAATGGGCATGTCGTTAGTTCTGCTTGTTTGTATTGTGTTTGCGTTTGCTGCCTGGTTGTATCAACGCCGGTTTACCATGGGGCCGATCCTTCGGACAGTTAATTATGCTGTAGGCATTGGAAGTTTTGCTTTAGCGATATATCTGGCACAAAGCCCTTTTATGCAAACAGTTACAGCCGCTGATGTCGCGCAGTTCGATGAAGAAGGCAACCCAACACAAAACTATGAAGTGTTTAGCACGGCGCGATTAAATGAACTGCAGGCGCAAGGAAAGCCTGTATTCGTCAACATGACAGCTGCCTGGTGTATTACTTGTTTGGCAAATGAGCAAACCACACTTGGAACTGATCGAGTGCAACAGGCTATGACAGATAACGAGATTACCTACATGAAAGGGGATTGGACTAACGAAGACCCAGAAATAACCGCGGTCTTGGAACGATTTAATCGCCCTTCGGTTCCTTTATATGTGCTTTATCCGGGCGACTCGGCGAAAGAGCCAGTAATTCTGCCACAAATACTGACGCCAGGAATTGTCGCCGACGCATTTGAAGCTATTTAGCGCTCTTCTAACGCAATTGCCCAATTGTTAACTATATTAATTTCTCTCGGAAGTTCTTGATCTGGCTGCTTTAAAAGGAAAAACCTTTCACCATTGTCGACGACTCCATATGAGATTCCGTAGACATTACCATAAGGTCCTTCAAAGAGTACTTCAGGAACCCCAGCTTCAAACTCTGGGCTAGTTTTTACTGGAATTGATAGCCACTGGTTTCCTCTTCGATAGAAAATTTCACTCCCATCTTCTGACCAAAATGGTTCTTCACCATAACCTGAAGATATTACCCATCTCTCTTCGGTAGGAGGATAACGTTTTACATTAATTTGATATTGTCCTGAGACGTCGGTGGTGTATGCAACGTAATCACTGTTTGGTGAAAATGACGCTCCCCATTCGGAATTTTCCGTGACTAAAAA
>MDSV01046191.1_pt1 | contig 12241 bp, 10 predicted proteins | sample 810851 | NCBI WGS metagenome assembly MDSV01 (sample SAMN05326640, study PRJNA326480) | marine metagenome | isolation source: seawater | place: Atlantic Ocean: North East | collected 2012
AAAAATATAAAAAAAATATTATTAAACTATTGTGAAAATCAAATCCTATTAATGAATGACTTAAGAAATTTTTTAAACATTTTCAAAATTAAATACATAATTGTTGATCAATTAAGGTTCGATATTTCAACAATATTATCAAGTATAGGAAAAGAAAAAAAAATTGACATTATTCTTGTTCCACATGGATCTTTATCAAAACCAAATAATACAGTAACAAAATTTATGTATTCACTATGTGGCCAGGGTATGTTATTCTCAGAATTAGCAACTCACGTTATTTCTCAAACTAAAATTTCTCTAGACTCTATAAATTATTACAATCAACACTCTAAAGTTTTGAAATCAAAAAAAATTATGTTTGGTGAAGGGGAACTATCTAAAGTTCAAAATTCATTAAATATAAAAACATTTCTTCATGCAAGTACACCTAAATCTCTATATAAGTGGCCATGGATACACGAAACTTATAGTGAATATATTTCAAACTTAAAAAATATAATTAATGTTTTTGCGCAAATACCCAATATTAAATTGGTAATTAGATTTAGACCTTCACCTGAATGCAATTTAAAAAAATTTAAAGAATTGATAAATCTTAAAAAGTATAGTTTTATTCAAATATCAAAAAATAAAAAATTTATTGACGATCTATCAATATCAGATTTTCTTATTAGTTTTTCATCTACTGTAATAGAGGAAGCTATATCATTTGATAAAGCTGTAATAATATATTCAGGAAATAAAGATTACAAACACATCAACTATCCTTTTATGAACAAGGATTCAATTTACTTTTTAAATAAAGAAAATTTTAGAAGTTCAATATCTAAGATTATTAATGAACACAAATCAAGTATTAAAAATAATATAAATTGGTCAAACGACGATTTATTAAACGGTGGATTATTCTCTTATCTAGATAGTAAGAGTAATTGTTTTGTTCATAAAAAAACTAAAAATTATGATTAATTTAAACTATAAAAATTACTTGAAATAAAAGTATGAAATATAAAATAATTGATAATTTTCTTAATAAAAAAATTTTAGAATATATCTTATCTCTAAAATTTAAAAGTATAGGCAATAAAGAAATTATTGGTCATCATAATCAAATATACAAAAATGGTAAATTTAATTTATCTTGTTTTGATAAACACAATTTAATTGAAATTAACAAATTCTGTCATGAACAAGCTATAAAAATATTGAGAGAGCTAGCCCCAGAAAAAGAGAGACTGTATGAATATTCTGATTTTAATATAATTGAAACTGGTAAAGATTATACTTTTCCCATTCATAGAGATCATATAAACAAATTACTTAGTGGCGTAATTTACCTTAAACCAGAAAGAAATACTGGAACTATAATTTATAAAAATAGAGCAGGTGAGAATCCAAAAACTATTAACTGGAAAACTAATAGAGCATTTTTCTTTTCTCGAACAGAAAATAATTCATGGCACAATTATAAAGGAAATGGATTAAATAATAGAATAGTCTTAGTTTATAATTTAATGACTACAAATACCAAAGCGGTTTGTGAAATCGAGGGTTTAAATTATGTATTTATAAGATTAAGAGAAACCATTAACCCAATACTTTACAGATTCTTTAAAAAAACTATCTAATTAAATGAAAAAAATTGCAATATTCTTTTATAAGTTTCTTACTTTTCTCAACTATATATTTCATAAAATTACAAATAGAAATTTTTTAGTATATATTAACGAAGCATATGAAAATGACGCTTATAAATCAATAATTGTTCAAAAAAAAAAAATAAATTTTTTTGTTCCTAATTATTTAACGAATTATCGAGTAGATACTTTTTTTTCAAAAGAACCAGAAACGCTAGAATGGATCAACAATTTTGCTAATATCAAAAAAATCATTTTTTGGGACATAGGATCTAATATTGGTTTATATTCAATTTATGCTGCTATTAAACATGATAATATATCTGTTATTTCATTTGAACCATCTACAAGTAATTTACGAGTTTTAAGCAGAAATCTAAGTATAAACAATTTAAATAAAAAGGTTAAAATAAGTCAGTTCCCATTAACAACTAAAAATAAAGGTTATCAACTTATGATGGAAAGTAGTTTTAAGGAAGGTGGAGCTCTTCATTCGTATGGAAAAAATATTAATTATGAGGGAAAAAAAATAAATATTAAAAATAACTATATGTTATATGGCTTTAGTATAGACTACATTATTAATCATCTTGATTTTGAAATTCCTGACTATATAAAAATTGATGTAGATGGTCTTGAACATAATATTTTGGAAGGTGGAAAAAATATGCTTACTAAAAAAAAAATAAAAGGCTTACTTATTGAAGTGAATGAAAATTATACAGAACAATTTAATAAAGTAAAAAATATTATGAAAAGGAATGGATTTAAATTAAAAGCTAAGGAGCAGTCAAAATTAATTACCTTTAATAAAGAATTTAAAAATTCGTTTAATTATATTTTTTATAGATAAATATGGAAAAAACTTTAAATTTAAAAAGAATTGTAATGGAAGTATTTGGAGGTTGTAATTATACTTGTCAAATGTGTCCCCAGAGCAACCCTGGAAGAGGAAAATCTTTTACAAGAAAAATGAAATTAGAAGAATTTGAGAGAATTCTTGACAACATAGTTCCTAAATATGGAACTCCTCAAATTAATTTAGAAGGGAGTGGAGAACCTACAATGGCAAAAGATTTGCCTGAATACATCAAAGCAGTTAAAAAAAGAAATCTTAAATGTTTTATGTACTGTAATGGAGCTAGATTAAATGGAAAGTTCATGAGAGAAGTAGTGGATGCCGGTATAGATTTTATAAGAATAAGTGTAATTGGCTATAATAAGATTCTATATAATAAATGGATGAATATAGACAATTTTGATCTAATTCTCTCTAATTTAATAGAACTTAAAAAATATGTAACCGAAACAAATTCAAATACTCAGGTAAGCACCTATCATTTAATAACTGACAATTTAAAAGTTAAAGAAGAAATCGAATTATACAAAAATAATGTGATTAATAAAGTAAACACAATTGCATATATATGGAAAATGCACAACTGGAGTGGTAATCATGATAATATTAATCCAAGAGAAAAAACAAATAGAAGAAGCTGTGGTCGACCATTTGCACCAGAATTAACAATTAGAGCCGGTGGTTCAGCTGGAAGAACAGGGGCCATAGTCCCTTGTTGTCAAACTTTAGGTCCTCCAAGAGAGGAAGCTAGTATACTTGGACACTTAGATCAAAATTCATTTGAGGAAATTTACTTTGGTAAAGCTTATGAAGATTTAAGAAAAGCTCATGAAGAAAAAAACTTTGATAAAATTGATTATTGTAAAGATTGTGATTTTTTATATGAGGATCCAGAAGCAATTGTATGGACTAATGATAAAGAACACAAACTTTATAATATGTTGGGTACAGGAGATAATTTTATCCTTACTAATTACAAGAAAAGATAAAATATAGTTATAATAGTTTGAAAATTAAAAATATTAAAAATTTTTTTAAAAAAACCGAAAACTTTCTTAAAAAAAATAATGATAATGCACTTTTAGGAATTCCTTACCTAAATCCACATTTTCCAAGATCAATTAATTATGAAAGAAAAAAAATAAATTTTAGAATAGGTCTACTTCAAAATTTAAAGAAATTTCTTGATAGATTTATAAATTTTAGAGAGGATATAAATTTTTACAAAAAAAATAATTTTAAACATCTAGTAGTTTCTCATTTAGTGTCTATTGACCAAGTAGATTATTTGAACGATTTTTATTATGGAGATTTAGGAAAAAGGCTAGGAAAAGATAATACTCTGTTTGTATTAATAGATCATATTGGATTTGAAAAAAAAAAAGTAAAAAAAAAATTTAATGGTAATTTTATAATATTATCAAAATATTTATCTCCAAGCATAGAATTAAAGCTTTTTTTATTAACAACAATAAAAGTTTTAGTATATGATTTATTTAGAACTGACTTAAAAATTTTTTCACTAAAAAATATTTTATCTTCAATTGAAAATCAAAGAATTTCTATTCAAATATTTAAAATTTCTAAAAAATTTAATTTTAGAAATATTTTTTTAACCTTTGAAGGAAATCCGTATGAAAAAATTATTTGCAATAAACTGAAAAAAACTAATCAAAAGATTTTAATATTTGGATATCAGTTTGGTGTCATTCGAAAATTACAGCATTCTCTATATTTTGATATCGGAAAAAATTTTTACCCAAATATAATATTTACTATTGGTGAATATAATAAAAAAATTCTACAGTCTAAATTTAAAACTAGATTAAAAATTATAAACACAGGCTCATTTAAAAAAAATAAAATATATACTCCTACTAAAATAAAAAACAAAAATAAAAATAAAATTCAAATTTTAGTAATGCCAGAAGGCATTATGGAAGAAATAAAAATTTTTGAAAAATATTGCTCCAAAAATATAACTGATGATGTTGTTTTTAACTTTAGATTACATCCAATATTTAGTAAAAATAAAAAATTAATTAAATTTTTAACAAGCAAAAATCCACGCATTAAAATATCAACTAATTCAATCAATAATGATTACAGAAATAATAATTTTCTACTTTACAGAGGTAGTGCTGCAGTCATCAATGCTGTTAACAATGGTTTAATTCCAATTTATTTAAAGTGTAAAAATGAGGTAAGTGTAGACCCATTACATCATGTCAATAAATTACATCTTGTTTCAATTAATGATAATCTTTTATCATTAATTAATAAATTGCGAGAAAAAAAATATTTATCGGAATTTAATAAAACAAAAAAATTTGTTAAGTTTTTTTATGATAAACCTAAATTTAGTAGTCTAAAAGACTTAATATAGTATAGATAATCCGATAATGATTAAAAAATTATTAAAATTTTTTTTAAGGGAATTTGGTTATACTTTAATTCCTGTAGATAAAGAAAACAAATTTCTTAATTTTGATGAAATCTATAAAAATAAAATTACAAAACAACCTGTTATTTTTGATATAGGTTCAAATGAGGGCCAATCAATTGATAGATTTTGTAAAATATTTGATAGTCCTATTATTCATGCTTTTGAACCAATCAACAAAGAATTTAAAACGTTAACTAAAAAATATTCTGCAAATAAAAACATTATCTTAAATAACTATGGATTAGGTGACAAGCAAGATTTAAGAAAACTTAACGTTACAGCAAAGAGTGGAAATTCGTCTTTTTTAGAAATAACACCAAATACAAAATGGCTAGAAACTAGAAGCAAACAATACAATACATCAAAAGATGGATATATCACAGATAAGCAGAGTGTTAAGATAATTACATTAGATGAATATTGTGAAAATAATAGTATTAAAGATATAGATATTTTAAAAATGGATACGCAGGGTTACGAAGAAAAAATACTACAAGGTAGTAAAAAAATATTGGAAAAGGGTGCGATCAGTATTATTGAAAGCGAAATAATGTTCGATAATGTATATGAAAAATATTTTAATTTTTCAGATTTAGAAAAATATTTAATACCAAACAATTTTAGAATGGTTGGTTTAAATACTATAAATAATAATTTATTTTCAGGAACAGTATTTTATGCTGATGCTCTATATTTTAACAAAAAGAAATTTGATCTATGAATAAAATAATTAATAAAAATGAAATATCAAATATATTTAAAAATAAGAAAGTAATTATAACTGGTCATACTGGTTTTAAAGGATCATGGTTAGCTTTATGGCTAAATCTAATGGGTGCAAAAGTCTATGGTATTTCAAAAAATATTCCAACTGAACCCTCACATTTTAAAGTTATTAAGCTAAAGTATAAATTAAAAAATTATTTTTTTGATATATGTAATTATAAAAAATTAGATAAAACAATTAATAAAATAAAACCTGATTTTATATTTCATTTAGCAGCACAATCTCTAGTTAAAAAATCTTACTCTAATACACTTGAAACATGGAATACAAATACCATTGGTACACTAAATCTACTTGAAAGTTTGAAAACTAAAAAAAAAAAAATATGTGTTGTTTTAATAACTAGTGATAAAAGTTATAAAAACTTAGAGTTAAAAAGAGGTTATAAAGAAACAGATATTCTTGGAGGAAAAGATCCATATAGTGCATCTAAGGGGTCAGCAGAGCTTGCAATACAATCTTATATTGATTCTTTTTTTTCAAATAAAAAAAATAATATCTTTATTTCTATAGCAAGAGCCGGAAATGTAATAGGTGGCGGTGATTGGTCAAATGATAGAATAATTCCAGATTGCGTAAGATCTTATTCAAAAAATAAAATAACAATTATTAGAAGTCCATTTTCTACTAGACCATGGCAACATGTCATTGAGGTAGTATATGGATATTTAGTTTTAGCATCAAAACTCTATAAAAATAGAAAATTACATGGAGAAAGCTTTAACTTTGGACCTAATAGAAATGCAAATTATGAAGTTCAATATTTATTAAGGCAAATAAAAAAATTTTGGCCTAATTTTAAATGGAAGGTTATAAAAAAACAAAATAAATTTTTTGAGTCTAAGCTTTTGCAACTTAACTCGAATAAAGCTAAGAATATATTGAATTGGAGATCAATAATGACAATTGATAAAACTGCAAAGTTAGTATCAAATTGGTATAGTACTTTCTACAATAAAAAGAGAGATAATTTATATTTTTTATCTGAAAAACAAATTAAAGATTATATTTTACAGGTAAGTAAAAAGTGAAAGTAGTAATTTTAGCAGGAGGCATGGGTACAAGAATGCCAGAATTCACAAAAACAATTCCTAAACCAATGGTAAAGGTAAATAATAAACCCATACTAATTCATATAATGGAACATTATAGTAAAGCGGGATTTAACGAATTTTATATAGCACTTGGATACAAAGGGCATGTAATTAAAAATTATTTTAAAAAAAAAAAATTTAAATGGAAAGTTAATTTAATTAAAACTGGTATTAATACTATGACAGGCGGTAGATTAAAGAGATTGGAGAAATATCTTAAAAATGAAAAGTTTTTCCTGACTTATGGAGACGGTATTTCAAATGTAAATATTAAAAAGCTTTTATTGTTTCACAAAAAAAATAAAAAAATTGCTACTTTAACTGCTGTAAGACCTCCAGCAAGATTTGGATCTATAAGTGTAAAAGGAAACTTGGTTAAAGTTTTTAAAGAAAAATCACGACTAGACGAAGGTTGGATTAATGGAGGGTTTTTTGTGTTAGAACCAAAAATTTTTGATTTTATAAAAAATGATAGAATTTATTTAGAAAAAGACCCTATGGAAAAAATATCCAAAAAAAAACAACTAGTAGCATTTAAACATCACGGTTTTTGGCAATGTATGGATACTAAACGTGACAAAGAATTGATTGAAAAAATTCTGAAATAAATTGAAAAAAAAAATTTTAATAATTGGAGGCACAGGTTTTATTGGTAAACACTTAATTACAAAATGTCTATCTTTAAAATGGAAAGTAACAAGTGTCTCTACTAAAAGACCAAAATTACCAAAAAAAAACGTAAAGTATATAATATGTGATATTTCAAAATTTAAAAATATAAAATTAAAAATAAAAAAAAATTTTGATTATGTCGTAAATCTAGGAGGTTATGTAGATCATTCAAATAAGATCAAAACTTATAATTCTCATTATATCGGAGTAAAGAATCTTTGTAACTATTTCAAAAATACGAATATTGAAAATTTTTTGCAGTTAGGTAGCTCCCTTGAATATGGAAATCTAGCATCACCACATAAAGAAAACTATTTATGTTATCCCAAAAAACTTAAAACCACATATGCAAAATCAAAATTACTTGCTACAAGATATTTATTAAAATTTAATAAAAAATATAAGTTTCCAAGCTCTATAATAAGATTATATCTCGCGTATGGTCCTAAGCAAGATATCAATAGATTGATACCCATAATTATCAAAGCTTGTCTTAATAATAAAACTTTTGACTGTTCTAATGGCAATCAATTTAGAGATTTTATATACATAGATGACTTAATTACTTTAATTATAAAAATACTAAAAAATAAAAAATCAATAGGTCAGATTTTTAATGCTGGCTCAGGAAAAAAAAGACAAGTTAAAAAAATTATTCATAAGATAATTAGTATTTGTAAAGGTGGGCAACCTAATTTTGGTGCAATTAAGTTAAGAAAGGATGAGATAAATATTTTGTATCCTTCAATATCAAAAGCAAAAAAATTACTATCTTGGGAACCTAAAACAAAGTTTAACAAAGGTTTAAACAAAACTATCTCATATTATAAAAAATTATGAATGATTTAGTAAGTATAATTATTAATTGTCATAATGGTGAAAAATACTTAAGTAAATGTTTAAAAAGTATTTTGGATCAGTCATATAATAATTGGGAAGTAATATTTTGGGACAACTGCTCCAATGATAACAGTGAAAAAATATATAAAAATTTTAATGATAAAAGATTTTTATATTTTAAATCTAAAGAATTAACAAATCTTTCTATTGCCAGAAATCTAGCTGTATCAAATACCAAGGGAAAATATGTGTGTTTTATCGATGTAGATGATTATTGGGAAACAAATAAACTTGCAGAGCAGATGAAAGTTATAGAGAAAAAAAATGCTGCATTAGTTTTTACTAACTTTCATATTAAAAATAGTTTTAACAATAAAAAAAAAATATTCATTAGTTCTAAAATAGACAATAAAAATATAACAAATTATTTTCTAAAAAAATATCCTGTTGGTATATCAACAATTATGTTTAATAAAGATATAATAAAAGAAAATCTATTTGATGAAAAATATCATATTATTGGAGATTTCGATTTTGTAATGAGAGCATCACTAAAATATAAAATATTTGGTATAAATAATTCTCTTGTAACAATTCAGCTACATGAAAGTAATGAAACAAAAAAAAAATTAAAATTGTATGTTTTGGAACTTCTAATTTGGTATAAAAAATATGGAGATAAATATTCAGGATTTAGTAATTTTAAAAAATTAAAATCAAATATATATTATGAGTTATGCAAAGCATGCTTGAACCAAAAAATGATAAATAGAATGCTAAAATTTTACAAAAATATCGATATTATCCACAAAATTAAAATAATTTTGCTTACTTTTCAAAAATTACCTAAGTTATATGATAAAAGTAAAAATTAATTACAAAAACTTTTAATGAAAAAATTTTATACATACTTATTATCTTATTTTGCTTTTGGGTTTGGTTTATTTTTTGTACTTAAAGGTAAAGTATTTGAGTTTTTATATTCTTCAGGTTTAGAAAATGTTTTAAAATTTATATTTGTTGGAAATGAACATGGTTTATATAATCATATCTTAAAAGCTGATGAAAATTTTTTTTTTATTTACTCATCATTATATTTAATTTCTCTAGGAACTTATTTAATAATAAATCAAAATAAAATAATATTTTCTTCTAATTATTATTTAAGTTCTAGAGAAAAAGTTTTTAATAAATTAACAAAGAATGAAACATATGTTTCAATTGTCCTAGCGGCAGGTTTTAGTTTATTTTTGGAATTATCAATCATAAGGATGCATTCATCATATTTGCATTTTTTTAGTTTTCTTAAAAATATTAGTCTTATCTCTTGTTTTTTAGGGCTTGGAATAGGTTATGCTCTTAAAAATTATAAATTATATTCGGTTAATTGGATATATCCATTATTAACAATTCAAGTTTTAATTTTATTTTTCCTTAATCAAACACCAGTATCTACAATATTGATAAATCCTATAGCAGAACAACTTGCTATGGGACAAGATACAGCCAGAGGAATATTCCATCTTTTTATTATATATACTTTTATAGTATTTGTTTTTGTATTTAACGCCCTATTATTTGTTCCGATTGGTCATTTAATATCAAATGCCATGAAGCCAATAGAGGGATTAAAAGCTTATAGTTTTAATTTAATTGGAAGTTTGATTGGTATATTATTATTTATTTTACTCTCTTTTTTTTGGATGCCACCTTCAGTCTGGATTTTAATAAGTTTTCTTATTTTCATAATTTTAAATTTTAAGAACAAACAAAAAAATTTAGTATCAGGTATTTGCGTTATTTTAATGGTTATTTTACTTTCATCATTTGTGAAAGGTAAAAAACAAACTATATATTCACCTTATCAAAATATATCCATTGAACAACTTACAACACCATTAAATCCTGTAATAATTCAGACCTCACATTTATTTTATCAAGCATTATTGAATCTTTCTGAAGAACTTACATATATTCAAAAAAATAAATCTCCTGGAAATATTTTTGGATATCATGTTGATGTCGAACATGAGAGAGAATTTTATAATATACCTTATTTGATTAGTGAAGATATTATAGAAAAAGTACTAATTGTTGGAAGTGGCGCTGGCAATGACGTAGCTGCAGCAAATAGATTTAAAATAAAAAATATTACAGCAGTTGAAATTGATCCAGTTATTGCAGATATTGGCAAAAGACTTCATCCTGAAAATCCTTACTCAAATAATAATGTTTCACTTGTCATCGATGATGCTCGATCATTTATTAAAAATGACAAAATTTACTATGACTCAATAATTTATGGACTTTTGGATTCACAAACAAATCTATCCGCAAAAGGTGGAATTAGACTAGATAGCTATGTTTTTACTTTGGAAGCTTTTAAGGAAGCCAAAGAAAGACTTACAGATAATGGATTTCTTTGTATTAGTTTTTTTGTTCAAACACCAGAACTTGGTTTTAAATTATTTAAAATGTTAGAAAAAACTTTTGGTGAAAAGCCTTTAGTTTTTAAAAGTGAAACAAATGATAGATATATATTTATATCGAGAAATAATGAAAATAAAATTTTTTATGACACAAAATTGAACTTCTTTAAATTAATAAACGATTTTGATAATTATAGTTATAGTGTTGATCTTTCAACCGATGATTGGCCTTTTATTTATATGCCTAAAAAAGTCTATCCATTAACATATTTAACAATTATAACTTTGTTAATATTTTCATCTTTAATTTTTATAAACAAAATCATTAAAATTAAACAAAAAAACTTTTCGTTTGTATGTTTCTTCCTAGGATCTGGATTTATGTTGGTTGAAACAAAATGTATTACCGAGATAGCAAAAATTTATGGAAGTACGTGGTTAGTAACTAGTATTACAATTGCATCAATTTTGTTAATGGCTTTTATAGCCAACTTAATGATTATTAAAAAATTTAAAATAAATATTATTCAAATTTATATATTTTTATTTATTTCTTTATTTGTTGGTTATTTATTTTCAAAATTTGGATTTGATATTTTAGGTAATGAAACTTTTAATTTTTTACTGCCTATAATTTTGACATTACCTCTATTGTTCTCTGGACTTGCATTTTCTAAAGAACTCTCAAAATTAAACTCAGCATCGCAAGCATTATCAGCAAATATTTTAGGTGCCATGCTTGGAGGTTTCTTAGAGTATAACTCAATGTATTTTGGATTGACATTTTTATATTATCTTGCAGGTTTCTTATATTTTCTAGCTTTTATGTCTTATTTTTTTAAGTATAAAACTATTTATTAATTATCTTTGAATAATATAATTGTTAAGAATTAAAATATCCATTCTTGTTCTTAAAAAACAATCTATTGCATGTTCTGGTGTCATCACAATTGGTTCATTTTCATTGAATGAAGTATTAAGAATAATTGGAATATTTGAAAGTTTTCTAAATTTTTCTATTATAGAATAAAAATCTGCATTTAGTTTTTTTGTGACTGTTTGAACTCTTCCGGTTCCATCAATATGTGTAACTCCTGGTATTAATTTTCTTTTTTTTTCTTTAATCAATTCCACAGATGACATATATGGATTAATTTTTTTTTCGTAAAACCATTTATGTTTTTCATTTAATAGTATAGCAGGAGCAAAGGGTCTAAAATTTTCTCTTCTTTTTATTTTCGAATTAATTATATCCTTAATATTCGGATTACAAGGGTTTGCTATTATTGAACGATTTCCCAAAGCTCTTGCACCAAATTCCATTTTTCCATTAAAAAGCCCAACAATTTTATTTTCAAAGATTTTTTTTGCTATTAATGAATTAAGTTTATTTTTATCTGAAAAAAATTTAAATTTGTATTTTTTCAGCTTATTATTTTTCTCTATAGATTTTTTAATATATTCATTTGTGTAA
>MDSV01170437.1_pt1 | contig 12241 bp, 11 predicted proteins | sample 810851 | NCBI WGS metagenome assembly MDSV01 (sample SAMN05326640, study PRJNA326480) | marine metagenome | isolation source: seawater | place: Atlantic Ocean: North East | collected 2012
CAAATGCTTTTAATTCCAAAATAGATAGATCTTTAATACAGGAAAAAGTTCAATCTGTTAGTTCTGCAAATGATTTAATTGAAGAGTCTGAAGTTTTAGAGCGTCCTCGAAGATTGACTCTCACAGATGATAGAAAAAGTCAAAATTTTATGGTTGAAGATGAAAATGAGATAGTTGAAGAAATAGAATTAATTTTACCATCTGAGAAAATATCAATTAATTTTGATGGTATACCGACTAAAACAGCACTTTATACCTTAGCCTCAATTATTAATAGAAATATTATCTTAGACCCTGAAATTACAGGTGAGGTTGAGATGGAGTTATATAATGAACCGTGGGGTAATGTTTTCAATACGATATTAGAGTTAAATGACTTATATGTACTTGAATTAGATAATTCTGAAACATTAAAAGTTTTCACTTCAGGTACAATGGATACAGTTTTTAAAGATGATGAAATAAACGAGTCTGCCGATGAAACAGAGGAAGAAGAAATAGAACAAATTTTGTACTATGATACGGCCTTTTATAGCATCTACTACAATACCGCATCTGATATTTTATCATTACTAATTGGTTCTTCTTCTAGTGAAGAAAGTGATAGTGAAAGCGATGACTCAAGTGATGATACATCAGAATCTAGTTCGTCATCAACAGGTACATCTTTATTGTCAAATAAAGAATTGGATTCTATGCTAGTCTTGCAAGCTGACGACACCACACAGACAATTATTGCCTCTGGTCCAGATGAAGTTTTAGATAAAATCGAGACTATCTTAGATAAAATTGATATTAAGTTGCAGCAAGTATATTTCGAGATTTTTATTGTTACTGCTACAGATAACTTTGAGGAAGAGTTTGGTGCTAGGCTAGGTCTTTACGGCAATACGACAACTGACGGTGTTAATATACAAGCTTCAGGTGCTATCGGGACTAATAGTGATGGTAATTCTGCCTCCTCATCTTCTGACATTGCTTTTGGAAGCGCAGCTGGTTCTCTTTTTGATGGATTAATTTCTGGTACCTCGGGTGTTGGTTTAATGACGACAATTAACAATAATGTATTTAAAGCTACTTTAGATTTACTTGAACAAGATGCAGTAAGTACAACAATATCGTCTCCTAAATTGTTAGTCGCTAATGGAAAAAAGGGCGCCATAAGGCAACAAGTTGATTTTAATATAGTTTATTACCCAATTGGTGAAGGTGACCCCATAATAGAGGCTGGATCGGTTGGCTTAGATTTTGAAATTAGGCCGCTTATTGGTGTTGATGATAATATTAAAGTTACTTACGCATTATCTGAGTCCTCAGCTGCTATAACTTCAAATATGACTTCTTTTCCTCCTACAACTATTACTGAAATAGATGAAACAGAAATGTTTATTAAAAATAACCAAATTATGGTTCTGGGGGGAATTTTTAGTGTCTCTGATAGCGTTACAAAACAAAAAGTACCGGGTGTGGGTGACCTGCCAGTTTTTAAGTGGCTTTCAAGCAGTAAATCGGTTAACGATGATCAATCTGAATTATTTATATTCATTATACCAAGAATAATTTAAGATAGTGTTATAATGTTTTACAAATTTAATTTTTTATTAATTAAATATAAATTATGGATCTTTTTTTTAGTTGTTTTTTCATTTTTTGCCTTAAATAAAAATTTAATCAATTCAGCCTTAGCAGACTACCATGGTGAGGACAACGCACCTCAAGTTTTAGTAATTGAGTTAGGTGATAAAACCATTAATAAAATTGCAAAAATATTACGAGAAATGCAAACTGTAGAACTGAGTAATGATACAATTTCTAAGCTAAAAAAAATAAATGAAATTGATGAAATTACTGTATCCCTCTCACCTTCCTCAATTGATGATTTGAAAAATGAATTAGTTTTAAGTTTATCAGATGAAACTTTAGAAAAACTTAAATCTCACCAGACTATAAGTATATGTGATGCGAAAGGTGAAAATTGTACACCTATAAGATCCACCGGTTTATCAATATCGACGTATCATAGGAATAAATCTAATTAAAGATGGCATCTATCTCCAAGGAAGTTGGTTTTAAAGTAAGCTCTGCACTAAAAGATCAGGGAATTATCAATGATCAAGCTTTGCAATTGGCACAATCATCTGAGGAAAATGGTGGGAGTCTTATCAAATTTTTAATAGAGAAAAAACACTTAAAAGAGGACGATTTTGTTAAAGTAACTTCGACAACTTACAAAATCCCCTCCACAGAGTTTAATCCAGACACAATGTCTCAAAGTGCTATTAAAAAAATACCTATTAACATTATAAAAAAATACGAAGTTATTCCTTTTAATATTGATAACGATATTTTAAGTATTGCCTCTGCTGACCCAATGAAAATTGCTATGCTTGGTCCAAGACTAAGACAATACAATACAAAAGGGGTAAAGCTTTTTATTTCTAAGCCATCATTAATTGATTTGGCACTGAAATCAAAGGTATTAAATGATCAAAATTCTAAAGCTATACCTTCTCAAAATGCAAATGGAAATGCTGCCCAAGAAAACAATCAATCTCAGCCTGAAAAGCTTTCTGTAAAGGCTACAAAAGGAGCAATTGAATTTGTTGATCATGTTCTCAGTCATGCTCTCAATCTAGATGCAAGTGATATTCACATAGAACCGTTTAGAGATGGAATTTCAAGAATGCGATTCAGGGTTAATGGTGTTCTTAAAATAATGAATAGTTATACAAGTTATTTGCAAGAAAATTATGGTGCTGTTGTAACTAGATTAAAGGTCATGGCTAATTGCAGTATTCAGGAAAAGAGATTACCTCAAGACGGAGTTCTTCAATTTAAAGATGTTAATAATCCAAAAGGGGATTGGATAGACGTTCGTTTCTCAACATGTCCTGCTAAATATGGTGAGAGAATAGTTATGCGTCTTCTAAAAGGAAGTCCTGAATTGTCCTTAGACAAAATTGGATTTTCTGAAGATGACTATAAAAAAGTGATGGACGCTGTGAATTCTCCCCAAGGTATGGTATTAGTCACTGGTCCTACTGGTAGTGGTAAAAGTACGACATTGTATGCTGCCCTTCAAAAGATTAATAATCCTAAAAAAAGTATCCTTACTGCTGAAGATCCTGTGGAATATTATTTGGAAGGGTTAGGTCAAGTTCAAGCAAACGACTCAATAGGACTTACTTTTTCTTCTATTTTAAGATCTTTTTTAAGACAAGATCCAGAAGTAATCCTAGTGGGAGAAATTAGGGATAAAGAAACTGTCGATATTTCAATTAAAGCAGCCTTAACTGGCCATTTGTTACTTAGCACTCTTCATACAAATGATGCCATCGCTACAGTAGTAAGACTTCTAAATATGGGTGTACCTAATTTCATGGTTTCCTCTGCTCTAACCCTTATTGTATCTCAACGCTTGGCGAGAAGAGTTTGTCAATCTTGTAAAAAGCCAGATGGGGATGTTAATGCTAGTCATCTTTTAGATATCGGTTTTACAAAAGAGGAGTTGCCAAATATAACAGCATTTCGAGGTGCAGGATGTGAGAGTTGTGGTGGAACAGGGTATAAAGGTAGACAAGGTATTTATGAAGTTCTTCAAAATAGCCCCTCCCTTGCCTCTGGAATTTTAAAGAATTTACAAGCACCTGAACTATTAGAGATAGCCAAAAAAGATGGTTTTCAAACAATGTCAGAAACCGGTCGAAAATATATTATTGAAGGTGTTATTTCTGTTGAAGAGTTTCAAAGAGTTCTAATTAGCTAAACTAATGGAAGAATTCCTATACGAAGGTGTAGATAAAGAAGGCAATGAACTTAAAGATACCATTGAAGCAAAAAACGAAAGACAAGCCTTAATTCTTCTAAGAAGAAGAAAAATAAAAATATCTAAAATTAAGCCAGACGCAAAGCCTTTGTTCGCAAGTAAAAAAGTTAAAGGTGCAGAATTAATGCAAGTAACTAAAAAAATGTCCTCCATGGTCAAAGCAGGCTTACCTGTTGTCGAAACTATTGAGATTTTAAAAGGGCAAGCAAAGTCCTATGGAATGAAATATGTCCTTAAAACTATTCATAGAGACTTAAATTCAGGAGTTACGATATCAGATGCATTTGCGAAACATCCAAAAGTCTTTGATAATATTTATTTAAATATTATAGCTGCCGGAGAAGAGTCAGGTATGTTAGATGATTTTTTAGAAAAATTAGCAGAAATGATGGAAAAGAGAGATAAAATAGCTAAAGGGTTAAGAAAAGCTTTCACATATCCCACCATAGTTATTGTTATTGCTCTTGGAATTTCTATTTTTATGTTAATTAAAGTAATTCCCATTTTTCAAGAAATGTACGGTGGTATGGGGGTTGAACTTCCTCAATTTACACAAGTGCTTATAAATATGAGTGAATTTTTAAGAAATCCAAGTCAGGGTGGAACAATGTTTGTATCGATCATTGCATTTTTTGTGATATTTAATTTGGCCTTAAAGAGAATAACAGCCTTTAGAAGAATTTTTCATAAATTGTGTTTAAGGTTACCTTTGTTTGGTGAATTAATAATGAAGTCCACATTTTCACGATTATCTCTAGTTATGTCAAATTTAATGAGAGCGGGTGTCCCGATATTACAAGTATTAGAAATTGGCACAAATGTATCTACTAATTTACCAATTAAAGATGCTCTATCTAGGGTAAAAAGTGATGTTTTAAGTGGAAAAGAGCTTTCTGCTCTATTTGCTAGAGATAAAATTTTTCCTACAGAATTATCTCAATTGGTCTCTGTTGGTGAAAAAACTGGTAATGTTGATGAGATGTTAAATTCTATAGCTACTTATTATGAAGAGGAGTTCGACGTATCAGTAGCTACACTCAGTGCAGCTATTGAACCTTTAATGATAGTTCTCGTAGGAGGAATCGTTGCAGGATTACTCTTAGGCATGTATTTGCCAATATTTAATGCCGGGGCATTATTCGGAGCCTAGTTAGTATTAAAAAGATTTATTCAACAGATATTCTTTGTGAAGATATCATTGACTCAGCCGCTGTTAATCCAGTTGGATCAACACAGCTAGCTATTTGGAGGTAGTCCGTTCCTGGATCTTGATCTAAACCAAAAATATAAATATTTCCCATTTGAGCATCTTTACTGCAATAACTATCTTCAAGTGTTGCAAATTTTGTTAAGTCAGTCTCATTAATAGTTGTTAATACTCCAGAACCTGCAGCGGTCTTTGCATCTACATAGGTATCGGAAGTGCCGGGATTTTCAAATTTTGCTATTGATATAATATATTGTTTTATTGATGTAGCTGCATTTGTTCCAGTAACTTCAGTGCATTTTATTTCAGTATTACCTGTACCTTGTTCTGATGCGGCAAACGATCCTGAACCTAGTTGGCACCTTGCTAATTCTGCAATTGAATAAGAAACAACTGAGTTATGATTGCTTTTAACGACTCCTTGTTTTGCTGATTCAATGTAACCAGAATAAGTTGTTACACCGACTGAGGCCAATATACCAATAATTGCAATGACAACTAATAATTCGACCAGTGAGAAACCTTTTTTTAAATTATTCATTTTGTAATGACCTCTATTTATTTATTTAAATTCAAATAATTTTAAAGTTTTTTTAAAAGAAAATACACAAAAAACTATGAATTTTATATTTATTCGTGTAATTTTTTTTTATGGAAATTTCAGTAAATGATAGCTCAGATCCATGTTCAATAAGCATATCTGGTGAAATCGATTTAGATAAATCTGCAGAGGTGAGATTAGCGATCATGAATAATCTTAATGCTGGGAAGAGTATTGATTTAAACCTATCTAATGTTAGTTATATCGACTCATCCGGCATTTCATGTTTAATAGAGGGTACCCAACAAGCTGCAAAGAATAACCTTTCTTTCATAATAGACAAACCTAGTGATGAGGTATTAAAGGTCATTGAACTCGCTTTTTTAGATAAAATATTAAAAATCAGAAAATAATCTGTTTTTGAATTTTTTTTTTATTTTTATTTTAGGTTTATGCTTTGGTAGTTTTATTAACGTTTTAATTTATCGAGTACCAATTGGCTTAAGTATTTTAACTTCCTCTCAATGCATATATTGTAAAAAAAAAATATTAATTTTTGATAATATACCAGTCCTTAGTTTTCTTTTACTAAAAGGAAGAACTAGATGCTGTGGAAAAAAGATTAAAATACAATATCCCATTGTAGAATTCATCTTTGCTTTATCTTTTATTTATTCTTTTTATTTCAGTGATGATATTTTCAATTTTATTTTTTTATCAATGTTTTTTTTTATTTTAACGGCAATATTTTTTATTGATTGGCAACATTTAATCATTCCTCATGTCTTTAGCTGGTCTTTGATTGCAATTGGATTAATATATAATTTTATTTTTAATCAAGAAATTTTAGACTATCTTTTCGGAGCAATCCTTGGAGCTCTATTAGTGCTAATTACTAATGGAATATATTTTGTTACCAAAAAAAAACAGGGAATGGGCATGGGAGATGTTTTCTTATTATCTGGCATAGGGGGTTGTTTAGGGTTAGTGAATTGTTTTATATCTTTTTTTTGGGCTTCTATATTAGCCACTTTTTATATTATTTTTTCCGGTCAATTGTCAAATTTACAGGCTAAAATTGCATTTGGTAGTTTTTTATGTTTAGCCGCTGCAAGTTTAATGATCCTAAATAATTTTTATTCTTTAAGTAATTTTTTTTATTAGATTAAGACAATTTCCCTTTTCGATATTTTTACTGAAGTACATTTCGTCTACAGCATTTTTTATGAAAGTTGTTCCAAGACCCCCGGCTTTAATGTCATCTAAATCTCTTGGTTTAAAATCCTCTAATGTGGTTTTTTGCTTTGCAAAATCTCTAATAGAAATAACTAGATTATCTTTTTCGATATTTAAAGTTATTTCTAAAGGTAAAGGTTCTTGTTTATAGGAATATCGAATGACATTTTGACAAACTTCATCAAGTGCAAGTTTTAATATAAATATATTATCTTCACGGATATTATTTTGTTGGAGAAAATTTTCCAAGAAATCTCTTATTTCTTTTAAATTTTTAGGCTCAAGCTGTTTAATTTTCAGTATATTTTTGGTCACTATTTTTCTTTTTATTTCAAAACAAACATGTAAAAATAAAACATATATGAATAATAATCTTCCTCAAATCATTTCCAGCCACCAAGCTTATAAAATTTCTTCATCAAATGAGTATATTTTAGTAGATACTAGAAATAATAAATCTATTTATAACAGTGGCTCCCCAAAAGGCTCATTTAGATGTGAATATGATAAAGACTTAAAGGTTTTTTTAAGTAAAATTACTGAATTTAATACTGAAAATAAAAAAATGGTATTTTTCTTTGATAATTTTGAACATGATACAAATCAAATGGATCCATTTGACTCTTTAGTCTCATTTTTTCCAGATAAATCACAAAATTATTATAGAGTTGCTGATGGAGTTGAAGGAAATGATAACGGTAATGGATGGATAGCTAATGGTTACCCTATGGAATTTCTAGAAATTGATTTATCTGCCTAATTAAAAAATTAATAAAAAGAATTTTTTTTCTATCATTATTTACATAAATAATAATTTAATATAAAAACTATATTGAGAGGATAAAATAATGTCTAAAATTTTAATTGTAGAAGATAATGAAATGAATAGAGATATGTTGTCTCGCAGACTCAATAGAAAGGGCTACGAAACTGATATTGCTATCGATGGCAGAAAAGGAGTAGACGCTGCTTTATCTTCTGATTATAGCATTGTGTTAATGGATATGAGTTTACCAGAAATTGATGGATGGGAAGCTACTCAAGAAATAAAGAAAGTAAAACCTGATTTACCTATTATCGCTCTCACAGCTCATGCAATGGCTTCCGATAAAGAAAAATGTATGAATGCTGGTTGTGATGACTTTGATACTAAACCTGTTGATTTCCCAAGATTGCTTGAAAAAATCAAAAATTTGGAAATTAAGTAGTATTTAGAGATTGTCTGAAGAACTTCGTATTCGCGCCGAAACAATTAAACAGTCACTCAAAGCCCCAATTGACTCTATTAAAGGATATTTTAGTTTTTTAAACGAAGACTCTTTATCAGAATTTTTAGATGAGAGTATTGAAGACTATCATAAACTTAAACAAACTTCATTTGAACTTAACGACACCGTTAACCAGCTTCTTGATGTTAATAAAATTTCATCCTCTGAAAATAAAGATGAAATAGAAAAAAAAATTAGGCACGATATTCGAAATCCCTTAAACGTCATTATAGGGTTTTCTGAAATGATGCTAGAAGATCTTGAAACGGATGAGAGTCAATTGGAAAATTTCGGAATTATTGAAAATATTCATTCTGAGGCGAAATCTCTTAATGATCAACTTACTAATTTAGTAAGTTTTTCAACAAATCAAACCAAAAATTCTTCTTCAAACTCCAGTATCGATATTTCTAAAATCATGGAACTCATTGATACCAAAAAAAACACTAAAGAACCTATAACTAGTGCAACATTTTTAATTGTTGATGATAATGATAGTAATAGAAACTTTCTAAAACAGTTTTTGAAAAGGCAATCTCACCAAGTCTTAGAGGCTAGTAATGGCAAAATTGCCTGTAATTTATTAAACAAAGATAGCTCTATTGAAATAGTCTTGCTTGATATGATCATGCCTGAAATGAATGGTTTTGAGGTTTTGAGTTTCATGAAAAATTCCCCTGTTTTTAAAGACATCCCAGTAATAATGATTTCCGGACTGCAAGAGTCAGAGTTAGTTACTAAATGCATTGAAGCGGGTGCTGATGACTATTTATCTAAACCATTTAATAGTACAATATTAAATTCTCGAATTAAATCGTGCATTGAAAAAAAACGTCTAAGAGATAAAGAACTATCTGAAATTAAAAAGGGCAGAAGAATTCAAGCTGCTATGATGCCTAATACTCTTCCTAGTTTTGTCAGTGCTATAAATTATCCAGCAAAAAATATTTCAGGAGATTTTTATGATGTTGTATCTAAAAATGAAAACTCTTGCTATTTCATTTTAGCAGATGTTTCAGGAAAAGGAGTACATGCAGGTATGTTAATGTCAAAAATTTCAAGCATTTTTAGCTATATTACTGAAAGTGATATAGATGTCAGTATTGAATATTTAACGAGCTCAATAAATCATGAGTTGCAATCTAAAAGTTTCGAGGGAATGTTTGCAACAGCTGTTTTAGGGTATTGTGATGAAAAATCATTTCGCTTTTGTAATGCAGGACATGAGCCTATCCTTTGTGTCAAAAATAATAATGTCGAATATTTTAAAGCCTCCGCACCTCCATTAGGCATTGTAGACAAAAGCTTATTTGTATGTAAAGAAGAGGTGATACAAATAAATCAACCAATGAAATTAGCCATATACACAGATGGTGTTACCGAAGGTTACTTAGAAAATGGAAAAATGTTAGAGGCTAGTGGGGTGGAGGAAATATTTAGTAATAATGATTGTAACAACTCTATCGAAAAAATTAAAAATCTTTTGATATACTCAAATAACATAAAGCTACATGATGATATCACGCTCCTTGGATTTGAATTCCAAGCATAAATCCTATGAATGGAATTAATATTATTTAAATTGTATATAATTTAATTTATTTTAAATTGATAATTTAAAATGTTTTCTAGGTTTATATTTATTTTCTCTCTTTTTATGCTCTTTAACGAGTCAGCTTTTTCTAAAAAAATTAGTTTTGAATTTACCGATAAGTCAATGGAAAATTTTAAGATAAAAGACTTTTCCAAAAAATTTTTTCTTTCTTCTAACACTATTGATCAAAGTGAATTAGAAAATAAATTTTACCCTTTGATGGATGGGAAAAACCTCATAATAAATTCAACAAATGAATATCTTGGAATTGGTATGGAAACTCAAATACCTCTAACTGATAAAACAGAAATAGAACTTCATTGGAAAATAAATGAATTATTTCCAGAACATGATGAAAGATCAGATAAAAGTGACTTTCCATTTATTTTAAAATTAAAAAATATTGAAGAAAATTTGACCATAAACTATGTATGGAGTAGTAACTTTAATAAGGGGGAATTCTGGTTCAAAGATGAAAATACAGTTTATGTTGCATTAAATGGCAAGAACACAAATTACTCATCTTCCACAAAAAATTTAATTTATCCGAATAGAGATTTTAAAATATTCTTTTTTGAAAAATTTGTTGGACGGATAGATGAAATCTATATAGCTATTGATACAGATACATATGATATAGAAACCAACTCTATTTTAGAGAAACTAGAAATCTCGTACATGTAGAATGATTTATATTGGGAGATAAGGAATAAATGAAGAAAAAATTAAAAATAATTTTTGAAATAAAAATTATTTTTATTTCAACTCTTGCTATTTTGTTAACTACTTTATCTTTGTATTTTACAAATAATTTTTATTTTAAAGATAAAACAATTCAAGATGCCAAAAATAATTTAGATGCAATAAGAAATGCTAAAATCCAAGCTGTAGAACAATACATAAACACAGTTACTAAAAGTGTCGAGGAGCTCGCCAACAATGAAACATTTAAAAGAGAAATAAATTTTATAGATGAATACGTAAATAATAATGATCTTAATATGAGGATAATGGTTGATGATGATTACATCCCGGTAGATCAGATAAAAAAAGATTTAAAAAGGAGTAAAAATTCTTTTTTTCTCAATTTTTACACCAAAAAAAATCTTCTTAAAGAAACTATAGAAATAGAAAAAGAGGATAATATGAGTCTACTTTTTAAACATTTTGACATGTTTGGCTCTAAATTTGGTGATAAAAACCCCTACAAATCTTTAAATAAAGAATTACCCCAAAATGAATTTTATGTTAATTTTCTAAAACAAGAAGATGATACTCATGAACTCGTTGGTAAATTTATTAAACGTTTTTTAAATCAGATATTTGCAGATGACTTATATGTAGTGTCCAATAATACGATTATTTATTCTTATAATACTCCATTTTTGAAATATACAAATATTTTATTAAATAAAGAAAATGAAAAAAATTGGCTTAACAAATCATTTCCGGTAGTAAACGATATTTTTTTGCAAAAATTTAAGGAACTATCCTCCACAAATGAAAATGAAGATTACGGAATTACTCTAACCGATGTTTATATAGATCCTCTGAATCAAAATAGACCTTGTTTTTATATCACAATGACATATATCGTAAATGGAGAACCATTAGTCTTAGTTTTTAAATATGACCTAGAAAATTTACAATCTATTCTTGATGGTGAAAAAAATTGGATTGCGAATGGATATAGTTCAACTGGAATGCATTATCTTGTTAATGCTAAGAATAATAAACTAATTACGAATATCAGAGAGAATATTTCAGATCCAGCTTCTTATTTAAAAAAAATAGAAAATTTATCTAAAGATTTAAAATTAGAATTAAAGTCTAAAATTGAAGATGGGATTGATGTTAATAATAGTAAATTTTATAAAATCAATACTAGACTAGAAAAAAATGAAGAGTTAATTACAGCTCTTAATTTGAATCAACTACCAGTCAATGGAATGACTCTATCTAATAAGGCTATTACATATGCAAAAAATAATTACTCTTCAACTATTCAATCACCAAATTATTTTAACCAAGAGTCAATAATATCTTTTGCCAAATTAAATATTCCTGATGTTAATTGGATTTTTATGGTTGAAAGACAAACCTCTGATATATTATCAATTTTAGATGTCGTTACTAAAAACATTATTTACATTTCATTATTTGTCTTAATTTTATTCGCCGTTTTAAACGGTATTTTTGCAGGGATTTTGATTAAGCCTTTGGCCAATATTGTAAATACAATTCAATTAATCACTCAAGGTGATTATTCAAGAAGAATGATTACTAAAAGAAATGATGAATTTGGAACACTGCAAAGAGCCATTAATCAGATGACTAATTCAATAGAGAGAAATGAATTTTATAAAAATGTTTTTGAGAAAGAAATGCGGGCTGCAAAAGACGCTGCTCTAGAAGCGAGTAAAACCAAAAGTTCTTTTATTGCAAACATGAGCCATGAATTAAGAACGCCTCTCAACGCAATCATTGGATACACTGAAATATTAAGTGAGGATGCTGAGGATCGTGGAGATGATGCTGCAGTTGATGATCTCAATAAAATAAATGATGC
>MDSV01196963.1_pt1 | contig 12241 bp, 11 predicted proteins | sample 810851 | NCBI WGS metagenome assembly MDSV01 (sample SAMN05326640, study PRJNA326480) | marine metagenome | isolation source: seawater | place: Atlantic Ocean: North East | collected 2012
GAAACTAACGGTTTAGGGTTTAACCCTATACTTCAAGATCCCGCTTTAGCAATACATCCACCTTTATTATATATTGGATATGTAGGTTTCTCAGCTGCTTTTTCACTTGGTATAGCAGCTTTAAATTTAGAAAATAACTCTAAAACGGAATGGCATATTTATATGAAACCATTTGTGTTAGTAGCTTGGACTTTTTTAACTTTGGGTATTTCATTTGGAGCTTTATGGGCTTATTATGAATTAGGTTGGGGTGGCTGGTGGTTTTGGGATCCTGTAGAAAATGCTTCTTTTATGCCATGGTTGTTAGGTACAGCATTATTACATTCTTTAATAACTCTACATAAGAAAAAATCTTTACAAAATTGGGTTTTGCTTTTATCTATCTTAACTTTTTTATTAAGTGTGGTTGGAACTTTTTTAGTAAGATCTGGTATCTTGACTAGCGTTCATACTTTTGCGTTAGACCCAACAAGAGGAATCTATATTCTTGCTCTTACTGCTATTCTTGGTGGATATGCATTAATTACCTTTTATTCAAAATCAAAAGATAATTTAAATCAAAAATATCTCTCTTTTTTTAGTAAAGAAGGTTCAATACTAGCTAATAATGTTCTTATGGTAATAGTATGCTTAGTAGTTTTATTAGGGACTATTTATCCTCTTATTGTTGAGGCCCTAAGTAACAATAAAATTTCAGTGGGGGCACCGTATTTCAATGCAACTGTAATACCAATAATAATTCCTACTATTCTTATTATGGGAATTGGACCTTTGATGTCATGGGAAAAAGAAGATGAAAGTAAAATATTAAGAAAAATATATCCAACTATAGCGATTGTTATTTTATTAATTATTTTAACTTTTTTTTATTATTTACCCTATTCATTAATTGGAATGATTGGTTTGATTCTTGGCTTCTGGATCATTTTCAATAATATAATACCTATTATTTTAAATAAAAAATTAAAAGTAAATGGTCGAATTATAGCACATATAGGTGTTGGTTTATTAATATTAGGTGTAACAGGCTCAAGTGTTTGGCAAAAAGAAAAAATAATAAGAATGGGAATTAATGATGATGTCCAGATAAATAAATACAACATCACTTTTAATAGTATAGATGAAATAAAAAAAGCAAATTATTTAGCGCTAGAAGGAACTTTTTCTGTTTATGATCAAAATAAAAAATTAGTTACTGTATTAAAACCACAAAATAGATTTTATCCAATTACTCAAAATTTTACAACCGAAGCTGCTATTCACTCCAATATATATAGAGATTTATACATGGTATTAGGTCAAGGAAATAAGGATGATGGATGGGTAATAAGAGTTTATCATAATCCTTTAGTAATGTGGATTTGGATAGGTTCCATTGTAATGTTTATGGGAGGAATAATTTCTATGATACTGAATCTTAGAGTTATAAAACGCTTTATATGATAAAAAAAAAATTTTTTATAATACCATTATTGCTTTTTTCATTAATATTAATTACTTTTTTTTATTTACTTTTGTTAGACAGAAATCCTTCAACTATACCATCTTCACTATTAAATAAGAAATTTCCAAGTTTTGAAACAGACTACTTGTTAAAAGAAGGAAAATTTTTATCATCTTCAGAAATTGAAAGCGAACTAGTTTTAGTGAATTTTTTTGCTACTTGGTGTAAACCATGTCGTGAAGAGCATAAATATATTCAACTTATAAAAAAAGAAAAAAATGTCAAAATTATAGGGATTAATTATAAAGATAATTCAAAAAAAACGATTCAATGGCTTAAAGAGTTAGGTAATCCATATTATTCAATAGCTACCGATAAAACTGGAAGAGTAAGTATTGAGTGGGGTGTGTACGGTATTCCAGAAACTTTTATTATCGATAAATCTGGATTAATAAAATATAGGCTTGTTGGAGCAATAAATAAAAAAAGGTACAAAGAAATAAGCTCTTTAATAGATAAATTTAAATGAATTTTTCAATAATAATTAAAAAAACTTTATTAATATTTCTTGTTATTTCTTTTTCTACTATTTTTATATCAAATTTAAACAGTGTAGAACCTGATGAGGTCCTAAAGAATGAGACTCAAGAACTTAGAGCTAGAGAAATCTCAAAAAATGTAAGGTGTTTAGTTTGTCAAAACCAATCGATTGATGATTCGAATGCTCCCTTGGCTAAAGATTTAAGGATTTTAATAAGGGAAAAAATTAAAGAAAAAAAAAATAATAAAGAAATATATAAATTTTTAACAGATCGTTATGGAGATTTTATATTATTAAAACCACCTATTAAAAAAAATACTTTTGCTCTTTGGTTTTTACCTTTTGTTTTTTTTGTAATTGGAATTTTAATTATATTAAAACACAATAATAAATTTAAGTTTTAACTTAAATATTATTTAGATTTTTTTTTTTTTATTTTCAATTTCATTAATTCTGTTTTATATCTCATTAAAAAAATCATAAAAGAATAAGCTGTCATTCCTATAAACATAATTAAAAGTGGAATGATCATTGAAATATGAATTTTTGGTGCGGAAGTTAAATTTATGCTAGCTGGCTGATGTAGAGTATTCCACCATTCAACTGAAAATTTTACAATAATAATATTAATCAAGCCAAGCACACCAATAATAGAGGAAAATTTATTTGCTTTATCAAAATTATCAAAAAATTTCCATATGGAGATATAAAGTAAATAAAATAATAATAAAATAAGCATCGAAGTTAACCTGGCATCCCAAGCCCACCAAACTCCCCAGGTTGGTTTTCCCCAAAGAGATCCTGTGATGATAGATACTAAAGTGAATATAAATCCAATAGGTGCAAGACTCTTTCCTATTATTGGCATGAATTTTATTTTAAAAATCATATTTAAAATTGAAGTAATTCCAATTAAAGCAAAACATCCTAAAGCTATTAATGACGCAGGAACATGTACATACATAATTCTTACAGAATCTCCTTGGATATAATCAGGTGGGGAAATAAATATAGAATAAATAAAACCAATAAAAAAAACTAATAAAATAAATATTAATAAATTTTGAAAAATATTTTTTTTAATAGAAAGAATTTTATTTGGTAATATATTTTTAAGCATACTTTTAATAGTTTGTAGAATTAAATTATAAATAATTTCATTATTTTAGTCATTTAAAGCGTCAGCAACTTCTGGGGGCATATAATTTTCATCATGTTTTGCCAAAATTTTATCTGCTATAAAATATTTTTTATCTTTTAACATTCCTTCAGCAATAACTCCCTTACCCTCAGCAAATAGATTAGGTACCAAACCTTCGTAAGAAACTATTATCTCATTTTTTAGATCAGTTATAATGAATTTTAATTGCGTTTTATCTTTTTTTATTGATTTCTCCTTAACTAAACCTCCAACTCGAATTTTGTCTTCTAATGAGTTATCTGCTCTATTGTAAATTTCTGTTGGTGAAAAGAAATAAACAACATTCTCCTCTAATGATTTTAGAGTTAAAAATAAAATTGCTGATAATAAAATTAAAGAAATTAAAAAGAAAATAATTCTTGATTTTACTTTTTTTCCCAACATTTAAATATTTATAAATTTTTAATGAGAATAAAAAACTGTTGCTGCAGTAATAGATTTCTTTTCTTTTTTTACTTTTTCCATTACGGGTGCGTATAATGTAAATTCATGCAAAAATACTTTTTCAGTTTTTAAAAATTCTTTTTTAGTTCTTGAGTAAAGATATAAAAAACTAAAAAAAGTAAATAAAAAAGCTGGCCATACATACAGACCGTATCCATTTAATATTAAAGAATCTAATAACATACTCTTAATATCTTAAAATTTAATCAAAATTACAAGAGTTAAGTTACCGCGCCTCTAAAGTATCATGTTAATTGGCGCGCCCTGGAGGATTCGAACCTCCGACCCTCGGTTTAGAAAACCGATGCTCTATCCAGCTGAGCTAAGGGCGCATTATTTTTTTTTATACTAAAACTACTAATGAATCAAAGCTTTCCTGAAGGTATTCATATATCCTATTTGAAATTTTTCCAATCAATATCAAGTGGAGCTTCATCACAGATAGTATTTATCATTGCTATCATTAAGGGTAAGCTTTTTTTGTCAAAGTCTTTTTTAACTTTTGAACCAATTTCTAGAGCAAGGTCTGCGCCTTCTACTGTGACGTTAATCATCTTTTCTTTTTTAGCTTCCTTAAATTTTATTCCTTGCCCTAAATAGTTACCCATTTTACTATTTCTACCACCATCAGCACTTACATATAAATCTCCTATACCAGCCAATCCCATTACAGTTTCTTTTTTACCATTCAATTTTTCTACAAAAATAATCATCTCATATATAGATTCTTGAATTAAAGAGGCTGCTGTATTTAGATAATTTTCTTCTCTAGCTTCATTTGTAATTGCTTTAGAACATAAACCCTTTGATGCACCTATAACCATTGAAAATATATTTTTAATTGCTGCGCTAGATTCTACTCCTATAACATCATTAGAAGTAAAAACATGATAATAGTTTGTTCTTACCAAGTTTGAAATTTTATTAGCAATTTTTATATCATTGTTAGCAAAAACTACTGATGTATGCACTCGGTTTGCAAGGCCTCTTGCTAAACAAGGTCCCCCAGCAGCAGAAATGTTTATATTTTTTATACCATTCTTTTTAAATAATCTTTCCATTTTATGTGCTAGAATTTCATAGTTGTTATTATAGATAGCTAAACCTTTAGTTAAGATTAAAATTGGTATATTTTTTTTTATAACTTTGCTTAACTCATTTGAGGCCCAATCTATACCCTTCGAAATTACAGCCACTACAATTAGATCTACTTCTTTATTAATTTCTTCTTTTATACTTTCAAATTTAGAAAATTTTACTCCTTTAGGAATTTCACAACCTAAACCAGGATGTTTTTTTTCAATATTAATTTTATCGATAAAATCATTTTCAAGATATGTTCCTACGATAGTAACTTTATGGTCATTGTCAGAACAGGGTATTGAAAAAGCTGTACCCATAGAACCTGCTCCCAAAATTAGTATATTAGCCATAATTACTCTTTAAAAATAAATCTCTTTATTAAATAAATCGCTGCTATTAATTCTACTTTACCTAATATCATAAAAAAGATTAATGATATCTTGGTAAATTGATTTAAATCTAAAAAAATTAGATTTGCCATACCATATGAAGCTGAGTTGGTAGTGTTTGTCAACGTTAATATAGATAACTTGAAAGAATCTTCAAAGCTTAAGTAATCTAATGCTAAAATACTTGATAATACAAATATTGAAATTATAAATGAAAGAAAAACAAGAAAAACTATTTTTACATCTTGATCATCAATTTTAACTTCGGAATTATATAAATTTTTATCTATAATATTTATTGGCTTAACTAATCTATAAATTTCTTGATAGGAGATTTTTAGAAGAATGTAAATTCGTGTATACTTAAAACCGCTTGATGTTGAAATTAAAGACCCACCAACAATTGATAACAATATAAGAAATAATGATATATCTAAATTAGATGAGTAGATAGATATTCCAGAAGTAGATATTGATGAAGTAATTGTAAATAAAACACTCGCAAATCCTTCCCTTGGTATAATAAAAAAATATAAGAAAATAGTAGAAAATGATATTAAAAAAATTAAATGAATATCTTCTTGATAATTTTTTATTGAAAATTTTCGAGATAACAAATCATAAACTAAAAAAAAATTAAGTATTGGTAATAATAAGCTAATTGAGACTACAAAAATTTGAAGATTGTTTTCTAAAATCGATGACAAATTGTTTGCGGGAACAAAACCACCAGCAGAAATTATTGTAAAAGCTAAATTAAAGGCATCAAGTAATCTTAAATCTATTAAACTATATATGAAAATTATAAAGATAGTTAAAATAGAATATATTGATAAAATTTTAATAAAATTATAATTAAAATTGTTGTAAAAATTTCTTCCAGAAGCTCCTCCAGAAAGTAAGTAAGCTGGTTTTATTTTTATCTGTTTCGATCCTATCGTTCCAATAGTAGCTAATAAAAATAGTAAACCACCCATCCATTGAGAAGATGACCTCCATAATATAAGAGGTTCATCAATTGTATCGATGTCTCGAATAATAGAAAATCCAGTAGTTGTAAATCCAGAAACTGATTCAAAATATGAATTTAACAAATTTATATTATAGATGCTTGAAAGATAAGGAATACTAATTAACAAAGGTATCGATAAATAAGCCAATATAATAAAACTTATTTGTTCTATTAAATTAATACTTTTACTACTGCTACGACCCAAATAATAAAATATAATTCCTAAAATAAAAGAAATTAGGAGTGTTATTATATAAGAATTTAGATTTATTATAAAATCAAAATAAATTGAATAAAAAATATTTAAAATAGAAAAAATTGATACCAATAAGAAATAAATTCCTAAAAAATATAATATACTTTTATAATTCATTAGACTAATGAACTTATTCTAAACAGGCTTTCTACTTTTTCTAAATGTTCTCGTTTTGATAAAAATACTACAAGATCTTTTTTTTCAAAAATAAAATCAGACTTTGGAATAATTACATCATTTTTTCTTACAATAGCACCTATTCTAATTTCTTCTGGCAGGTTTGAATCTTTAATTGATTTGCTAATTAATTCAGAAGTTTCTAAGACTTCAGCTTCTATAAACTCATACTCACCATCTAAAAGAGTGTAGACAGTTTCTATAGTTCCTTTATGAACATGTTTTAGAATTGTTGATATAGTTGTTAATCTAGGATCTACTAAATCATTAATTTTTAATGATGATTGAAGAAGACTATAATTTTTTTTATTTACTAGAGCAATTGTTCTTTTATTTGGATTGTTTTTTTCCGCAAGTACACTAACCATAATATTGTTTTCATCGTCATTTGTAAGGGATAAAATAGTTTCAGCCTCTTCAATATTAGCTTCTTTCAATACGTCCTCGTCTAAACCACTTCCATTTATAACAATCGTATTATTGAGTTCGTTAGCTATGTACTCTGCTCTTTCTTTGTTTTTTTCTATAATTTTTACACGTACCCCCTCTGAATCTGTTTCAATATTTTTTGCTAAATTAAATCCTATATTACCACCCCCTACAATAAGAATTTTTTTAGCCATTTTTTCTTCATGACCAAAAGCAGATAGTGTTTTGTTAATTTGAGAAGCGTTAACAACAACAAAAGCTTTATCATTTACCAATATTTTATTTTTCTTCTTAAGAATTATAAATTTTTCACCTCGTATTACACCTAATATATTAGCTTTTAAATCAGGAAATCTATGGGTAAGTTTACTTAACTCAGTATTTACCAAAGGACAATTTTTATTTATATCAATTTCTAAAACTTTAATTTTACCTCCAGCAAATGGTACGCTATCAAGAGCGCCAGGCGCATCTAGTTTTCTTTGTAATGATTTAGCCACTTCAAGTTCTGGTGAAATTATAACATCTATTGGAAGACTGGTTTCTCCAAATAATTTTATCCATTTTTCACCTAAAAACTCCTGACTTCTTATTCTTGCAATTTTTTTATTTATTTTAAAAATTGAATGAGCCACCTGACAAATAACCATATTTGTTTCATCGCTTTGTGTTACTGCAATAATCATGTCAGTATCTTCAGCTCCAGCATTTTCTAGAACAGAGGGAAAAGTTGCTCTACCAACAACACCTTTAACATCTTGTGTATCATTAATTTTTTGGATAAATTCACTAGATTGATCAATAACAGTAATTGAATGTCCTTGAGCTGATAATTGCTTTGATATAGAAAAACCAACCCTTCCTGCACCACATATAATTATATTCATTTAATTAACGCCTTTGATTCCTAGTGTCTTAAGTTTTCTATGAAGTGCAGATCTTTCCATACCCACAAATTCGGCTGTTTTTGAAATGTTTCCTTTATGCTTTTTTATCTGTGATACTAAGTAATCTTTCTCAAATTTTTCTCTTGCTTCTTTTAGTGGAAAACTTAAAACATTTTCATAGGAATTATCATCACTTTTTGAACTCTTTTGTGCTAGAGCTTCACGAACTAAAAAATCAACATCAACTTTTTCTTCATTGAGAGATAAAATTGATATTCTCTCAACCAAATTTCTTAATTCCCTAACATTGCCTGGCCAATCATATTTATAAAATAAATCTATATTACTATCTAATTTTGTCTCAGCGATGCCGTTTAAATCAGATATTTTTTTTGAAAAATAATTTAACAATAAAGGTATATCATCAGTTCTATCTTTTAAAGGTGGAAGTGCGATTGGTACCACATTAAGTCTATGATATAAATCTTCTCTAAAATTACCTTTATCAACTTCTTTTCGAATAGTTTTACTTGATGTGCTAATAATTCTAACATTTACATTGATTTCTACAGAACCATTAACTCTTTTAAATTTTTGGTCAATCAAGACACGTAAAATTTTAGCTTGTGTTTCTAGTGGTATTTCAGAAATTTCATCAATAAGTAATGTACCATCTTTAGCTTTTTCAAAAAAACCATAGTTAATCGTTCCATCAGAATTTTCAGAACCAAAGAGTTCGAGTTCATATTTTTCAGGATCTAATAAAGCCCCATTCACAACTACAAAGGGTTTGTTTGATCTATATGACTTTTTATGAATTTGTCTGGATACAAGTTCTTTTCCAGATCCTGGGGGACCAGAAATAAAAACTCTACTTTCTGTATTTGAGAGTTTTTCAATTAAATCTTTAACTTTAATTATTGAGTTGCTATTGCCAATAATATCATAAGAATGAAAAAGTTTACTTTCTAAAATTCGTTTCTCTTTCTTTAGGGTTGCATTCTCCATAGCTCTTGAAGCAAAATTCAATAATCTGTCTGCTGAAAATGGTTTTTGCATGAATTCAAAAGCTCCTAGTTTTAAGGCATCTACTGCCATTTGTACATTGGCATGACCTGAAATCATAATAACTGGAATATCATCATCTAATTTTTTTATACAGGTAAGAAGCTCAATTCCATCATTGTCACCTTTATCTAACTTAACATCAATTACTGCCACATCTGGCAACTTTTTGTTAATTTCATTTATAGCTTGATCATAATTAGCAGCTTCTCTTACAAGAAAACCCTTGTCCTTTAAAATACCAGAAATCAACAATCTAATATCTGAATTATCGTCTACAATTAAAATCTCATTATTCATAATATATTGGTATAGAAATTTCTATTTTTGCTCCATCTTTTACAGAATTAAATACTATTAAACTATTATGGTCACTTATAATCTTACTAACAACAGCCAAGCCTAATCCTGTACCTTTTTCTTTAGTTGTGAAATATGGTGTTAACATTTTAGTTTTATCAACTTTGTCGAAGCCTACACCGTTATCTATAATTACTAGGTATATATAATCATTATCCTTTGTAATATCTATGTTAATTTTCCCTTTAAAATCAACATTTTTAATTCTTTTTTCTTGAATAGATTCAATGGAGTTTTTAATCAAGTTTATAAAAACTCTATTTAATTGTTCTTCATCACCATTAATAAAGTTTTTTACACTTTTGCTATTCAACTTAAATTTAATATTTTTTTCAGAAATTTCATGTAACTTTAACGATCTTTTAATTATTTCATTAATATTAATTTTCTTTAATATTGGTTTTGGCATTCTTGCAAAATCAGAAAATTCATTTAGCAGATGTTCAATATCTTCTATTTGTTTTGTAATTGTGTTTAGATAGTTTGAAAGATTTTCGTTTTCTTTACCAACTTTATCTAAATATTTTTTTCTAATTTGATCAATAGACAGTTGTATTGGAGTTAAAGGATTTTTAATTTCATGGGCTAATTTTCGTGCTACATTTTCCCAAGCAGAGTGTCTTTCTGACATTAAAAGAATGTCTTGTTGTTTTTTTAATTGGTCTATCATTGAATTAAAATTTTCATTTAATTTTTTAAATTCTTCATCTGTTTCAATTTGTGGAACCTTACTATAAAGATCACCTTTGCTTATTTTTTCAGATGCGCTTATTAAATTAATTATAGGTTTAGTAAGTCGAGAAGCAAAGTTAATAGATATTGTAACTGATAAAAAAAGTAATAAAGAGACAATTAATACATATATTACTGCAAATGTTATTTTAATTCCATCCTTGCTACTTTGGATGGTATAATAAAAAGTAACAGCTTCATTAGTTTGTTTTAAATAATTAATAATTCTAGGGTCCATAAATCTAACTATATAAAGATATGTATCTATAAAATTATCTAATTTTACTAAAGCAGAAGTTCTGTTAGTTATGGAATCAGTAATTCTAATTGGTATTCCATTTAAAGATCTTGTAAATGCTTCATCTGGTGGAGGCACAAACTCCAAAGAAGCATCAACAATATTTGATAATATAATATTACCTGAGCTATCTAAAAGATGTACCTCGTCTAATCTTCTTAACATTCTTTGTGATGCTAATATTTTTTGGAATCTTTGTGGATTATCATAGTATAGATCTGATTTATTATTAATATCCAAAACCATAAGTAAAATATCTGATTGGATAGAATTTCTGGTCTGATCAACATAATTTTTTGCTACTTCTGCAGAATTATTCACAACTGTTTTAATTTTTTTATCAAAATATTTTTGCACCCCAACATTAAAAAAAATGAGTGAAAAGAAGGCAATTAAGATAGATGGCACAAGTGTAGTGATTGAAAAAAAAATTACATAACGAGCTGTAGTTTCTGAACCTAATTTTCTTTTTTTTCTTTCTTTTAAAACTTTAATGGTCTCTCGAATTATCAGTATAAAAAATAGTGTTAATAAAAAAGCATCAACTATTAATAAAATCTGCAGATTAATTTGATTTAATTGAACAAAACTTTGGTTAATAAAAGTAAAAAACGTTAATACTCCGAAAAAAATACAAATCAAAGATGTTGCTATTACCCATTTACTATTTTTAATGGTATGAATCATTTATTGAATAATAATTAACATTTAAGATAAATATATGACAATTATAAAAAAATGAGCTTATTTCTTGTAATATTAGCTGCTGGAGAGGGTAAAAGACTAAAATCTGAAGTCCCTAAACCATTTATAATCATAAAAGGCAAAACTGTGCTTGAACATTCAATTATTGCCTTTAAAGAATTCAGTAAAATTAAAAATGTAATTGTTGTCTATAATAAAAAACATAAAAAATATTTAGATAAAATAAAAATTAAGAGTATTAAAAAAATTATAGGAGGAAAAAATAGACAAGAATCAACCTTTAATGCCTTAAATGCACTCAAGAGAATGAAGTGTAAAAAAGTTCTAATACACGATGCTGCTCGGCCGTGCCCACCTACTAATTTGATAAAGAATCTATTAAAAAAATTACAAAGTTATCATGCTGTAATACCAATAATTAAAGTTAATGACGCTACAAAACGCATTTCAAATAAAATAATTTTTAAAAATATTAAACGTAGTGATCTAGGTTTTGCACAAACACCTCAAGGTTTTACTTTTAAAAAGATTTACAAAAAACATTTGGATAATAAAAAAATTATCTTTGATGATGATAGCGCTTTATTTACAAAAGATAATGACAAAGTTCTTGGAATAAATGGTAGTAAAAAAAATTTAAAAATTACAGATAAAGAAGATCTAAAAATATTTGAATCATCTTTAAGAGGTAAAATCTATTATGGAATTGGTTTTGATATTCATAGACTTGTAGCTAAAAGAAAACTTTATTTATGCGGAATAAAAATAGAATCATCTTTTGGAACTCTTGGACATTCAGATGGCGACCCAGTAATTCATGCTATAATTGACGCAATCCTCGGTGCCTGCAGAATGGGAGATATAGGTGAGAAATTTTCAGATCAAAATAAAATCTTTAAAAATATAAGATCAACTATACTTTTGAAAAAAATTATAAATTATATTAATTATAAAAATTATTCTATTAATAATATAGATATAAATATAATATTAGAAAAACCAAAAATAAAAAATTACAAGAAAAAAATGTTGAATTGTATTGCAAAACTTTGTGAGATTCCTGTAAGGCAAATTAATATAAAAGGTAAAACCACAGAAAAATTAGGAATTATAGGAAAAGAAAAGGCTATAGCTGCTGAAGTAATAGTTTCTGTTATAAAAAATGATTAAAAAATTTAATATACTATTTCTTAATTTATTTAATATAGGGAAAATTAA
>MDSV01101700.1_pt1 | contig 12240 bp, 10 predicted proteins | sample 810851 | NCBI WGS metagenome assembly MDSV01 (sample SAMN05326640, study PRJNA326480) | marine metagenome | isolation source: seawater | place: Atlantic Ocean: North East | collected 2012
CCCGAAGCCTGACATGGATTTTGGTTTCCATAAGGTTCTGAAGCATTACTACCTGCAGGGCCTGCATCAGGTTGTTGTTAACGCCGACATGTATCTGAACAAGGACGTCTACAACTCGCTGACGGATCATCAGAAGAAGGCGTTCGAAGTTGCTGCCAATGCAGCGCTGATGAAGGGCATGTCCGCTCGTATTTATGACAATGGTCAGGCGCTTCATGAGCTGACCACCAAGCATGGTGTTATTCTTCAGGATACGCCGGCTGACTACTTCCCCGCTTATATGCAAGCTGCCAATGCTCTGCTGGAAAGAGAATCCGCAGGCAATGAATTCTTTGCCGAGGTGTGGCAGTCACAGAAGGATTTTGCACGTGTTGCCGTTCCGTTCTGGTCAGGGGCGCAAAGCTCAAACGCCCAGCTTGGCATGGCTTACGCCAACAGCCTGAAGTAGAGAAACAGTATGTGAACCGTGCACCGGTGCGGTTCACATCACCTTTATTTTGATATTTGACAAGACAACGCACCAACGCATTCACGGAGATAATCCATGGCACAGGAACCGGATATAGATCAGCTTGAAGTGGCTGATGAACTGATTGCCGAAAGGCGCGCCGGAAATGTCGGGGATACACCCGAAGACATGCACCCATGGATGCGATGGATTGTTGGCCATATCGATATTCTGAATAACTGGGTAGGGCGTCTGACCTGCCTGATGCTGGTGCCGGTGATCTTTGCGATGATCTATGAGGTTGTCGCGCGCAAGCTGTTCATTGCACCAACCGACTGGGCCTATGATACAAGCCGCATGTTTTCTGGCGCGATGTTCATGATGGGAGCGGGATACGCGCTAATGCGCGGGGTCCATATACGCGCGGACTTTTTGTATCGAAACTGGCAGCCGCGCACACAGGCGTTAGTTGATGGCGCGCTATACCTTCTGTTCTACTTCCCGGCGATGCTGTTCTTTTTCTGGATTTCGACGGAATACACAATCAAGGCATGGGTGACCTGGGAACGGTCCATGGATACGGCGTTGATGGCGCCGCTAGCCCCCGCGCGCACCGCCATGCCGGTGGGTGCCTTTTTGCTGTCACTGCAGGGTGTTGCCGAATTCCTGCGCGCCTATCATCAGCTTGGTGAAAGTACGCTGCGGCGCTGGGTGTTAAGGCTGCTGCCCGTCTATGCCGTCATCCTTGGCATGATTTTCTGTAACAGCCTGTTTCCGGACGCCTTCAATTTCGAGATGATCTTTGGCGCAGCCTTTGATGGCGGGATAAAGGGGGCCGGTGGTGTGTCGCCGCCGATGATCGGCGTCATCATGATCGCGGTGATGCTGTTCTCGATCTTTGTCGGCTTTCCGATTTCCTTCACCCTGATTTTCCTTGCCTTTGTGTTTGGGGCCTGGGGTTTCGGCGGCAAGATGGTGTTCTATCTTCAGACCCTACAATTCAACAATGTGATGCTGGAACAGACGTTGGCCGCGGTGCCGCTGTTTGTCTTCATGGGGATCATGATGGAACAGGCCGGTCTGATGGAACGGCTGTTCACCTCTGTCCAGCTAATGCTGTCGCGCACCCGTGGCGCGCTCTATCTTGCGGTACTGTTCGTGTCGACAATCTTTGCCGCTGCCACCGGCATTGTCGGTGCCTCGGTGACAATTCTTGGCATCATGGCGGCAAAGACGATGAACCGGTCGGGCTATGATGTAAGGCTGGCCGCCGGCACCATCACCGCTGGCGGTACGCTGGGCATTCTGATCCCGCCCTCTATCATGCTTGTTGTGATGGGGCCGGTGCTGCAGATTCCGGTGACAGATCTGTTTGCTGCGGCGATCATTCCGGGAATCATGCTGGCCGGCATGTATGCCGCCTTTGCGCTGATCCGCTGCTGGCTGAATCCGTCCCTCGGACCAATCCTGCCAGAAGGGGAACAGCCGACGACCTCGCCGTATTACTGGCTTGAGGCCATCCTTGTCATTGGCTCGATCGTGACCTTCTTTACGCTGATTGTGATGGCGTTTTCCGGCTCGCTTGCAGGGATCTTCCCGTTTTCGTCGCTGTTGATCCCGCTGGGATGGATGGCGGTGATGCTGCTTGGATCACGCTGGGTGCGTGACAACAAGCCAGCCGGATTTTTCTTTTCTGACCTGTGGTACGAGTTCTTCTTGGGTCTGGTGCCGCCGTCGGCACTTGTGGCCTTTGCGCTTGGTTCGATTCTGTTTGGCTGGGCAACGCCAACTGAAGGCGCTGGTTGTGGTGCGTTCGGTGCATTGGTGTTGACCGTTGCCTATCGCAAGCTGACCTCGAAGATGTTCTATGACGCGCTTATCAAGACACTGGAAATCACCGTTCTGATCCTGTTCCTTGTGGCGGCCTCCAACTTCTTTGGCGCGGTTTTCTCGCGGCTTGGCACACCCACGCTGCTGACCGAGTTCCTGCTGTCCTGGGATGTCTCTGTGACCTTGATCCTGCTGGTCATCATGGCGCTGATTTTCCTTCTGGGCTGGCCACTTGAATGGGTGCCCATCGTGCTGATCATTGTGCCGATTCTAATCCCGGTACTGATCAAGCTTGATGTCAATCTGGTCTGGTTCGGTATCCTTGTAGCGGTAAATCTGCAAACGGCCTGGCTCAGTCCGCCGGTGGCCCTGTCGGCCTATTTCCTGAAAGGGGTCGTGCCGGAATGGGACCTCAAGGATATCTATCTCGGTATGATGCAGTTCATGGTCATCCAAGTGATTGGCCTGATCCTGATCTTTATCTTCCCGCAAATCGCACTCTGGTTGCCAACAATGATCTATGGAGAATAAGCCGCCTATGGCCGTAACCTATTTGAAGAAGGCTGAAAAAACGCCACAAACCGGCACTGACGAGACCCGCCGGATCGTCGAGACCATGCTGGCCAAAATCGAATCTGAGGGCGAATCCGCCGCCATTACCTATGGCCGGGAACTGGATGGCTATGAGGGTGATATCGTTGTTCCGGCTGATGTTATAGCAGCCGCAGGGGATGAGATTTCACAACAGCTTAAGGATGATATCCGCTTTTCCTATGACCGGGTGACAGCCTTTGCCGAGGCACAGAAACAGTCGATTCAGGAGTTTGAGACTGAACTGTCGCCGGGGCTGTGGGCAGGCCAGAAGCTGATTCCGATCGAAACCGCTGGATGTTATGTGCCGGGGGGGCGCTATGCGCATGTGGCGTCGGCCATCATGTCGATTGCAACAGCGCGCGTTGCCGGTGTCGAGAATATTGTTGCCTGTACTGCCCCGCGCGGTGCTGACGGTCCAAATCCGGCCATTCTCTATGCAATGGACCAGTGCGGTGCCGATACCATTCTTGCCCTTGGCGGGGTACAGGGGATTGCGGCAATGACATTCGGTCTGTTTACCGGCCGTCCAGCCCGTATCCTTGTGGGCCCGGGTAACCGCTTTGTCGCTGAGGCAAAGCGCATGCTTTATGGCCGCGTCGGGATTGACATGTTTGCTGGCCCGACAGAAATCGCGATCATCGCTGATGACAGCGCCGACCCGCAGATCGTGGCAGAGGATCTGGTCAGCCAGGCAGAACATGGGCCTGACTCGCCAGCCTGGCTGATCACCACGTCGCGCCAGCTGGCCGAGGAGGTAATGGCACTGATGGACGGGTTGATTGATGCCTTGCCGGAGGTGGCACGCAATGCGGCCACCGTAGCCTGGCGCGATTATGGCGAGGTGATCCTGTGTGACAGTGATGACGAAGCGGTTGCCGTTTCCGACGAATATGCGGCCGAGCATCTGGAAGTGCATACGGCGCGTGATGAGTGGTACACCGCGACACTTCGCAATTACGGTTCGCTGTTCATTGGCGAGGAGACAACGGTTACCTATGGTGATAAATGTTCCGGTACCAACCATATTCTGCCAACCAAGGGCGCTGCGCATTACACAGGCGGCCTGTCTGTGCATAAATATATGAAGATTGTAACCACGCAGAGAATGACCCGCGAAGCCAATCGCGAGGTTGGCCAGGCAGCGGCACGTATTTCGCGGCTGGAAGGTATGGAAGCCCATGCACGCGCAGGTGACGCACGTCTGCGTAAATATTTTCCGGGCGAGAATCTTGCCTGAAACTGACCGAAACATAGTGAAGAGGACGTAACCGGAATGTCAGTAAATGACGTGATCATGGACGCGCTGAAAGCCAATGATGTCGGCTTTGTAACGACCGTGCCCTGCAAGCAGCTTGCCGGGGTGATTGAGAAGATTGAGCAGTCGCAGGACATGATTCATGTCCCGTCAAACCGCGAGGATGAGGGGATGGGGCTGTGCGCCGGTGCCTTTATGGGCGGCAAGCGCCCCGCCATCATCATGCAGAATACGGCTATCGGTGTAACCATCAATGCGCTGACCACACTGATCCAGTATTACAGGATCCCGCTGCCGATGCTTATCAGCTATCGTGGCGAGATTGGCGAGCCTGTCGCCTGTCAGGTCGAAATGGCGGTCCATACAAAGGCGCTTCTCGACCGGTTGGCGATCCCCACCTACCATTTCCACAAAGAAGAGGATGCAGCCGAATTATCAGCCATTCTCAACCACGCCTATATGGCGCGCAAACCCGTCGCTGTGTTGATGGATGCCAGCTTCTGGAAGGGATATTGAGACGATGATTCGCAGTGATGTACTGAAAACGCTGATTCCGCTTATTTCTGATGAACTGGTTGTGACCAATATCGGCCTGCCAAGCCAGGAATTGCACCTGCTGGATGACCAGCCGACCAATTTTTACATGCTTGGCACAATGGGGCTGGCCTCGTCCATTGGCCTTGGCCTTGCGCTGGCACAGCCGAAAAAGGTCATTGCCATCGACGGTGACGGGTCAGTGCTGATGAATCTCGGCACCTTGCCGACCATCGCCAACAATCAGGCTCCCAATTTTATCCTGCTGATCATCGATAATGGCAGCTATGGATCGACCGGTGACCAGACGACCTATGCTGGCATGAAGACATCGCTGGCCGATGTGGCTACGGCCTGTGGCTGTGACAATGTGGTTGAATGCAGTGCCGAGGACACGGCAGAGGTGGTCAAGACCGCCCTTGCCAGCGACAAGGCAACGGTCATTGTGTCAAAGTGCGAATCAGGCAATATCAAGGTGCCAGTCATCGACAAGGACCCGGTGATGATCAAGGAACGTTTCATGGCCGCCGTCGCCGGCTAGGCAGGGCAGGCTCGCAGCAAGGGGCACCACCAGCCGATGTCGACAGGGTTGGAGAAATTCAATGTTGCAGGGCGCGTCGCCTGCATTACCGGCGCAAGTAGCGGGCTTGGCAGGCAATGCGCCGATGCGCTTGCGGCGGCCGGGGCTGCAGTGGTTGGTGTGGCGCGCCGTGAGGACATGCTGGCGGAATGGGCGGCATCCGGTGCCGGAGAGCGCGCCTATGTGGCCGCTGACCTGATGGATGAGGCCGGGCTGGATGCGCTGTGTGAAAAGGTGGTCACGCCCTTTGGTGCGCCCGACATTATTGTTCATGCGGCAGGTGTCAATCTGCGCCAGCCGGCCGATGAGGTGACGGCAGAGGGATGGCAGCAGACCTTGTGGCTGAATCTGACGGTTCCCTTTATGCTCAGCCAACGGCTTGTGCCGCATATGAAGGTGCGTGGCTGGGGACGTATCGTCAATTTTGCATCCCTGCAAAGTGAACGCGCTTTCCCGGGGGGCATTGCCTATGGGGCGTCAAAGGGCGGTGTCGCGCAGATGACCCGGGCCATGGCCGAGGCGTGGTCAGGGGACGGGATCAACGCCAATGCGATTGGCCCCGGCTTTTTCCCGACACAGCTGACAGCCGCCGTGTTCGCTGATGACGCACGCGCAGAACGCAATGCGGCGCAGACCTGTGTCGGCCGTAATGGCCGGCTGGAAGATATTGACGGGCCGTTGTTGTTTCTGTGTTCACCGGCAGCCGACTATGTGACCGGACAGATTCTGATGGTTGACGGGGGGTTCACCGCGAAATGAAAGCATTGTTCTATACCGGCACGCAGGCTAGCGAAATACGCGACACCGACGCCCCTGTTGCGGCAACGGGAGAAACGCTTGTTGATCTAGCATTCTGCGGCATTTGCGGGTCTGACATGCATGCCTGGCATGGCAAGGATGCCCGCCGTGTACCGCCGCTGATCCTTGGGCACGAGGCCGTCGGTACGGCGCTGAACGGGCCTCATGCCGGCAAGACTGTCGCCATCAACCCGCTGATCAGCTGCCAGAAATGCGACTTTTGCCAATCCGGAAATCCGCAGCTCTGTGCGGCGCGAGAATTGATCGGGATGCGGCTTCCCGGTGCCTTTGCCGAACAGGTGGTGGTGCCTGAACGTAATGTAACCGAAATCGACGCCGGGCTTTCCTTTTCTGATGCCGCGCTTGCCGAACCGTTGGCGGTGGCTGTACGAACAGTGCGTGTTGCCATTGCGCATACCGCTGATGCTGCGGCGCGCATTGTTATTCTGGGCGGTGGTGCGATCGGCCTTTTATGCGCGCTTGTGCTGAAAGCCTATGGACGGCCGCATATTCGCATTGCCGAGCCAAATGCGCTGCGTCGCCAGCGGCTTGACGGGCTGGATATTGGTGAAAGTTACGATCCTGTCGCCATGCCGGCGGCGGACAGTTCGGCGGATATTGTGCTTGATGCGGTCGGGTCTGGCATCACCCGGATGGCGGCATCGGCCATTGTCCGGCCAGCAGGAATCATTGTGCATGTCGGGCTCGAAGATTCCGAGCCGGGCCTTGATACACGCCGGTTCACATTGCAGGACATTACCTTTACAGGCACCTATTGCTATCGGCCGGATGATTTTGCCGAGGCGCTGCGTCTTCTGACAGAGGGCGCTGTCAGCGGGGCTGGCTGGACCGAAATACGTGACCTTGATGCCGGGGCGCAGGCATTTCTGGATATTCACGAGGGGCATGCGCCACCAAAAATCATCCTTGCCACGCGCTAATGGGTGATATTTGCCGCGGTTTTTTTGCCGGAAATCCAAGAAAAACCAACATTTTCAGAAAATAAAACGATCGTATAAAAAATACTAAAATATTTATGTAAACGGTCGTTTATATTTTCAGGATAGCAAAAATTATACGATCGTTTAAAGTGCTGGGATGGATGCGCAGTCACCCGCGATTTCAGCACGTACCGCCGATGCTATTCTGGCAGCGGCACGGCGACAATTTGCCAGCTATGGTTATGATGGTACCGGCTTGCGGGCGATTGCGGCACTGGCTGATGTCAATGTGGCGTTGATCGGACGCTATTTCGGGTCCAAGGAAGGGCTGTTCCTGGCAGCCGTGCCCCCAAAGCTGGAGATCAGGGCCTTGCTGGGGGGGTCAATGTCACATTTTGGCGAACGGGCGGCGGCCATCATGGATATGAAGTCGGGGCGCGGCTTTGACCCTATGACGGCGCTTGTACGGGCGGCTGCCAGTCCGGCTTGCGCACCGGCGTTGCGGAACGCCCTGAACCAGCAAGTGATAGCGCCTCTTGCGTTGCGGCTTGAAGGCCCGCATGCCGAGGCGCGCGCGGGCATGATCGTGTCGGTGATGGCAGGCTATGACATGATGTTGCGCGTGATCGGCATTGCGGCGCTTGAGGAGACGGCAAGCACAGAGCGCCGACGCCAGCTTGCGGCCATGTTGCAGCATTTGGTGGATGAGCCATTGCATATGCAAGATGCAGACTGAAACCGGCATAAAGCACACGGTCCGGCTGGACAGGTCAGGCCCCGCGCCAGCTGCCGTCCCGTGGCCGACCCCCTTGCCCGAAGACAGAGTGCCCCAAATGCATCGTCCAGAAAGGGTTCACGCAAAAGAGTTTTGAGATGATGGCGCGCATTTTAGCGGGCGTTGCGGATTGAATCGCAGGCAGGACCCCCTATGTCTGCGCCTATGACGGAATACACGCTTCTTCCCAAAACATTTGCCAGTGCGTCAGACATGGCTCGTTTCGTCGCTGGTCTTTCGGGTGATCAGGCCGCATCCGACATCGACGCGGCGCCATCTGCCGGTGGCAGGGCCGCGGCCGAGGCTGCGCTGGCCGGAATTGATCCACGTTCCTATGCTGCCAGCCGCAATCATCTGGATGGTGCTGTTACACGGCTGTCGCCCTACATCAGGCATGGAATCCTCAGTCTTGATGAGGTGCGCAACCATGCGCTGGCGTGCGTCGCGAATGCAAAGGAAGCGGAAAAATTCATTCAGGAACTGGCCTGGCGAGATTACTGGCAGCGCATTTATCAGGCGTATCCTGACCGCATCTGGGCCGATATTGAGAATTACAAGACTGGTTTTGATGCCGAGGATTATGACGACACGCTGCCTGACGACATCAAGGCCGGGGAAACAGGCGTCGCCTGCATCGACCAGTTCATCGCAATTCTGTCTGATACCGGATATCTGCACAATCATGCCCGCATGTATCTTGCCGCCTACATTATTCATTGGCGCAGGATCAAATGGCAGGCCGGGGCAAGATGGTTTCTGCAGCAGCTATTGGACGGCGATCCGGCGAGCAACAATCTGTCCTGGCAGTGGATTGCCAGTACCTTTTCAAACAAACCCTATATTTTCAATCTGGAGAATGTCGCCAAATATTGTGGCCCTGACATCAACACCATTCCTCGCCACAACCTCGCCCTTGACCAATCCTATGAGCGGCTGACGGCGCTGCTGTTTCCAAACATGGGAGGCCCGCATGGCTGATCTTGTCTGGATCCACGAGGATGCGCTGCGCGCCACACATCCTGTCTTTGACGCCGCCGGCAATGGCGCACGCGCGGTCTTTATCTGGGACAGCGCCAGATTTGATGCCGCCTTTATCGGCAGCAAACGCCAGCTTTTCATCTATCAGACCCTGACGGAGATGGATGTTGATATCATCGCCGGCCGGACGACAGAGATACTGTCATCCCTCGTGGCCGCCGAAGATGTGAACCGGCTTGTTGTGGCGAAAACGCCAAACCCGGCCATTCATGCAGCGCTTGGCACGGTCCGGGGTAACTGCCCTGACCTGCAGATTGACCATATTGCCGAGACGCCCTTTGTCAGCCTTGCCGCGCCGCCAGACCTTGGTCGTTTCTTTCGCTACTGGAACAAAGCCAAGAAAGGCGCGCTGCGACCTGGCGGTCTGCCTGTCTGAACGGCTGGTTGTCCGCAATTCAAATGCTGGCCAAAAGACATTGATATCATATCCGCATATCCGATAGTTTAGCGGGATACCTGCCTGCTTTTCATTTTACAGGACCCGTCACATGACCGATATCCTTGCCGAACTTGAGGCAAAACGCGCACAGGCGCGCCTCGGGGGTGGACAGCGCCGGATTGATACACAGCACGCCAAAGGCAAGCTGACAGCGCGCGAACGGATTACGCTGCTGCTGGATGAAGCCTCCTTTGAGGAATGGGACATGTTCGTCGAGCATCGTTGCCATGATTTTGGGATGGCGGAATCGAAGGTGCCGGGCGATGGTGTTGTCACCGGTTATGGTACGATTTCGGGACGGCCAGTATTTGTGTATTCGCAGGACTTCACTGTCCTTGGCGGGTCGCTTTCCGAAACCCATGCAGCGAAAATCTGCAAGATCATGGATCAGGCCATCAAGACAGGCATCCCGCTGATCGGCCTGAATGATTCTGGCGGCGCCCGCATTCAGGAAGGGGTGGCATCGCTTGGTGGCTATGCCGAAGTGTTCCAGCGCAATGTGCTGGCATCAGGGGTTATTCCGCAGATTTCTCTTATCATGGGGCCATGTGCTGGTGGCGCGGTCTATTCGCCTGCCATCACCGACTTCATCTTCATGGTTGAGGGATCAAGCTATATGTTTGTCACCGGGCCGGATGTTGTCAAAACTGTCACGCATGAGGATCTGACCGCCGAGGAACTTGGCGGTGCGAAAATGCACAGCCGCCAGTCCGGTGTCGCGCATGGCGCCTTCGCAAATGATGTGGAAATGCTGATGCAGACCCGCGCGCTGATGGAGTATCTGCCGCTCTCCAACCGTGAAGATGTGCCCGAAGTGCCCTGCCATGACCCGATAGACAGGCCGTCGGCGATGCTTGATGCCATCATCCCGGACAATGCCAATATGCCGTATGACATGCGCGAGGTTGTGCTGCAGATGGTGGATAACGGTGACTTCTTTGAAATTCACCAGAACTATGCGGCAAACATCATTGTCGGCTTTGGTCGTATCGACGGGAAAACCGTTGGCGTGGTGGGTAACCAGCCCATGGTTCTCGCTGGGTGCCTCGATATCAATGCGTCGCGCAAGGCAGCACGTTTTGTCCGCTTTTGTGATGCATTCAACATCCCGCTGGTTACGCTTGTCGATGTCCCCGGCTTCATGCCCGGTCTGGCACAGGAAACAGGCGGCATTATCAGCAACGGTGCCAAATTGCTGTTCGCCTATGCCGAGGCCACTGTGCCAAAGGTGACGCTTATCACCCGCAAGGCCTATGGCGGGGCCTATGATGTGATGGCGTCGAAACATCTGCGCGGTGACGTGAATTACGCCTGGCCGAGTGCTGAAATCGCGGTGATGGGGCCGGAAGGCGCGGCGCGTATCATTTTCCGCGAGGATGCGACCGACCCGGACAAGCTGGCGGCAAAGACGAACGAATACCGCGAGAAATTCGCCAACCCGTTTGTCGCCGCAGGACGTGGTTATCTGGACGATATCATTATGCCACGCAATTCACGGCGACGCATTGCAAGGGCACTGTCGATGCTGCAGGACAAGCAGCTGGAAAATCCACCGCGCAAGCACGACAATCTCCCGCTTTGAGACAACTTGAGCGACGGTCGGTAAGCAGAGGGACGGTAAATAGATGTTCAACAGGGTTCTGATTGCTAATCGCGGCGAAATCGCGTGCCGCATCATGCGCACTGCCAAAAGCATGGGAATCCAGACGGTCGCCGTCTATTCAGATGCCGATGCCGGAACACCGCACGTGCAGATGGCGGATGAAGCCGTGCATATCGGGCCGGCTGCCTCTGCCGAGAGCTATCTACTGGCTGACCGGATCATTGAAGCGGCACAGGCAACCGGCGCCGAGGCGATTCATCCGGGGTTTGGTTTCCTTTCAGAAAATGCGGCCTTTGTCACAGCGGTAGAAGCGGCAGGGCTGGTCTTTATCGGACCGGGTACCGAAGCCATCCGTGTGATGGGCGACAAGATTGAATCAAAGACACTTGCTGAAAAAGTCGGTGTGTCGGTTGTGCCGGGCACGCCGGGCGCGGTTGAGGATATCGATACCGCCCTGAAGGCCGCCACGGATATCGGCTTTCCGGTTATGGTCAAGGCCTCTGCCGGTGGTGGTGGCAAGGGCATGCGGGTGATTGAGACTGCGGATGATCTTGCAGACGGCATGCGCGCCGCAATGAGTGAGGCAAAGACCGCTTTTGGCGATTCGCGGGTATTCATCGAAAAATTTGTTGTTCAGCCGCGTCACATCGAAATTCAGCTGATTGCCGACCAGCATGGCAATATCGTCTATGTTGGCGAGCGTGAATGTTCAATTCAGCGGCGTCATCAAAAGGTCATTGAAGAGGCGCCAAGCCCCTTCATTTCGGCAGAAACGCGTGGTGCGATGGGTGCCCAGGCGGTATCGCTTGCCCGCGCCGTAAATTACCGGTCGGCCGGTACGGTGGAATTCATCGTTGGTGCCGACCAGGATTTCTACTTCCTTGAAATGAACACCCGACTGCAGGTGGAACACCCGGTGACCGAGATGGTCTATGGGCTTGACCTAGTAGAGACAATGATCCGGGTCGCAGCTGGTGAAACGCTGCCCTTCACACAGGATGACATCACGGCAAACGGATGGGCCATAGAAGCCCGTGTCTATGCCGAGGACCCGGCGCGGGGCTTCCTGCCATCCATTGGCAAGCTGACGCGGTATCGTGAACCACAGGGCGACGGGGTGCGGGTGGATACAGGGGTTGCCGAGGGCGGTGAAATCTCGATGTATTATGACCCGATGATTGCCAAGCTGGTGGCGCACGCCCCGACGCGTGATGCGTCGATTGACCGTCTGCATCTGGCGCTGGACCATTACGAGATTGACGGCATCGCCAGTAACCGCCAGTTCCTTTCGGCGGTGCTGGAAAATGCAGCTTTCAGAAGTGGTAATCTGACAACAGGCTTCATCGCGGCCGAATTTGACGGTGATTTTGTTGCTGGCGCGCCCGCAGATGGTGCGGCCTGCAAC
>MDSV01138216.1_pt1 | contig 12239 bp, 11 predicted proteins | sample 810851 | NCBI WGS metagenome assembly MDSV01 (sample SAMN05326640, study PRJNA326480) | marine metagenome | isolation source: seawater | place: Atlantic Ocean: North East | collected 2012
AAAGACTTGGTAAATTCCATATTCAAATTATATATACAAAATGATTAAAAAAACAAAAATAAATGCTGCAATACTAATTATTGGTAATGAAATTTTATCTGGAAGAACTCAAGATACTAATACAAGTACACTAGCTAAATGGTTAAATTCAATTGGTGTAATAGTTAACGAAGTAAGAGTTATTCCTGATATTGAGAAAATAATTATCGATACCCTAAATATTTTGAGAAAAAATAATGATTACGTTTTTACAACTGGAGGCATTGGCCCTACTCATGATGATATTACAGCAGAGTCAGTTTCTAAAGCCTTTGGTTTAAAATATGAAATTCATGAAGAAGCATTTAAAATTTTAGAGTCGTATTATAATCCAGGAGAATTTAACGAAGGTAGGCAAAAAATGGTATGGATGCCAGAGAATGCAGATTTAATTTTAAATCCAACAAGTGGTGCTCCAGGGTTTAGCGTTAAAAATGTGTTTTGCTTACCTGGAGTACCTTCAATTTTAAAATCAATGTTAGGAGGTTTAAAAAATAAAATAATTGGGGGAGAGCCAATATTGAGTCATACAATTAGCTTAAGAACAGTTGAAAGTGAAATAGCAAATTCATTAACAAAAGTGCAAGATCAAAATAAAGATGTTGAAATAGGTAGCTATCCATTTTTTCATGCAGGCAAATTGGGAGTTTCAATTGTATTAAGGTCAGAGAATCAATCTAAAATAGATAATTGCAATTTACAAATTTTAGAATTCATCAAAGAAAAAAAAATTGAAATAGTAGATCGATAATGCTTTACTTTGCATACGGCAGCAATCTTCATCATTTTCAAATGAAACGTAGATGCAAAGATAGTTTTTTTTTAAAAAAAATTAATCTTAAAGATTTTAAATTAACTTTTAGAAGTAAATATCGTGCCGCAGATATTGAAAAAAAAAAAAATTCATTAGTACCAGGTGGATTATTTGAGATTTCTAAAAGTGATGAAAAAAAACTTGATAAATACGAAGACTATCCAATTCTATATACTAAATATTATTTTTATTATTATGGTAAAAAAGTTATGACTTATACAATGGTTAAAAAAAGTTCTTTTAGATTTCCAACAGAAAAATATTTAAATGTAGTTAAACGTGGATATAAAGATTGTAATATAGATCAAAAATATTTAAGAAAAGCTTTAAAACCATAATTTATTTTTTTAAAATATTTAATTTATGAATTTTTTGATAGATCCTATTATTCACCCATTATTACAAGTTCTAATAACTTTTATTCTATGCTCTGGAATTCTAAATATAGGAAGACTAATTAATGTAAGATTTTTTAAAAATTATAATTACCATTTTTTTGATTTATCAATTGGAACTATTGTTTTATCACAATTAATTTTTATATTTTTTATTTTTGGATTTTTTAGAGAAATTATAAGTATTCTGTCATACTTATTAATTTTATTTGGTATCGTAAATGTAAGTTTGTTTAAAAAAGTTAAACTATTTTTTATATCGTTTATCAAAAATAAAATTGATTACTCTACAATATTGATTTTAATTATAATCATATCTTTTGCTTTAATTTCAATAGGACCACCAACTATGGCTGATGCGTTAGAATATCACTTTGGTATACCTTTATACTTATTGAATTACTCTAATTTACCAAATCAAAATATTTGGTTGCACGGTTCTTTGTTTGGTAATGGAGAATTATTTAATGCAATCGGATTATATTTAAATTCTGATAATTTTTTCACGTTTTTTCAATTTTTATCTTTACTACTTTTTTTTGAATTTTTTAAAAACAAAGAAAAAGATAGTTTAAAATCAAAATTTATATTTTTTTTTATAATAAGTTCACCTGTAATATTGTTCTTAATTTCAGGGCCTAAACCATTATTATTTCCTCAACTTCTCACAACTGCTGCACTTTATATCTTTATTAAAGAAAAAAAATTTAAAATTGGAAATATACTTTTAATAAGTATTTTGTTAATGGGGGCGGTACAGTTTAAATTATCTTTCGTTTTATCCTGTGCCTTTTTAGGAGTATTAGTATTAATAAGAACTTTTCAAAATGATAAGAAAGTTATTTCTTATTTATTTTTATTACTATTATTCTTTTTTTTACCAAAAGTGATCTATAACCTTTATCAAGTATCTGAATTTAATCTTATTAATGTATTTACTACTTCACCAAGTGATTTTTTAACTAATTTGAGTGTTTATAGGGAAAGTAGTTTCATTTTTCCAATTAATTTATTTATTCCAAATTCTTTAGGAGGCATAACAACTATACTGGGTTTTCAATTATTATTATTAGTATTAATTAAAAAAAATACAAAAGAATTTAATTTAATTTTAATAATTATTTTTTTTACAATTATTTTACATTTTACTTTTGGTCAACAAACATCAAAAATATATTTTGAATTTTTATTATGGGTTAGTGTTGGTTTTTATTTTTTGAATAAAAAATACTTTAATTATAAGTTATTCACCTATTTGTTATTTCCTCAAGTAATTTTAGTAGCCGTCATAGCCTTATATTTTTCTACTCTAAGTTTTATTTCCTTAATAAGTTTGGATAAGAGAGATAAATTTATGAAAAAAAACTCTTTTGAATATGAAGCAATTAAGTGGTCAAATAACCAAATTTCTCCTGAAGATTTAATAATTTCAGAATTAAGATCAAATGTATTTTTTATAAATGAAGTAATTCCATTAGAGGGATCAGAGAACATGTTAAAATTACAGAAAACAAATAAGTTTATTGAATATTTAAAAGAAAAAAAACCAAAGTTTATAATCTCTTATAAAAAAAACTATGATAATCATTTTTTAGAAAAGTGTATTGGGGGTATTTATAAAAGTTCTGATATGTTTGAAAAAAGCTCAAGAAATCCTTTTAATAAAGGAGAAAAGTATAAAATTTATATTTATCATTTTAATTCTGACAAATTGAATTATTGTACAAACTTAAATTGAAAATAAATATGAAGTTAAGCGTAATTATACCCTGCTTTAATGAAGAGAAAACGATTATTGAAATCATTAATATTGTAAAAAAACAAATAAATGAAAATGATGAAATAATAGTTATAGATGATTATTCATCTGACAATAGCAGAAAACTTTTACAAGAGAAATTAAATGGGAAAATTGATCGTTTGATATTTAATGAAAAAAATTTTGGAAAAGGTTATTCAATCAGAAGAGGAATAGAAGAAGCCTCAGGTGAAATAATATTAATACAGGACGCTGATTTAGAATATGATCCCAGCGATTATGATAAATTACTAAAACCTATAATTGACGGAAAAGCAGATGTTGTATATGGATCTCGATTTGTGGGGTCTGAAGAGAAAAGAGTTATTTATTTTTGGCATATGATTGGAAATAAACTTTTAACTTTATTATCTAATATGCTAACAAATTTAAATCTCACTGACATGGAAGTTTGTTATAAAGCTTTTAGAAGTGATGTGATTAAAAATCTAAATTTAAAAGAAAATCGTTTTGGTTTTGAACCTGAAATAACTGCTAAAATTTCAAAAAAGAAATTACGTATTTATGAAGTTGGAGTCAAATATTTTGGAAGAACATATCTCGATGGAAAAAAAATAACTTGGCGGGATGGATTTAGTGCACTTCGATGTATCTTTTATTATAATTTATTTAAAAATTCTTAATTTTATTAAAAAATGCAAATAAAATATAGACCAGAGATTGATGGTTTAAGAGCAATATCTGTAATTGCAGTAATTATTTATCATGCTCGATTAAATTTTAATGGATATAATTTATTACAAGGTGGTTTTATTGGTGTAGATATTTTTTTTGTAATATCAGGGTATTTAATTGGATCCATCATTTTAAAAGAACTTATTACAAAAAATACTTTTTCATTTTTAAATTTTTACGAAAGAAGAGCTAGAAGAATACTTCCAGCACTCTTCTTTGTTTTAATTGCAAGCATGATACTTGCATGGATTTATCTCATGCCAAGTTCTTTATATGAATTCTCGATTTCATTAATTTCTTCGTTAGGTTTTGTTTCAAATATATTTTTTCATTATAGTGGATTAGAATACGGTGCTGATAACAGTTTTTACAAACCTTTATTACATACTTGGTCATTATCTGTTGAAGAGCAGTTTTATATTATTTTTCCAATTATTTTAATTATTTGTTTTAGATTTTTTAAGAATCACATTTTAAAGATATTCTTTATATTAATTTTGATAAGTTTTTTCCTAGCAGAATGGGGAAGTCGAAATTATGCATCTGCATCATTTTATTTTATCCATACTCGTTTATGGGAATTATTAGCTGGAGTAATTTTAGCTAAGTTGGAGATTCAATACGGGAGAAAAACGATACAACCGTGGACAAAAATTTTACCTTCAATTGGAATTATTCTAATAACTATATCCTTAGTTTTTTTTGATGACAAAATGCGTCATCCTTCTTTTTACACATTAGGCCCAATTATTGGAGTAATGTTGATTATTTGGTATTCAAATAAGAATGAAATACTAACAAAATTATTATCTACAAAAATTTTTGTTGGTATAGGTTTAATATCTTATCCTCTTTATCTGTGGCATTACCCAATATTTTCTTTTGTTTTGATTCATGGTGGTGGAGTAAATAAATTTTTAATAGCTTTTTTAATAATTTTTTTTTCCATAATAACTTATTTTTTCGTAGAAAATTTGTATAGAAGAAAAGCAAGTAAGAAGTTTTTTCTTATATCATTAATTATTTCGTTAATTTTTATGATATCTTTGAATATTAGTTATTTGACATCAAATAATTTTTTAAATGAAAAAAAATTCACCAATTTTGAGTTAAACCAAAATTATACTTGGGATAACGATATATATTTTAAAAAAAGAAATGAATATTTAGATAATTTTAAAATAGATGAGTTTAATAATTTTAAAAATAAGCAAAATACATTAATTATTGGAAATTCACATGGTGAAGACCTTTATATCGTATTAAAAACAAATGAGGAAATTTTTGAAAATATAGAGATTGGACTTTACGTTACTGAAATATGGTGTCTTAAAAATTTTTTAAAATCAGAAAAATGCCAACAATCCAAAAAACTTAACGATGAAAATAAAAAAATTGAAAAAAATATATCTAATAGAAATAAGAAACTTATAAATGATGCTGACATCATTATCCTAAGTTCATATTGGTCAAACAAGGATTTGGATGAGCTTGAAGAAGTGATAAAAACATTAAAAAGGCTTAATAAAAAAATTATTTTAACATCAAATTCACCTGTTTTTCAAAGTGATATTTATTTAGGTCAAGAGTTTACTTTAATAGATTATTTCACATACAAAAATCAAAGACTCCCCTCTAAAAATGAATTGATTGAAATTGAAAAAGATTATTACAACAAACAACTAGAGCATATAAAAAAAATTAATAGTAAACTTGAAAGTATATCTAACAAATTAGATATTATTTATTTTGAGAAAGATCAATATGTTTGTATTAAAAATGAAAAAAGATGCAAAGTTTTAACAGACAAAAATGAAAAAATTTTTTATGATGGGTCACACTATACTATAAGTGGAGCAAAATACTTTGGAAAAATAATTGATAAATTAGATTGGTTAAATGTTGATAGATTAAAATAAAATGAAGTTTATAAATTTTTCAAAATTAAGTCACAAAAATAAAACAATTTTCAAAAAAAAAATTTATTATTTAATCATAGAAAAAATGAAATTATCTGTTTTTACTTTTTTAAATTTTAAAGAATTTGAAAAGATTTATTTTAATGTAAATAAAGAATTTATTTTTATTGATTTCACAAATAAAAAAAAAATTAATTGTTTATTAACTTATTTACCAGAAAAAAATGAAAAAATTTTAAGAGATAATCTATTAAGTATTTTATTTAAGAACCCCGTAAAATTTTTAAATTTTTTTTTTAGTCCATCCAATCTGTTTAAAAATATAAGACCACCAATTGGATATCTACAATTATTTCATATAATAAATGCTAATCTAAAAAATATTAAAAAGAAAAAAAAATATAATTTGATTAATGATTTACATAGAAAAGTTGTGAAAGGAAAATATAAAGGCGTATACGTCCTATATAGAAATACAAATTTTATTGCTAAAAAATATTATTATAATAACAACTTTAAAATTTACAAAAAAAATTTATTTTATTCATTAGCAGTAAAAAATTTTAAGTTTATTTAAAATAATTAAAAAAATTCTTTTAAAAAAATAATATAATTTTTATATCCTACTGCTGAAAAAGCATTAAAGGTTGCTGATAAAATAATAAGGGTAAGTATTATAGTTTTATTAGTTGGCAAATACTTTTTTAATGAAAAAATTATAAAAGGTAAAATCATAATCGAATATCTTGGAAACTCATGAAATATCCATGGTGAGTTGTAAGTAAGTATTAAAAAAATTTGTAACGATGAAAAAATAAAAACAATCTTATAAATATCATCTCTAAAATAAAGACTAGAATTTCTCAGCATGCAAAAATAACCAAAACTTATTATTATAATATAAAAAAATATTTTAATAAGGTATGTTATAGGAAGTGTAAAAGTTGATAATCCATTTATACTATTTGGACCGATGATTTCTTTTAACAAAGGTACAAAAGGAAAGTCTATAAAGAATTTCTCACCTCTTATTAAAGCATCGTTACTTTTATATCCTTCAAAAATGAGACCTGGACCATAAATAATATAAGAAATAATCAAGTAAATACAAAACATTGATATTGAAATAATTAAAAATTCAATAAAAATTTTTTTTTCTTTCTTAAATAGTAAGATAATTCCAATTCCAATTGGCAATGCTATGGCCCAAGGTTTTATAAAATAAACAAATGAAGATGTAAAAAATGCTGTTTTTGTGAATTTTGATTCGTATAAAAATAAACTTAGTAGTAAAAAAAAAATTGCTGAAATTTCACTTCCTCCCATTAACGATACAAGAGTAAATTCATACCCAAGTATTAAAAAAAAAATAGAAGTTAGATTTCCGAATAATTTAGAAATGATTATTATTGAAAAGTATGCAAAAAAAACATTAATCAATATCATTAAAAAAATTGGATCAATTTTTGTGGTAAAATTAAGTACAGCAATTAGAATTGAAATACCAAAAGGGTGGTAAACAAATACTGAAAAATCCCATTTTAAAAAATTATCTACTAATTGAAAATAGTTATCATTATCTCCGTAACTGCTAATGGCCAAATAATAATCATTTAAATTCCCATAAAAAAAAATTATTAAACTTAAGCTTATAAAAAAACTTAAAACAAAATAGATGGATATTATTTTATTGTTCATTTAAAAAATTTGTTGATATAATAACATATTTTAATCACCTGTTTTTTATCAATTTTATCGTGTGACGGAAGACATAGTAATTCACTCTCAAATTGAGAAGAAATTTTATTTTTATAATAAATTTTTTTAAGCAATATTTCCTCACAATTTTTATAATAATAGTATCTAGTCTCAATTCCTTTTTTAAAAAGATACTCAGAAAGTTCTTTTTTTTTTTTACAAATAATTGGAAATTCTAAAAAATTTTGAAAATTAAAATCTTCTATCTTTAATAAATTTATATTTTTATTTTTTGATAAAATTTTATAATAAGTTTGGTTATTTTTTTTTCTAATTAAATTTTCAGTATGTAATTTTTTTTCATTTTTAATCTGAAGATAGATCATATTTAGGCTCAAATTATTAATTTTGGAATAATAAAAAGAAGGAATAATTTTTTTTTTTAAGAAGTATTCAGCAGGATACAATTTGTTAAGAAAAAAATTAATATTTTTTAAATGAGATATCTTTATTATATAAAAGAAAAACAAGTTATAAATTGCTTTTGAAAGAAAAAACTTTAACAAAATAAAAAGAATAATCTGTTTAATGTAAATTATTGAAGAAAATTTTTTGAAACTCTTAATTCTTTTTTTTGCAAATTTATTTATTTCATTCGAGTCTGTTATAATAGCTCCACCGTATAACGCAGAAATATTTTTCATTATTCCAAAGCTAAGAATTGATACATCGCCAAAGCTTCCTGAAAATTTTTTTCCATTTTTAGTTATTTTATTATTTCCATAGTAAATTGCGTTATCTTCTATCAGTAAAATTCTTTTTCTATTTGCTATATTTTTAATTTTAATTAAGTCATTATAACTACTAAAAATATTTGTAACTAATATTGCAGATGTTCTATTGTTTATACTTTTTTTAAGTTTACTAATATCTAAAGAACCATTTTTTTTATTTATATCAACAAGTATTATTTTAAATTTTAAAATTCTTGGTATATCGACCATTTCTTTTAAATTATAAGAACATATTATAATCTCATTTTTTTTTGGGTCTTTTAATTTGAGAAATTCTAGAATTATCAGAAAACCTACTCTGCACATACTTGTTAAAACAATATATTTTTTTTTAAAGATATTTCTAAATTTTTTAATTAAAAAATTTTCACTTTTATCTTTATTGCTAAATATAGACAGAAGTAATATTTTCGTAGAAAGGTATAACTTTATTCTTGAGGCTTTATTAAACATCATAAAGAAATATTTTTTGCTATTCTTATAGCGTTTAAAATAGTTATCAATGTGTAACCTAATGGTGGTATATAATTTAAATAAGTACCATCAATTACATGTAAATTCTTAAAATTGTTTAATTCACACTGTTCATTAAAATAATCTTTTAAGGGAAATGAGCCTCCAATATGATTATCATTTCCTTGCAAAAGTTCTTTAGATGCAAATGGTATTTTGAAGAATTTAAAATTGTTGAGAGAGTTTCTTTTAAAAATTGGTTTATTATTATCAGTTTTATTTCCAGTTATTGAAATATTTTCATTTATTCTTTCAACAATTATGTCTGAGTAATCACTACTTAGATAATTATATACACCATAAAGATTTGGCTTTATCAGATTTATAAATGGATTTAAAAAATTTCCTTTTAATCTTAAATAGTCCAAAAAGAATTTATTGTTAAGACCATTTAATGGAAAAACATGTGATGCTGTTTCATTAAAATTATTGTTTGTTATGGAAAAAATTGCATTTAGATTAGAATTTTTATGTCGATTTATTGAAAAGAAAACCTCCCTATAAAGCGGTGTGGATAATAGTTTTGTAGTATTTTTTTTTAATAAATTCATTAACAATCGTGTTGTTGAAATAGAGCCAGATGCTAAAACTAAATTTTTATCACTAAAAATAAACTTTTTTCCATTCTTATCTTTAATCAAGAGGTCATAGTTTTGTTCACTTTTTGTAATTTTGTCTACAAATCCATCAATAAAGTTTATTTTATTTTTATCTATTAGTGTTTTAAATTTTTCTTTTACATTAAAAGGGGTTTCAATATTAGACACCAATCTTTCATTATAGTTTATACTATAAGAATTATTATTTATTAAATTTTCATAAAAAGGTTTTCTTTCAGGTTCATTAACTATTAAATTTTCATCTGATAAATATTTAAAATAATCATATAAATTCAATTTATGTAAATTATTTTTTTTTAATTCTTCATTAGTAAATTTATAAATTGTACCACCCCAAACATTTGATAACCCACCTACCGCTAAACCACTTTGTGTATCAAAATTATTATAAACTAGACAATTTAACTCTTTAAATTTATCTATATTTTCATCAAAATTCTCAATTTGAATTTTCGGTGAGCTTAGATTATCAAATTTTTTATTATTATATTTTTTATTAAATGTAAAATCGATTAAGTTAATTTTGATATTTTTATCAACTAAATTCTTTATAAAAAAATATGAATTAATTCCTGAACCAATTATAGTTATTGATTTTTCTAGCATCTAAATTTTTATTTTAGAAATAATTCATTTAAATAATTTAAAAAGCCTATGATCAACGAGCCAATCACATATGGAATTATAAAAGTTGTTAAAATCAAATTGAGTTTAAATAAATTTATATCAAAAAAAGCAAATTTATTTAAATACCAATAATTAATCATAGGATAAAAAAATATTGTAAATACAATTAGTAGCATTAAAGATATAAGAAAATAATTATCTGATTTTGTATTCAAAAATAAATTAAATAAAAAATTATCTGCATTCTTTTTACCGTATTTTTGTGAAATTATCCTAAAACTTTGAATTGCTGAAGTTATAAGAAAAATTCCAATCCAACTGAATAAAGTAAAATATATCGAAGATAAGAAAGATAATTTTGTATTAAAAAAATCAAAAGAAAAATTTGATGAAGCTATCATAATCATAAAAATTAAGTTTAAAGCAATGAAAAAAATACCTGGCAAAAACATTGATCTTAATGGAGACAAAGTAAGGATGAACTTTAAGTGTCTCCAACCATCGGGCCATGTTCTTAAATGAGGTTTTGTATTTTTTCTTTTATCTTTATGTAAAGTAATTGGAGTTTGAAAAATCATAAAATTCTTTATAGATGCATATGCAACCATTTCTGTAGCAAATTCCATTCCATTACAAAATAGATTTTTGTTAAAATTTTTGAATTTATCTTTGTTTATTCCTCTCAATCCACAGTGAAAATCGTTAATTTTATTTTTAAAAAAAAATCTCCCTAAAAAAGATAATACTGGATTTCCCAAATATTTATGAGTTAATGGCATTGCACCTTTATTAATTTTTCCACTAAATCTATCTCCTATAACAAATGCGTAACCCAATTTTAATTTGTTATAAAATATTCCTATCTGACTAAAATCATAGGATCCATCAGCATCTCCAAAAATGACAATTTTACTTTTTGATTTATTTATTCCATTTTTTAAAGCGGCACCATACCCTTTAGTTTTTGTATGAACAACTCTGCAACCGAGTTTTTTTGCAATAAAAATTGATTTATCAGTGCTTCCATTATCTGAAATTAAAATTTCACCTCTTAATTTATTTTTTTTAATGAAACTCTTTGCCTTATTAATTGAATATGGAAGACATGTTTCTTCATTTAGACAAGGCATTAATATTGTAATATCTAAATTGCTCATTTTTATGATGTATTATATCAATATAGATAAAATGATTAATAAAACAAATAATATATTGGTTACAGGGGGTGCGGGTTATATTGGAAGTCATATAGTAGAAGATTTGATTAAAGAAAAAAAAAATGTGTTCATTTTTGATAATTTATCGACTGGCTTTAAAAAATTAATTAATAGAAAAGCAAATTTTATTAATGGTGATATCAAAAATATCAATTTTTTAAAAAAAATTATAATCAAAAAACAAATTGATAGCATTATTCATCTTGCTGCCTTTCTAAATGTAAGTGAGTCACAAATTGAAAAAAAAAAATATTATTCTAATAATGTATCTGGGACCTTGAATGTAGTCAGGGCATGCAAGAACAGTAAGGTAAAAAATATAATTTTTTCGTCCTCTTGTTCAATTTATGGAAATGTAAAAGGTGCTGTTAATGAAAAAAAGAAACCAAATCCTCAAAATTATTATGCTTTAACAAAATATAAAAGTGAACAAATTATAAAAACATATTCAAAAAAGTTAAAATATAATTATGCTATCTTAAGGTATTTTAATGTAGCTGGAGCAAGTCAATCTAATAACTTTGGTGAGATTCAAGAAAAATATGGTCATTTAATAAAAAATATTTCTATAGAATCTTTAAAAAAAAAACCACATATTTATATTTTTGGGAATGATTATAAAACTAAAGATGGAACATGTGTTAGAGATTATATTCATGTTTCTGATTTATCAGATATACATTTAAAAGCCCTAAAATATATTAATAAAAAATCCAAATCATTAATTTTAAATTGTGGCTATGGTAGAGGCTATTCAGTTTTAGAAATAGTTAAAGTTTTTGGAAAGATAAAAAAAAATCTTTTCTATTCATTTAAAAACAGAAGGTTGGGTGATGTAGACCAAGTTTATGCAAATAATAAGAAAATTAAAAAAATTTTAAAGTGGAAACCAAAATATAATAACATTTATAAGATTATTCAAAGTGCGATTAAATGGGAAAAAAAATTATATAGAAACAAATGAAGCTGTAAATAAATGATGTTAAGATCTATATTTAATGCACTTTTTGAAAAAAAATTTACTTATTCATCTTGTTCAATTATAAATATTAGCATAAATACTCATGAAATTCATTAATGCCCTCGTGGTGAAATTGGTAGACACAAAG
>MDSV01075753.1_pt1 | contig 12236 bp, 9 predicted proteins | sample 810851 | NCBI WGS metagenome assembly MDSV01 (sample SAMN05326640, study PRJNA326480) | marine metagenome | isolation source: seawater | place: Atlantic Ocean: North East | collected 2012
AGGCATCATTCCAAATATTTTATTTTTAGTATTACATACACCTGCAACTTTAGAATTATTATCATATTTTAAAAAATATAATTCATCTTCTGATAATTCATTTTCATTTACATATTTTCCAAATGAATTCGCAATGCATAAATTAATATCACTTTTAATATCTTTATAAATTACATTACATTTAACTTTATCACATTCAAAATGCTGCGAATCATTTAAAATCAATCTTCCAGGTAATAATTTCATTTGTGTTAATATTTGAAATCCATTACAAATTCCTAATATTGGAATATTTCTTTTTACTGCTTCATAAATTATTTCTGAAACTGGACTAGAAATTGCCATTGTACCAGGTGAAATTTTATATTCATTTGTAGCATTATCATATGTTCTATCTCCAAAAGCAAATCCACCTGGTATTATAAGTAATGAAACATTATCAAGGACTTTTAAATCTGAACAATTATGCCAAATATAAAAACTTTTACTATTATTTGAGCAATCAATATTATTAAAATATCTTAAAGTTTCAATATCACAATTAGAGCCTGGGTATCTTATAATTCCAATATCCTTAATCATATATATAATAATTAATAAACTCTTATATTATTTATATTTTTTTACAAATCCTAAATTAATTATATTTTTAGGATCAATTTTATTATTATAAATATCATCCTCTAAAAACATATAAATTGTTTTACATAGAGCTTCTTGTTCTAGTTTTTGAACTCTATCTTTCAATGTTATTGATGTATCATCTTCTTTAACATCACATTTTAATTGTACAATTATTTTACCTTTATCTACTTCATTTGTTATTTCGTGGATTGTACAACCTGTTTCTTTACACTTGTCTTTAAGTACTTCACTATGAACATCTACATCCATCCCTCCAGCATACAATGGTAATAAACTTGGATGAACATTAAAGCATTTATTTTTCCATCTATTAACGAAAGGCTCTGACAAAATTCTCATCCAACCAATACATAAAACTAAATCAACATCACATGCTTCTAATATATTTGTTATATTTTTATCATAGTCTTCTCTAGTTTGATCTTTATTTTTTTTCAAATAAATAGTTGATAAATTATTATTTCTTCCTTTTTTTAATATTCCACTGTTTTTATTATCAGAAATAATAACTCTTATTTCTGCTTTATTAAAAATAAGTGATTCTTCATAATAAATGTTATTTATTATTGAATCTAAATCAGTTCCATTGGTTGATCCTAAAATTCCAATATTAATTTTTTTTCCATTATTTATTTTTTTTGGTTTAGCAAATACAATATAACCAATACCACAATTGAAAACTTTCATCATTTCTTCATCTGATAAATTACCTTTTTCTTTTAACCAATTACACCAATCAGGATAAATAATATTTGTTAAATCAACATAACAATCATTTGGAATTGTTCTTTTTAGATTATTGGTTAAACCTCCTCCCGTAATATGACACATTCCAGTTATTGTATAGTCTTTATTTATTTCAATAACGTCATCTAAAAATGAACTATGTGGTTCAAGAAATTTCTCTAAAATATCATTAGGTGGTATTGACTTTTCAATTATTGATCTAATTAATGAGTAACCATTAGTCTGAGGTCCAGATGATGGTAATCCTAAAACTAAATCACCTTCACTTACTCCTTCCATATCAATAAACTTTTCACCAACAATAGTTCCAACCATATCTATATGATTTTCATTATAAACAAGAGGCATTTCAGCAGTTTCTCCTCCCAATAAAACACAATCCACATATTTACATGCATTACAACATCCATATACAAAACTTGACAAATCTTCTAAATTTAACTTACTTGAAGCCACATAATCCAAAAAGAATAACGGTTTAGCTCCTTGAACTAAAATATCATTAACACTATGATTTACTATATCAAAACCACATGTATAATAACTATTTGTATATTTTTTTATTAATATGCTTTTAGTTCCTACACCATCAGTTGATGCTACCAAAACTTTATTGTTAAATTTAAATTGTCCTCCAAAATTTCCATGTTTTCCTAACACATTAGAATTGTAAGTTGATTCAACATTTTTTTTAATTAAATTAACAAATTCTTCTCCTTTATTAATATCTACACCAGATTTTTCATATGAAAATTTTAATCTTCCTATATCTTTTCTCCAAAATAAATCCTTTGTATCAATAGAAGAAATTAAATTTTCACATTTAATATATGCTTCATTTAAATCTTCACCTTCAGCATATACAGCCAATGATCGAGACCCTAATAATAAATTATTTTCATTAATACTTGCTGAATAAATATTTTTATTTTTTTTGTAATGAATATTTTTTAAAGTTGGATTGGTTGGATATCCTTTTGGAACTAAATATTTAACAATACTTACTTTATTTCTTAACTTAATATCTATTTCATTAAGTGTTGTATTTAAAATATTTTTGAATATTAATGATAAATCTGTTTCAAGACAATTTAAAATATTAAATATTTCACTATCCCCAAATCTACAATTAAATTCAATTAATTTAATTTCATTAGTTTTTGTTTTCATAAAACTACCATATAAAACTCCCTTATAAAGATATTTATATTCTTCTTGAATTATTTGTATGACTCTTTCATTAAGTTTTTCACACACTGTAATATCAAGATCATCTAAAAAATCAAATTTACTCATTATACTTCCCATACCACCAGTATTTGGTCCTTTATCATCATCATATGCTCTTTTATAATCTTGTACTGGTGGAAAATGAAAAAAACTTTCACCGTCAGATAATGTAAATAAACTAAATTCATCTCCTTCTAATTTTTCTTCAATTATTAGATCATTACTTTTTAAAAGATTTTGTGCGATATTTATTCCTTCATGAAAAGTATTAAAATGATCATCTTGAACAAAAACACCTTTTCCGCCATATAATCCATCAACTTTAACAACAAATTTATTAAAACTTTTTAATTCTTTAATTATATCAGGTATGATGATATTTGTATTTGAAGGTTCTAATTTTAAATAAGATGGGCTAAAATTAGATAAATTATTTTTTTTTAAAATATCCCTTGTAAAACCTTTTGAAATTTCTAATCTTGCTAAATCTTTTACAGGACCAATACAAATACATTTATTAACATTCCATTTAAAAATCATATTTGTATTTAAAATTGTTTCTGGACCTATTACAATCATTTCAGGATTCAATTTTGAAACCATTTTCATTATTTTTTCTTCATTCTCTTTATCATTTATGTCAATTATATTGTATGAATTACATATACTATATATATCTGGATTTACCCAACCACCTATACAGTTAATTTTATTTTCATTACAAAATAATTTTTGGGCCAAGATATTTTCTCTACCACCACATCCTAAAATTAAAATATTCATTATGTTATAATATTTTATGTGTTTAATTTATAACTATTTTTTTAACAAATTAAATAAAATATTTATTAAATTGTTGTAATTAAAGAAATATACATATAAATCTGTATGGCTTAGTGGTATGATTCTCGCTTTGGGTGCGGGAGGTCCGGAGTTCAATTCCATTCTGAGCCCATCAATAATATAATATATTTTATTATATTAATGTTAAAAAATTGAAACTTTTTAAGGAGGATATTTAATTAATACATTAATATGTTTTCTTTCTTTTGTTTTTTTGGTGGTCTATTAATGTGTTGTCTTTCAACTAGTTTAATTTATGACCAAGTTATTGATAATTCAAGAAAAATATGAACATAAATAAATTAAATTTAAATATTATAATAAATTTCTTTGAATCTTTCAACTTTATCTTTATTTCCATAACATACATTTGCATTTTCTTTTAAATCATCTATTATTTATTAAATTGTTGTACTTAAAGAGATATAAATAATTAAATATGTCTGTGGCTTAGTGGTCTAGTGGTATGATTCCCGCTTTGGGTGCGGGAGGTCTCGGGTTCAATTCCCGACTGAGCCCAAAATAATAATATAATATTTTTTATTATATTATTAAATAAAAATTGAAACTTAACAAACTATTTAAGATATGTATATACTAATATGTGTGAAACAAAATACCGATTAGTTAGTAAAATTCGTGATGAAAAAATTTATTCATCAAATGTACATATATTATTTGATGAAATAAATGATATATTAAATAATATGAAAAATTTAACATATAATATAAAAAATCGTTTAAAAAATATAAAAAAAAATGAAATAAGGTATGAAAATTCATGGAAATATTATTTTTATTTTTTAAAAGATTTTCTCACAACAAATCCATTCACATATTTAGAAAAAAATGATTATATAATGTTACCTATTATATGGTTTGGATGTCATTTAATTGTATATTTCTATAGAAATTGGAAGATTTAATATAATACTTAATTTAAAAATTTATAATGATACTGATAAAGTACTTGCATCTTTAACTTCACTATTTTCTTTCATTTGAACCAATATTTCACGAACACTTGTTTTTATATCTTTTACTTCAGGGTATAATGTTGTTAATCTGGTAGTTTCCAAGAAGTTATTTGATCTTCCTGACGCTAATAATTCATTTTGTTCTTCAATTGTAAAATTTTTCCATGTAAAACTAGGATCTACTATTTCTTTATACATTTCTAATATTTCATTATGACTAATTAATCCTGGATTTGTTAAATTAACAGTACCTGATGTATTTTTAGTAGCCATATCTATCATAATTGGTATTAATTCATTTAATACTGTCATAGAATTAGGTACAGAACAAACTTTTTCATAAGTTGTAATTTTTGTGATAAAATTTCTTTTATTAAATTCATCTGTTATAGGCATTCTAATTCTAACATTTAAAACTGAATCTTTAACTAAGTGCATTAGTTGATCAGTAAATCCTTTTACAATTGAATAAGATGATCCAAAAAAATTAGGTAATGATTCTTCAGTAAATCCATCTTTCTCTTCACCAAAAGGATGTGTTTCATCAAATTGAAATATACATCCTGTTCCTAAATAAGTAAAATGAAAATTGTGTTTTTCGGATAAAAAACTTAAAACCATAGGTGAGAATAAATTATCTCGAACATTTTCAAAAACTTTTCCAGGTTTTTCTAAATAATCAATTGTACCTATATATTGTCCTTCATAAGTACCATGTGTTCTACCAATTAAAGAAATGATATGTGTTGGTTTTTTTTCTAATATTTCCTCTTCTAATTGTTTTACATTTTCAACACGTGAATTACCTTCTTCAACATTGTAATTATTTTCTTTTAAGTAATTTAGTACTTTACCCCCGATCCATCCTTTTGTACCATATACTAAAAATTTCATTTATAAATTATTTTATATATTTATTTATAAAAAAAAACAAATATAATATTTTAATTATTATTTATTTCACAATATGAATCGCAATATAAATATCTTCCTTTATCAGAATTTGTAGAAATTGTTAATACTGGTAATGTACAATTTTTTTGATGACCAAGATAACTTTGATACCAATTGTCATAAAAATCAGGATATATTTTAGAAATTGATCCATCAACTTTTTTTATATTATTTTTAAATTTATTAAAAGTTTCATGATTACCTATATTTATTCTTTGTTTTACTAAATTTTTATCATAATGATTATTATTATTATATCCTAGTTCAAGTTGTATCTTTTCAGTTTCATTAATAGCTTTTATAATACTATATGATATTAGAAATGACAAAGGTAATATAAAATTACGATTAATTTTAAATGTACCATATTTTCTATTATTTTTATTCACAAATTTTGTTAATATCCAATTATTACATAAACTATCTTGATGACCACGAACTATAAAATTAATTTTATTTGTTATAAAAAATTTATTTATTAAATTAGGAGCAATATTAAAAAAAGATCTATCAGATGTTCTTTCATTTATAAAAACATCATAATCTGGATATGACATAAAATCACTCCATAAAATATCATTATTAAAGTTTTTTTTTATATTAAAATCATATACTTCCCAATTTTCATCAACTTTTAAATCATATGGTACAAAAGTTTTCATATCAGATTTTTGAATTGTTCCATTTTTAATCAGTTGTTTTTCATAATGTTGTCTTTTTTGATATGTTTGTTGTTTTTTTGTAAGATTTCTTTCATTTTTTTCAAGATTTAAATATCTAATTATTTTACGAATAATATTTTTTGTTTCTTCATAATTTCTGTTTATTTTGTTACGTTGAAAACAATAATCAAAAAAATTGTTTTCAAAATATACATTTCTTAACATTTTTCTATTGTCAAGTATTATTCCAGGAGTATAACCTATTTTTTCTTTTAAATCATACTTAAATCCACCATGACATAACCAGTAATTAATATTATTATCTTTTAATATTATACCCGATGATAAATATAATATTAATTTATATATTTTATTATAAATCTCTATTTGCTTATTTCGATTAAATTTAACTTTTAATTCATCATAATAAGGATTACTACCAAGAGTAAAAATATGAATTAATTCATGGTTACCTCGATTTAAAATAACATTTAAATTGTTATCTGTATTATTTTGTATCATTAAAATTAAAATAATTATAAAAACCTCTGTTGAATAATAACCCCTATCCATTATATCCCCCAAAAATATCAATTTAGTATTGTTTGTTAATTTTAAATTTTTGTCTATGGTATTATTCTTCAGTAATCTTAATATAATTCTAAAAAATGAATGAAAACTACCATGTATATCACCTATACATATTGTTTTAGTATTATTATTTATTCTGAAGATATAATCATGAAAATCAAAAGAATTAATACTAGTAATATGATCAATTGCTTCTCTTTTGTTTTTATTATAATTATTAAACCACTCATTTGATAATAATTGGGAATTTCCTGGGAATTGATTTATATAATAATTTGTCTTATTATCTTCTCTCATATATTTTTGTTCATTAATCTTTAAATTATGATAATCTTGCATTTTTTTTATATTTACATCTAATAATTTAGAAAAAGAATCCCATAACTTATTTTTCACGTTATTTTTATTTTTAAATTTATTATTCATATTTTTTATGTTTAATTTTGATTCTGAATGTAAATAAATATCTTGGTAAAGAATTTTAAATATTTCATTCAAGTTTAAATTTTCATTTTCTAAATTAATTACACCTTCAATATTTGATAAAATTGATGGTAAATTATTAGTATCACTATTTCTTATTTTTAAAGTTTCTTTTGAAAATATAACTTTTTTTCTTATTTCATTTTTATTATATATTTTATTTAAATTATTGTTTCTTAAAATTGTATTCACATTTACGAAATTATTATTTGTTGTGTTATTATTTGTAATTTTCTTCATTTTATATAAATTTCTATTGGGATTCTTCAGAGGCATATAACCCCTACTTGTTAAAATTATTATATTATTTATTTTTTCAGATCCTTTTCTTTTTTCTTTATTATTATATTTTACTTCATAATTAAATAAATTTATACTTGACATTTTCGTTATTCTCTTTTTTAATCTAGAATTATTAGAATTATTATTTCTAGGTCTTTTTATAATTTCTTCTTCTAAATTAGTTTGATTTTTAATACTATTCATATAATATAATTATAAATTTATTTAAAAGATAATATTTAAGAAATAAAATACTATTATAGTTAACTAAAAATGCAGAGAAAAAATAAATATGCTATTATTATACAAAAAAATATTAGAGGGTATCTACTAAGAATAAATCAGCTTCCATTAATGCTTTATATAGTTCAAAATTACTTATCTAAACAAAATTATAATTTTATTAATCTAATTAACGATGGTAGAGTGAATAGTAATTTTGATGAAGACCAAATTATTAATTTACTTATTCAAAAATTTGGAAATAAAATTAAAAGACCAGCTATTAGAAATTGGTTTGATGTCGGAATTTATGATAATTATTATGGTTGGTTACCAGTTAATATTAAATCTACAACAACAAGTACTAGTGATAATGTAGGTAATCTAGCATTATGTGTTCATTCATATACAAATTATAATCTAGATTTAAATAGCACATATGATAATGGATTAATGGCTAATATATTATTTGACAAATTAAAAAAAAAAGAGTACAATTATAAACATAAAAAAGATTATTATTTTTTAGTATTAAATAAAAATAATAATCAAGAAATAATTATTAATAGTGTAAAAGGATTAGCAACAATTACACCTAATTTAAATAATTTACCATTTCAAGTAAGATGGAATAAGAATAAATTTTTTATTTATAAAAATATCAATAATTGTATTTACCAGTTTTTAGATTCAATAAAAAAGCCTCGGCCTAGTTGGAAAGAAACATTTTTAAATAATATTAGAAACACATTTTAATAAAGTTAAATAGTACTACTTTTTTTTTGATGCTTTCCTTATTTGTTTTACAAAAGCTAAATTTTCATCTAAACCAAGTGAATCACTAAGTTTCAATAAAGATTTAAAATTAATTTTAAAATTATCTACTAATGTATGATCATTTAGTATCTCTTTTCCTTTCCATAAATCTATAAAATAACATAGATCTATATATCTAACCCCTAAATACAAACTTTCTGGTATTTTTATGAAATTATTACGCATATAAGAATTATCTTCTTTACTTACATTATCTATTAATACTGACAAAAAATTACTTTGTCTAGCATCATTCTTTGATAATATAAATTCTTTTTGAAGTGATTCAGATGATATTGATTCAGGAAATAACAATACAATATCCTGATAATCATTTAAATTTTCACCTGTTTGATCTTCTACTTTTGTATTAATATCTTTGATATTATCTGATTCTTGTCCTTTTAGAGTATATTCGGACATTATTAACCTTGTAAAATTCAAGTAATTATACATAAAATATAACGAAAAATCAATTTTTATTTAATAAAATATATTAAATTAAATTATACATAATGTATAGACTTTTGTAACTTTCGATTATTATTATAATATTTTATTTTGTTTAATTGAATATTATGTAATTATAAATCTATATATTGTAACTAAATTAATAATCTTCATTCCAGTCAATTACGATACATTTATGTATATTTGCATGATCATATAAATCAGTTACTTTTTTTTCTAAGTAAAAGATCTTAGAATCATTGAATATTTTTCTTAACTTGATAATTGTTACATTTATTGTGTGATTTAATGTCATTTCTATATTTTCATCTTCATGTAATAAATTCAGATTTACACTACAGTAATCATTTACATCAAATATTATTTTTTTTTTTGATCTACATGAATTCAATATTTCTTTTTCAATTTTTATGAATAATCTATTTGATTCATGTGATATAAATAATACATTACAATCTGAATTTAGGATTTCTTTTGATATTTCCATTTTAATTTTTACTATATAAATGTATAAAAATCAATTTTTATAATTACATAACAAATTATTTTAATACATACAAAAATAATTTATTTATTCCATTCAATAATAATTAAACGATGAACACTTACATTACTGCATATATCTAATATTTCTCTATTTTCATAATAAATATTAGAATCTGTAAATATTTTTTTTAATTGTTTCACAATTAATTCTAATGCAAATTTCCAAGACAATTCATAATCATATTTTTCATTTAATTGCGCGTTTTGAAAAATACTTCTCATGTCTCTTTCTGTTGTAATGTCATATATTAATCTTTTTTTACCTTCTTTATTATTTTGAAGAACTTTATTCATAATCAATTTATGTGATCCATGAGCACGATCAACCACACATTTTATGAAATCTAGGTCACAATTAGAATTTAATAATTCACGCGTGTATTCAAGCTGAAACATATATATATTTATTTTTTCCATTAATAAAAGTTTCAATTTTTTATAATATATTTTGGTATATAACAATCTTTTATATTTTTTTGATTAATCTTAAATCTATTTGAAAAAATATAATTATTTTTAAATTCTTCAGAATTAAAATATGTACATAAATCAGTTAAATTAATATTATTATCATTCTTTGCTATTATCATTAATAAATTTCCACCAAAATATTGTACATTTGATAAAAAGCATATTTTGTCTTTACGTGTTAAATTATGTATAAATAAACATTTCTTATTTTTATTTAAATCTATTAAATTTTTATTACGCGGTAATCCAAATTCATACCAGTTATTATTATCTATTTTTCGTACTTTCCTTTTTTGTAAATCTTCTTTATTTTCTAACATGTATTTATTTAAATTATCATTATGTGTTGGAAATTTATCAATAAAAATATATTTATCTTTACATTCTTTACTATTAATTATCTCAATATTCCCGTAATTATTATTTTTTAATATTTTTTCATTTCCACTAACCATACCAACATATACATCAAAATAATCACTAAATTTAATCATATTTTTATTATTATTATTAGAAAATATTAAACTACCATTGTTCATTATGCTGTATTTTTCTTTATTATTATAATTTATCTTTTTATTTAAAATATTTGTCTTTACATACCTAAATATTAATACATCAACTGATGCTTCTTCAAATAAATTTTCATTATGTGGATGATAAATATCTGTAAAATTACCATTTTTCATCATATCAATAATTAGTTTAGATGCACTAGTTAATTTAAAAAAATCAGATGGTATAATTAAAATTAATTCACCTTCACTATCTAATAATTCAAAGCATTTTTTTATAAAATCAATATATAAATTAGAACCTTTTTTTTTTACATAAGGTGGATTTCCAATAATTGTCTTATATTTTTCATCAAAAACTAAATCCAAAAAATTAGCATATGTTAATGGTTCTTCAATTAATGATGGAAGTAACGTTAGTTCTCTATCTATTTCAACCATTTTAAATTTTTGATCTTTTTTTCTCTTTTTAAAAAAATCTACTATATGCCCTTGTCCTATAGATGGTTCTAATATATATTCTGCTTCATTTTTATGAAATTCAAATAATTTTTCAAGTAGTATTTTATTTTTTGTAAAATATTGTCCAAGTTTTTTACTCATTTTTTAACTATTACATATTTATATTAATTAAATTTTAATATACTATTTTTTAAAAATCAATTACTAATAATTATTAAATATATATTTAATAATTATTAAGTTTATAAAAAATAAGTTAAATTTTATATTTATTATATGGTATTTTCTTTAAAAAAATATTTAAATCCATCGTAAAGTTAATTAATGGGTATATTTGAAGGAACTTAGCATAAGTTCATATATCCGTTTTTATTACTTTTAATAAATATTATCTTATTGTACTGATTCTTTATTGTGATTTTTTCCATCCTTGAGGAGAATCGGTAGGTTCTGTTAGTAATTGACCATTAATTGATACACTAGAACCAGATTTAATGTTGAAATTTTTATCAGAACCATTATTTTTGTAACTAGATGTATCATAACCACCTTTATAAGTCAAATTAACAAATTTTGTTTGAGTTGTACCTTTACTTTTACCACATTCAATTAATGATTTTCCTTTACTACCATCTTTTTGATTGAGATTTAAATTAGTTATGGTTCCACTATGTCCATGATCTGTATCAAAGTAATCGTCCAAAGCATTATGTACTTTAATATTACTCATATTTACTGAACCACCAAAGATTTCAATACCATCATCTTGAGAATCATTAACAGTAATATCATTAAACATATGACTATTATCTAAATTAACTAATGTTAAGGCATTAATATCTTTTTCATTATTTCCTAATCCATTTAATACAATGGATTCCATAGAATGTTTTACTTTTTTATTAGCAGGAGGTATAGCCTTTAATCCTGGTATTTGATCAAAATCAGTAAAATTTCCATAATTTTTATCATCATTACCAACAATTAAAATAGCACCTAAAGTTCCTTCTTTTCTAGTAAATGTTCTATTTTTAATGTTGAGAGCATTATTTCGGAAAATAAATATTTTATCTAATACACCATCAGAAGGAAGATCACTTGTTTTAGCATCCATTAAATATTGTACTTCATATGATTCTTTAAAAAGTACTAATTTTCTTAAACCATCTCTTCCTAATACACTACCATCATTATCATAAAATATTCTAACAACAGCTACATCTTTAAAAGCACCAGTTCCGTTTCCTTTAAAGACAGCAGAATTAACAGCAGTAACATCAGCTCCTTGTTGTCCAAACTTAGCATCAGCATAAGCTCCC
>MDSV01118574.1_pt1 | contig 12236 bp, 12 predicted proteins | sample 810851 | NCBI WGS metagenome assembly MDSV01 (sample SAMN05326640, study PRJNA326480) | marine metagenome | isolation source: seawater | place: Atlantic Ocean: North East | collected 2012
CTGGAAGCAAGTCATATTTTAGTTTTACAGAAGAATTTTTAAATCAAGATAAACCAGTGGAGAGTGCAGCATGATAAATCCTTTTAAACCAAGAAAAGGTCTAGGAAGAGGGCTTTCATCTCTTATAGGTGATAGTGAAGTTAAAGAAAATAAAACTACAATTTCTATTAGCTCAATAATTAGAAACAAATATCAACCAAGAAAAAGGTTTGAAAAAGAGAGTTTAGAAGAATTAACTAACTCTATTAAAGAAAGAGGAATCATACAACCAATCATAGTCAGAAAATCAGATGATATAATCGATAAGTTTGAAATAGTTGCAGGAGAAAGAAGATGGCAAGCTGCACAAAAAGCAGGACTTCATAAAGTCCCAGTAGCAGTTATAGAAGCAGATAATTTAAAATCACTAGAATTTGCTATAGTTGAAAATGTTCAGAGAAAAGATTTAAATCCAATAGAAGAAGCCGAAGGTTATAAAAGACTAATCGATGATTTTAATTATGATCAAGAAAAAGTTGCAAAATTTATAGGAAAAAGTAGAGCTCATATATCCAACTGTTTAAGATTATTATCTTTGCCACAAAAAATTATTGAATACATAATTGATGAAAAAATAACACAAGGACACGCAAAAGTTTTAATAGGTTTAGAAAATGCTCAGTTATTAGCTGAAAAGATAATCTCAAAAAAGTTATCAGTAAGACAAGCGGAAGCACTTGTAAGGTTGATAAAGAGCAAAAAATCATCAATTAAAATAAACAAGGATACAAATATTTTAGATATTGAGAGGCAACTAACAGAAAAAATTGGGATGAGGGTTTATGTAAATAACAAAAAAAACAATTCAGGCACATTAACTTTTGAATATAAAGCGCTAGATCAAATGGAAAGACTTTTAGAGATTATTAAAAATAATTATTAGTAGTTACTTACAAAGTCGGAAACAAAATTTAAAGAATTGTTAGAATTTTTTTTAACCAAAATTTCTAAATCACTTATTTTATAAATCATTTTTTTTACTTCATCATTAGACCATGATTGCATTTGTATTTTTACTGCTTCTTTTTCTTTCCAAAATATTGGAGGTTTGAACAAAGATATAGTCGAATCTATGTTTTGCGTTATACTTTGACTCTCTTTTAGTTTAAGCAATCTTTTTGATCTATTTAAAAGTGTTCTTAGAATTAAAATACATTCTTCATTTCCAAAATTATTTTCATTTAATATTTTTGAAACTTGTTTTTTATTTTTAGATAAATAATTCTCTGCTAATTCAAAAACACTATAATTTTCAGATAAATTTGTTAATTTTAATACATCTTCAATATCAATATTTTTTTTTGTAATTGAGAACATTCCAATTTTATTTAATTCATTATTTAAATTTCCTCTATCTCCTCTTGATCTTCCTATTAATAAATTTATAATTTCTTGAGAAACTTTAATTTTTTTATCTTTAAAAAAATTCTGAGCTATAAGATTAAGACTTTTCTCATTATCTTCATAGAATGGTATGCATGTTAAAAAAAACTCTTTTTCGAATAGGTTTCTTAATTTAGATTTTTTTTCTAAGTTATCAGAATTAATAACAACTTTTACTTTTTCAATTTTTCTTTCAACAACTTCATTAACAAATTTAAGAATTTTTTCTGTTGCTCTTGAAATTATTAATAGTTTTTCATCTTCAAAAAGAGATTTATTCATTAAATTTGAAATAAATTCTTCATAATTTTTTAATATTTCATCTTCTTCTACTCTTGATATTTCACCCACAAATGTACTCTCAAATTTGTTCTTTATAATCTGATCTTTAAATCCTCTATTCGGGCCGTAAATAAGAATTAGTTTATTTTTTGTTGAACTTATTTTGTCTATTTCATAAGACTTAATGATCATTCATTAATCTCAGATATTGAAGATATAATATCACTTGCTATTGTTGTAGATAAGTTTTTAATAATCGTTTCTTCATATTTTTCTAGTTCAAACTTATCAGAAATATTATTATACGTAGTTTTTTTAGTTATATTTTTCTGTATTAAAATTTCATCTTTATCGTTAACCATGTATTCTACTTTAATTAACAATTCAAAAATTGAAGGATCTCCTTTTGTATCTTTAGATACTATTTTTTTCTTTTTAGAAGAAATTAATGTCAAATTATATTCTTTTTTCTTTCCTTTTTGTGATTGAAATCTATTAATAATTAAAGAATTTATATTTTCGTCACCACTCTCATTATCTATAACTATTGAAAATTGATAATTTTTCTTATCTAAAATTGGTTGATAGCCACAAGCAAATAAAAATATTAGAGAAATTGTTAATATGTAATTTAAAATTTTACTCATTAAATAAAATATTCATTAATCTGTTCTTAACAAAAATAATTTTTTTAATTGATTTGTTATTTAAATATTTATCCAATAATTTTTGATTTTTAGCAATATTTAAAATATTTTCTTCTTTTAAATCCTTTTCTGCATTAATTATTGTTCTTTTTTTTCCATTAATTTGAATAACATAATCAATATTCTCACTTATAAGATAATTTTTATCTACTTCTGGCCAACTCATTTTTTGATTAGCATCCAGATCAGATAAGCATTCACTTATTAAGTGTGGCACTACAGGCGAAAACACTGTTAATATTTTTTTGTAATTATCAACTAAATCTTTAGAATTGAAACTTTGTTCAATATTCTTTGTTAAAAAATTATATGTTTCATACATATTTGCAATGATTACATTGTAACTAAAACTTTCTAAATTATTTGTCATTTTATTTATTAAAACATTTGTAAATTTATTTAATTCTAAATTTTTTTTAATCTCATTATTTTTATCAGATAATTTATTTTTTATTTTTAAATGTAATAACCATAATTTTTGAATAAATTTGTATGAAGAAACCATTCCTTGTTCAGACCATTGTACATCTTTTTCTGGTGGGCTATCGGATAGAATAAATAATCTAACAGCATCAGCACCATAATTATTAATTATATTTTCTGGATCAATTACATTTTTTTTTGATTTTGACATTGACTCAGATGCTCCCACTATGACTTTGACATTTTTATCATTTATTTTTACATATTTTTTATCTTTTATTTCAATTTCTTCTGGGCTCAACCAGTTGTTATTTTGATCTTTGTATGTTTCGTGACAGACCATACCTTGTGTAAACAAACCCGTAAAAGGTTCATCTATTTTGAAATCATTATTTTTATAACCTAATGCTTTCATAAAAAAACGTGAGTAAAGAAGATGTAAAATTGCATGTTCAACTCCTCCAATATACTGATCTACTGGCATCCAATAGTCAATTTCTTCTTGATTATAGGCATATTTTGTTTCTTTAGGTGAACAAAATCTCACGTAATACCATGAAGAGCAAACGAAAGTATCTAGAGTATCGGTTTCTCTAGTAAATTTTTTTCCATCAATTTCAATATTTTTCCAATCTTTAATAGAATTTAAAGGATTACCTTTAGAATTTAGGTTAACATTTTCTGGAAGTTTTACAGGTAAATCATTTTTTGGAATAGCAAATGGATTTCCATTTTCATCGTAAGCAATAGGAATTGGACATCCCCAATATCTTTGTCTAGAAACACCCCAATCTTTTAATCTAAAATTAATCTGTTTTTTTCCAAGTTTTTTTTCTTCTAAAATATCAATAGTTTTAGATACAGATTCATCAGGAACTTTTAGACCGTTTAAAAAATCTGAATTAACTATTACTCCTGTTCCGCTATATGCATTTTCTTTAACTATAAAATTATCATTTTCATCATTAGGCCGAACCACAGTTTTAATTTCAAGATTATATTTTTTAGCAAAATCAAAATCTCTTTGGTCGTGCGCAGGGCATCCAAAAACTGCTCCAAAACCATAATCCATCAGAACAAAATTCGCAAAATAAACAGGAACTTTTTGAGCAGGATTTAAAGGATTAATTGCCATTAAATTAGTTTTAAAACCAATCTTTTCACCCATAGCAATCGCTTCCTCGGTAGTACCAGTTTTAGAACATTCTTTTTTAAATTCCTTAAATTTTTTATCTTCTAAAAAATATTTTGAGATTTCATGGTCAACAGAGAGAGCTAAAAAAGAAAAACCAAATAAAGTATCAGGCCTAGTTGTAAAACATTTAATTTCTTTTACAGGAAGGTCTCCTTCTGTTTTAAAATTAATTTCACAGCCAAAGGATTTTCCAATCCAATTCCTTTGCATTACTTTTACTTTGTTTGGCCATTGATCTAATTTTTCTAAACCATCCAAAAGTTCTTGTGAAAATTTTGAAATATTAAAAAACCACTGATTTAGCCTTTTTCTTTCTACTATTGCCCCCGATCTCCAACCTTTTCCATCTATAACTTGCTCATTTGCAAGAACAGTTTCATCCACTGGATCCCAGTTTACATAGTTTTCTTTTCTATAAACTAAGCCTTTTTCAAAAAGTTCCAAAAAAAATAACTGTTGATGTTTATAATATTCTTCTGAACAAGTAGAAATTTCTCTATCCCAATCAATAGAAAGTCCAAGTCTTTTAAGCTGTTTTTTCATTGTGGATATATTTTTATTTGTCCAGTCTTTAGGGTCTAAATTATTTTCTCTCGCTGCATTTTCGGCAGGCATCCCAAAAGCGTCCCATCCCATTGGATGTAATACGTTAAATCCTTTTAAACTTTTATATCTCGATAATACATCTCCAATTGCATAGTTTCTTACATGACCCATGTGAATTCTCCCCGATGGATAAGGAAACATTTCTAGGCAATAAAACTTTTTTTTATTTTTATCAATTTTTGTAGAAAAATAATTTTCATCTTCCCAAATTTTTTGCCATTTAGTTTCAATGCTTTTAAAATTATATCTACCTTCTGAAGTCACTTTTTGAATTTACGAAATTATTATTTTTAATTTTTTTTATCTCTATCTTGTTTTTCTCTTCGTTTACCTGTACCAGCTGCACCTACACCACCTCTGTAAGTTTTTTTATTTTTTACTTTATTTTCTTTTTCATAAATTGCAGCTTTTGTTAAAATTTTCTTTTTTAATTCTGTAACAAGCTTTCCCGACTTTTGTGATACTCCACAGTTATCGTTTTGGGCACAATTTTTGTAAAAAATTTTTATATCTAAAGCATCAGATCGAACTTCGTTGGTTAAAAAACGAATGGAAATTTTTATAGACTCTTCAATATTATTTTCACTTGAATACCAATCAGTAATTATTATACCACCACTATAGTTGGCAGATGCAAGTGGCATGAAATCAATAGTGTCCAAGGAAGCTCTCCAAAGTTCATTAGAGCTTGCAAAATCAAAAGTTCCAGAACCTCTTCCTTTATTAACCTGTCCCATTAATGTAAATCCTCTACCTTCTTCAATATTTCTTTTTACTCTTTCACGCGGATCAGGGGGAGATTTTCTTGCATCACCTCTGTTCTCAATAAGTCCTTTGCAAGAACTCAGAACAAATAGACACACAACAAATAAAGAAATGATCTTAGTGATTCTGTATTTTGACATATAATATATTTAAGAAATTTTATTATTATTTAAAATTAATCAAATAATACAGATTTTTTAATATAATTGCTTAAAAACTCAATAAATATGGGATAAAATAGTGATGTAATTATACAACACTTAAATAAAAAAAACACATATTACGCAATAAAATTAATAAAATTCAAGCATTATTGATAAATATGGTGCGTTTAATATTAATATTAACAATTAAAAATAAGGAGTAATTAATATGGACAAATTGAAAAAAGTTGGTTTGACTGCATTAGGTACAGCTTTAGTTTCATCTGCAGCAGTTGCAGGTGAAGTTGGTGTAACTGGTACAGCTACTATAACTTTCGTAGGTCAAGAACATAATGACAATGGTAATGGTTGGAGTATGTCTGACTCATTAACATTCACAGGTTCTGCTGATCTAGATAACGGATGGACTGTTACTTACAGCCAAGCACATAATGGTGCAGCGGCACAAGGTAACACAGATATCGCAGTAAACATGGGTGATATGGGTACTTACACATTTTCACAACAAGGTAAATCTGGACCTGTTTCAGGTTGGGATGATATGACACCTTCGGCTAACGAAGAATCATACGCTAACGTTGCTGGTGCTACAAATCCAGACGGTGGTGTTTCAGCTGCTAACGCTCATATCTGGGAAAATGCATCTTTGATGGATGGTGTAAACGTTAAACTATTCTATCAACCAGCTGCTACAGCTACTCACATTGGAAGTACAACTGAGTATGGTGTGCAATATACTGGTATTGAAGGTTTAGCAGTAGGTTTTGCAGCAGGTGATAATGATGACTCGCTTACTAACTCTATAGAAAATACTAACTTGTATGCAACATATGCTTATGATGCATTTACAATCGGTATTCAAGATAACGAGAGTGATCACCAAACTGCAAGTTCAGATACTGAGTTTAGAGCATATGGTATTTCGTATGCTGTAAATGATGAACTATCTGTTTCTTATGGTATGGCTACAGTTGAGTACGAAAACACATCTCTAGAAGACCAAGATTCAGGTGCTTTATCTGCATCTTACACTAACGGTTCTGTAACTGTTTCAGCTACTCATGCAAAAGTAGATAATATTGCTGGTACTGGCACAAATGACAGAAGCGGATATGAAATTAACTTTGCATTTGCATTCTAATTTAAGTTAATTTTAAAAAATATTGAGGCCCCTTTTTTAAGGGGCCTTTTTTATTTAAAGTAAGAAATTCCAGCAAATCCGTAACAGTTTAAAATTTTAATTAATTTAAAATTTTTTGTAGATATTCCACCCAAAGCAATTATTTTTTTTGAGGACATTTTGGAAATATTCTTAAATTTGTTTATACCAAGAAAATTTTTATTTTTTTTAAAAATGGAAGATATAAAAATTGCTCTTACTTTTTGTAATTCTTTAATTCTAATTTGTTTTATATTATGTGCGGACCCAATAATAATAAAATCTTTCTTAAAGCTATAATTTAAGTGTCTAATATTTTGATTAAAAGAAGGTATATAGGCACCATCAAGATTAAGTTTATACGCAAGTTTTATGTTATTTGAAATAAGAAATTTTATTTTTTTCTTTTTACAGTAATTTTTTAATTCTAAAATTTTTTTTTTATTTAATTTTTTTGAGTAATTTCTGTATATAATTGCAGTATTATTATTCAGTTTATCAATATTACTTTTCTTAAATTTATCTATAAAGTAGTATTTTTTTGGTAATAAATTATGCATCAAACTATAAAAAATTTATTAAATATTCAAAATTTGGTAAAATCAAAATTATCAGAATTAAATAAAATAGAAAGGCCACCTAAAATTATTGCAGTCTCTAAAACCTTTAAGATAGATCATATTTCTCCTTTGATAGAATATGGACATATTGATTATGGAGAAAATAAAGTTCAAGAGGCAATTGATAAATGGAGCAATTTAAAATCTAAGAATTCTCAAATTAAACTTCATTTCTTAGGAAAATTGCAGACAAATAAAGTAAAGTTAGCAATAAAAATTTTTGATTATATTCACTCACTTGATAGTGAAAAATTAGCAAAAAAAATATCTGTAGAACAACAAAATCAAAATTTAAGACCTAAAATTTTTATTCAAATAAACATTGGAAATGAAATACAAAAAAGTGGCATTAAAATTGAAAAATTATCTGACTTTTATAATTATTGTATAGAATTAAATTTAGATATAATTGGCCTAATGTGTTTGCCACCTATAGATCAAGATCCAAATCTATATTTTTTAAAAATGAGTAATTTAAATAAAACTATAAATTTAAATGAATTAAGTATGGGTATGTCTTCAGATTATTTAAATGCAATAAAATACAATTCAACTTTTTTAAGAATTGGTTCTAAAATATTTGGTAAGAGAAACTAAAGTATTTTTATTTTTGTATTTTTATTTATTGTTTTTAGTAAAACCAATAAATCGTTTTTTTTAAGAGCGATACAACCAATTGTAGGTTTGTAATTTTTAGTTATATGTAAAAATATTGCACTTCCTTTGCCAATTTTAATTTTAGAAGTATTATAGTTTATTGTTATTAGTAAGTCATATTTATAATCATTTCTATACAATTTTTCATACTTTATATTTTTTTTTATTTTTATTTGTTTGTTGTAATATTTTTTGTTTTTAACATCATTACACCAACCTATTTTTTTATAGATTGGAATACATTTTAAATTAGTAATAGGTTTTGAAACTTTATCTTTTCTATAATAAAGATTTCCCAAAGAATAAGTACCTTTGGGGGTTTTTTTATCACCTTCTATTTTATTTGCTGTTGTTCCATTTTTTCCAATACAGCATTTAAATGAAAAATCTTCATAAATAAGTGTTTCTTTATTTTTTAATATAATTGTCATATCTTAATAATATATGAATAATCAAATTTTAATAATTTATGATTATCCTGTTTTGTTTGATATTTTAAAAGAAATTAAAGAAAATTTAAATTTTAAATTACTTAATTTATCTGCTAAAGAATATTCTAAATTTCAAACAGAATCTTCAAAAAATTATTTACTGATTTCTAATAAAGAACATTCAAATTTTAAAAATCAAATTTTAATAGATACTTATCCTATAAAATTATCAAAAATAATTGAAATTATTAATATTAATTTTTTAAAGAAAAAATTTAACCAACAGTCAGAAATTGATATTGGATTATATAGTTTGAATTTAAATTCTAGAAAAATTTATAATGACAATAATGAACTAGATCTAACTGAAAAGGAAGCTGAGATTATAATCTTTTTAAAAAAATCCCAAAAACCTGTGACAATCAATAAATTACAAATTGAAGTTTGGGGTCATAGTTCCAAGTTAGAAACGCATACTGTTGAAACTCATATTTATAGGTTAAGAAAAAAAATAGCTGATGTATTTAATAATAGTGATTTTATTAAAAGTACCAAATCAGGCTATATAATTAAGTGAAAAAAGAAGATTTGAATATTCAAAATAAATTTTTATCAGCACTTCAAAGCCATAAAAAAATGAAACTTGATGTGGCAGAAAAACTTTATAAAGAGGTATTAGATGTTAATCCAAATCATCTTGAGGCGATATGTTATTTGGGAACTTTATTTGCGCAGACAAAAAAAATTAATTTAGCAAAAGAATTATTTTTAAAAGCTATTGAAATAAATCCAAGAAATCCAAGTATAAATAATAATCTTGGAAACATATTTTTAGAGTTGGGAGAAAGTCAAAAAGCATTAAAATATTATGAAGCAGCAATAAAATTACAACCTAATTTTTCAAAAGCTCATTTTAATATAGGAATAATATTTAACAGTCTTGGTAAATTTCAAAATGCAATTGTATGTTTTGAAAAAGCTATCCAATTTCAACCTGATGATGCCAATTCTTATAATATTCTTTGTAAAATATTAAAACAATTAGGAGAATATAATAAAGCTATAAACTATTATGAAAAATTAATAAAAATTAATCCTGATAGTATAATCCCAATAAATGGTCTTTTAGACTTATTTAGATCAATTCAATTATCAAATTTAACAGATAGTAATAGCAAAACTATTAAAAACTTAATTCTATTTTTATTTAAAAAAAATAATATTAATCATAACGAAATTTTTCATAATGCTAAGTTAATGATATTCTTGAGTCAGAATCAAAATACATTAGAAAAAATAATTAATAGTAAATCTTTTTTATTAAATGATAAGTTTATACATAAAGTAATGAAAGAAGAATTGTTTCTTTTATTGATTCAGAAATCTTTTGTAAGAGACAATTTTTTAGAAAGATTGTTAACTAAAATAAGAAAAGAAATACTTTTTTCGTTAAATTACAACTATGATATTTTAAATGAATTTTTTAATTTTATAATTTCTCTTGCTGAACAATCTTTTTTAAATGAATACGTATTTTCCCAATCAGAAGAAGAAATTAAACATATAATTAATCTAGAAAAAAAAATATTAAATAATATAAAAATTAATGAGTTAGAAATAGCAATTTTAGGATGTTATATACCTTTATATAAATCTAAAGCAATAAGCACCAAGTTATTGAATTATAATTCAAAAAATATTTTATTTAACGATATGATTGAAATGCAAATCAAAGAACCTTTGAAAGAAATAAATATAAAAAATTCTATAAAATCAATAAATTTAATTTCAAATTATGTATCTAGAAAAGTAAGAAAACAATATGAAGAAAATCCATATCCTAGATGGAGATATGCAAATAAATCTGTAGTCTCAAATTTTTTGCTGCATCTGAATAATGATATTAGACCAAATAATATCAAATTTAATAATAAATTTACAAATCCCAATGTTCTTATTGCTGGATGTGGAACAGGTAGACAAGTAACAAAAGCAATTAGTTATCAAAATTCCAATATAGTTGCCGTTGATTTAAGTCTTGCTAGTTTGGCATATGCTAAAAGAAAAATTGATGAAATAGGTAATAAAAATGTAGAATTTTTACAAGGAGATATTTTACTTTTGAAGAATATAAATAAAAAATTTGATGTTATTGAATGTGATGGTGTATTGCATCATATGAAAGAACCTTTAGAAGGACTTAAGGTATTAATAGAATTACTTGAACCTCATGGCTTCTTAAAACTAGGTTTATATAGTGAGTTATCTAGACAACATATAGTGAAAATAAGAGAATTTATTAAGAAAAAAAATTTTAAAAATACTATAAAAGATATTAGAAATTGTAGAGATGAAATTATGAAACAAAATGATGATCAGTTACTTCACAAAGTAATTAACAATTATGATTTTTATAGCACATCTGGTACAAGAGATTTAATTTTTCATGTCCAAGAGCATCGATTTACTATTCCTAAAATTTCTAAAATTTTAAAAAGTTTAAACTTAGAATTTCTTGGTTTTATAAATCCATTTATTAAAAAAAAATTTTCTAAATTTTTTACTAATGATAAAAATAACCTTTCATTAGATAATTGGGATAAATTTGAAAGAGATAATCCAAATACATTTGATGGCATGTATCAGTTTTGGGTAAGAAAAATAAACAAAACATGAATTATAAAAAAAATTATGTTGCCAAAGATCTTTTTACCAAAAAGTATAAACCTAGAATAATTAAGCCTAAAAAAGGTAAGGGAAGCTTCAAAAGAAAGAAGAAATAATTTTTATATTGATTTTATAGTCTGGCCCCAATTTGTTGAATAACTTTTGAAGACATTTCAGTACCTTTCTCTAAGCTTTCTTTCAAAGACATATTATTAACATGCCCATGTAAAAAACCAGCTGCAAAAAGATCACCTGCTCCTGTTAAATCAACGATTTTAAGGCCTTGTTTAATTCCACACTCCACAACATCTTCACCATTTATTGCTACTGCTCCTTTTTCACCTCTTGTTAAAACTAAAATTTTTCCAAGAGATTTTGAAAAAGTAATTACATCATCAAAGTCTTTTGCATCAATTAAAGAAATGATTTCTTGTTCATTTGCAAAAGTTATATCTAAATTATTTTTTACTAATCCTAAAAAATGAGGCTTATGTCTATCTACACAAAATTGATCTGATAAAGACATTGCAACTTTATTGGCACTTTTAATTGCTTTTTCAAATGCTTTTTTGGGCTCTCCTTCATCCCATAGATATCCTTCTAGGAGTATCATTTCACTTTGTTTAATAGCTTCTGAACTTACGTCATTCTCATTTATTTTGCCTGCTGTACCCAAAAAAGTACACATTGTTCTTTCAGAGTCAGGTGTAACTAATATTAAACAAGTTCCAGTAGGTAATTCTTCTTTTTTTTTTGAGTAAAAATATTTAACATTTTCATTTTTTAGTCCATCTTCGTATTTGGTTCCAAGCTCATCATCACTAACTTTACCAATAAATCCTACTTCGTTTCCAAGTTGAGACAAACCAACAATGGAATTAGCAACAGATCCTCCTGAAACTGTTTTTTCAATTTTAAGATTAGATAATAAATTTTTAAATTCATTATCATCAAAAATTAGTTTCATAGTACCTTTTGTTAAATTATTTTTTGAGATAAATTCATCATCTACTTTACAAATAACATCTACAATTGCATTTCCTATTCCTAAAATTTTCATATTAAGCTTTCTTTGTTATGATTGGTTTTTTTCTATTAGGATAACAAGTAGTACAAATTTTACAAGTTAAACCATAAC
>MDSV01140983.1_pt1 | contig 12234 bp, 14 predicted proteins | sample 810851 | NCBI WGS metagenome assembly MDSV01 (sample SAMN05326640, study PRJNA326480) | marine metagenome | isolation source: seawater | place: Atlantic Ocean: North East | collected 2012
GCACGGTCCGTGCCGGTACACGGCACCGACTTCGTTTTCGCACCGAAGTGCTCGGGTTTTGGCCGGCCGCCGCCACCAGTAAGAACGCACTCGAAATTTTCAAAACGCTACCAACCCCTTGCAAACGCCACGGCACGCGTTGCAACACTGCAAGTTTGTTGCGTTTCCGGCGCATGCTCCTCTCCAGCGTCCACATCGGGCATCGCTACGGCCCGGGGAAAATAACGTCGCGCACGCACGCTCTCGTCAGTGACGCCATGAGCCTGCGTGCCGCACGCGCACCGGTGGGTGCCCCTCCGCCCGCGCCCGCGGGTGCGCGCAACACCCTCAAAGACGTGCTCGCCTTGTCCATGGGACGAGTCGCGCTGGACACCGAGGGCCACGACGAGTCTAAAAGCGCATTGAAAAGTGCCATTGCGAAAAGGCAAAGCGAAATGGGTCTTCGAACGGAACATGCGGCACCAAAGAACCACAAGGTGGCGCTCATGTTCTCGTCCCCCTCCCATACTTCTACGGGCGCCACATTCCCCGTCGAGGTCTTTTTCCTCGAGCAAAAACCAGGGGGAGAAGTGTCTGCGGAACTCTCTGAGATATTTGTAAAGGACATAATCCCGCAGATTTCAGAATTTCTAGCTGTCCGGGCGAGAGACGACCCCGCCTTCGTTGGCAACATTTCCGGCTTCGTACAAGGGGCTCAACACGAGTTGTCTACGATTGTCGAACTCCTGCGCGACATCCCGAGATTCCGATCGTTGGGCTTGAACTCTGCCTTCCACGACGTAACGTCGAAGGTGGCCCTCCGTTCGGACGACAAGACCCGCGCGACCCTCCGTCGAAACCCGAGGTTCACGGTGCATGTGGAATTGCACACCGTCTTCGACGTCGAGCTGTTTGGGTTGATGATCGCCGACAAAATACACGACTGGATTGATTTGGGGCGCCCCGCGCCGGCGCCCGATAACGACTTGGCCAACGATGAGGAAAAGGGGCCTTACCCTGGTATGCCTCCCGGGGGTGACCATGTGCGTCCCTATACTCTTTCCGATCGGGAATCAGAAGCACCGATCTTCCCCTCTTTCCGAACATGACCCAAGGGAACTGATCTTCCGCGCGCGGGTGTGAAGCAGGGCAAGTAGCCGGTCTTCCGCACGGCGCGCGCCGGCGGCGCAGGGAGAACGCGACCCAAAGTGTGCACTGCCGAGGCGCACGCGCCGGAAGCGCAACAAAGTTGCAGTGTTGCAAAGGGTGTAGTGGCGTTTGCAAGGGTTTCGTAGGATTTTGAAAATTTCGAATTCGCGTTCTTACTGGTGGCGGCGGCCGGCCAAAACCCGAGCACTTCGGTGCAAAAACGAAGTGCGTGCCGTGCACTGGTACATACCGTGCTAGTACACGGAGGGGTCGGGCACTGACCGAGCATAACGCACCCGGGGAGCGACGGTCCGTGGTGGTACGAGCGAGGGCCAAGCACGGACTGTGATTGGTGGCCCGTGTTCCGGCACGTTCAGTGTCCGACCCTGCCGTGTACTAGCACGGTCCGTGCCGGTACACGGCACACACTTCGTTTTCGCACCGAAGTGCTCGGGTTTTGGCCGGCCGCCGCCACCAGTAAGAACGCACTCGAAATTTTCAAAATGCTACCAACCCCTCGCGCACGGCACTACACGCGTTGTAACACCGCACGTCCGCGGCGCTTATGCGCACTCCTCCTTGGCCGGGGCCGCGGCCTTCTTCGCCCTGGGCTTCCTCGTGGGCAGTGTCGCAACCACGCGCTCCGGCACCATCCCCGTCGCGCGCGCGATGCGAGCGTTGAGCGCGTCGGTGGCCACCTGCATCGACCTCGCGGTCACCTTCTTGTGCTTTCCGATCACGCCCGTGAGTTCGACGGCGCTGCTGAAGGCCTCTTGTATGTACGCGATCAGCGCCGTCTCGAAGAGCGACGCCGCCGCACGCCCGACCGACGGCAGAACCGGGTACGAGGACGACTCCTTCTCGGTGTCGTTTCGCAGCATCGCTGCCTCCGCCTCGATGAGCGCGACCGCGTTTGCCGTGGCACCGCTCGCGAGCGCCTTGATCGTGTGCGAGGAGAGCGCCCGGTTGCCGCGCACGCGGCGCTTGCCTTTGTCGCCGGCCTTTTTCGCCATTTTCTTGAGGAACAACGGACACTTGTGCGCCACACCCCACATCTTCGCGATGGACGACTTGTTCTGGTAAGAGGCGTTCAGCGTGTTTACGATGCCACGATTCAGCGCGGGGGTGGATTTACTCGCCTTCGGAAACACCATCGCCTCCTGTTGTTGAGGACGCGCCTCCGCCACCCGCGCCGGTGGTGATCGTTTAGCGGTGTGCGAATTTCAAACTGCTCATATTCGTTCTGAGGCGCGCGTAGGAGTGAAGCATGTTTACGCACCCGCTGCAGACGCAACCGCTGCTCTTCCGCACACCTCTGGCAAAGGCTGTACCCAGCACACCGCGGAGCGAGCGCGCAAAAAAGTACCCGAGCGTGGTCTTCCTGGTGCTCGCGTTTGTCTTTGTTGCCTTTGTGGGCGTTGTGATCGTGCTGGTGGTGTCTATGTTTGTGCGCGTCAACCACCTGATCGACCGCATCGGCGACGCCGACCTGACCTCGCGAGTCGACGAGATCATGGACATGGCCCTGCACGCCGCGCATAATACGGAGCGCGCCACCGTGGAGATCGCCGCCGCCGCCACTCTCACGCACGAGATGGCGGCCGAGACGCGGCCGCAGGTGAACCACATGCTGAACACCACACACGAGCTCGTGGACAGCGCAAAGAGCTTTGCGTTTCACCCACGGTTGGTGATTGGTACCTGAGCTTGCGACCTGCGCGCGTAAGACGTTTAACTGATGAGCACACAGATCTCACAGTACTACAGTGGTAAATTTCCCTTTTCGGCGTTAGAAAAACTGCTCACCGCACGCGGCGACGACATCTCCCAGCGCGAGTTCGGACTCGACGGCGCCTTTTTCCAACGCTACGTCTGCTCGGCCGACAGGGGCGGGCTCAAGCAGTCGCTGACCCAGCAAGAGGGGGCGACGATCCACGTGGGACCCGTGTACTCTGGCCGCGTGAGCCGCCCAAAGGGTGGGCACGGCGCGTCCGTGCCGGCGCGCCGCGAGCTCGTGTTCGACATCGACCTGACCGACTACGATTTCTTAGGCATCGGCAAGCCGGTGGACATGGACCTCTGCGACCGCTGCTGGCCGGTGGCGGGACTCGCCATGTTCTTCATAAGGTTTGTCCTGGAACGCCAGTTTGGGTTCTCGGAGTTCCTTGTGGTCTACTCCGGGCGGCGCGGGGCGCACCTCTGGGTCTCTGACGAGCGTGCCATGGTGCTGACCAAGGAGGGCCGCGAGGCCATCGCGTCGTTCGTCAACTGCGAGATGACCAAGGATCACGCGCGTGCGTCCTCCGGCCAGCGGAAATTTGTAGAGACGTTGGACTTGCAGGAGGTGGTTGAGCACGCCTTCGAGCACCTGCTCATCCCCGAGGAGGAGGGTGGAGTGGGCCTGCTCGACTCGATCGCCGCGCGCTTCGTGTTTGTGGGCAAGCTTGGCCTCAAGCACCCCTCGCTGAGCCAGCTGGCCGATGAGTGTGGCCGCCAGCCCACCGGGCTGGACGCCTTCCGCTACGTGAAGACCACCGTGTGCTCTGAGTCCGAAGCGCCGAGACGTGCGTGGTTCAGGGACCGCCTGCAAGAAACATTGATCGGTTACGTTTGGCCCCGCCTCGATCACGCCGTCACCGCGTCTCTGAACCACTTGATCAAGGCGCCCTTCAGCGTCCATCCCTCGAGCTTGCGCGTGGCCGTACCCGTGCACGCAAACGACCTGCTCACATTTAAGCCGGCGGACGCTCCGACTCTCGGCACGCCCTCGATGTCCAGGTTGGGAAGGTACGTGGCCGTGCTCAAAGCACACGCCACGCTCGATGCGGACGTGGAGGATGCTGTGAAGGCGCCACCGAGACCGCGCAAGCGCCCGTTTGTTCGTAAACCCTCACCGCTTGTGACCACAGCGTGAAATTTGTGTGCTTGCGACTTGCGTGGGTTGAGCGTGTGAGAAAAAAACACTCGATGGCACTCGCAGTTCACCCAGTAACGCTGGAAGTGTTTAAAATTCCACCAACCTCGCTCGTATCAGACGCGCAGCACCCCGTGGCCATCGATCACGAGCGTTTTGAACGCCTTGCCGCAACGGGCGCGTTGTCGGCCGAAAAGTTTGTTGAAAATAACAGCCAAGTCTTCGAAACATCGCAGATTTTTGTCGTGAGGATGAGGGGTGGTGCCGTGGCGTGGGCCAGTCGCATGTCCACGCGCGTCTTGGACAAGTCGGTGCCTTACCTGCTGCGTGGAGAAATGGGAAGAGAGTTCGTTTGGCTGTGGCCTATGAACAAAGCCTTTCATCAATATCTGACGAGAAAGGACCGGCAGCAACGAGACACCACGGAAATCGCGGCGGCGATCGACGAACACGAGCCAAGCATCTCGTACGCCCCAGTCAATCCTGGACAAATGCTCGGTCCTGATGACGTAGAAGGGGCGGAAAAGATCAATCCGTCGGAACTAACCGCCAAGCAGCGCTTCTTCGTGTCGTCCATCAACTCGCAGCAGACGCTGTTCGCACGCCGCGTAAAGGAGTCCAGCTGGACCTCAAAAATGACAGAACTGGTGGACGGGCAGCAGAGCAAGTTTGGGAATCGGTCCGCGGCACCAGAATCGCTCAACGTGTTCTTGCCCGAGCCGGCGTTGAAGCGACAGCTCTCCAGCTCCGTCTTGGACTCTGACATGTGGACGAAGCGGAAGCGTGTGAGCGTTTCGGCGTCCAGCCACAAGTGGGTTGACGACCTCGTGTGTTCGTGCCAGGAACGCGAAAGTCGTGCAATTGCAGAGCTGTGGGGTGGTTTGCCAGAGGAGCTGCTGTCGAAGATTTTGGTGACGCGTCTGTGCTCGGATCTCGATTCCTCTGCTGCCGCAGCCGCAGCTGCAATCACCACCATGCGGTCGCTGAGCAAGGCGTGGTGCGCGACCATAGACGATTTTGTGGGCGCTCAGCTCGCGACGCTGCACGCGAGCGTCGAGTTCTGCGAGTCGGTAGACCCTGGCACAGTCGGTAGGCGCGTCCGTTCGATGGGGCTCGTCCCAAGGGACGTGTTTCGACTGGAGGGGTGGCGGTCCTACTTGCGTCTGCGTATCAAGCGCGAAAAACTCTCCCCTTCGGATGTCAACAGGCCGCGCTCCTCGCCATCGGAGAGCGTGAACCGAATCGCAAAGCGGCTGACGTATCACGAGCTGGACAAGGCACACGACGCGTTTCTGCGGCAACCGACGGCGGAGGAGCAAGTGGCCAAGTTCGCAATCCCGTGACGTACGCAGTGTGTGATGGCGTTTGGTGGCGTTTGGTGGCGTTTGGAAGGGGTTGGTAGCGTTTTGAAAATTTGGAGCGCGTTCTTACTGGTGGCGGCGGCCGGCCAAAACCCGAGCACTTCGGTGCAAAAACGAAGTCGGCACCGTGTACCAGCGCGGACTGTGCTGGTACACGGCGGGGTCAGGCACTGACCGTTCTCGGCGCCCCGGGAGAGTCACAGTCTGTGGTAGTGTGGTCAGAGGCCGGGCGCGGTCTGCGCCAGGCTGGCCCGTGTTCCGGCACGGTCTGTGCGTGGCGTGCCGTGTTCCGGCACGGTCCATGGTGGTACACGGCACACACTTCGTTTTTGCACCGAAGTGCTCGGGTTTTGGCCGGCCGCCGCCACCAGTAAGAACGCACTCCAAATTTTTAAAATGCTACCAACCCCTTGCAAACGCCACCACACCCCACTGCGAGTGCCCTAAACCGTCTTCGGCACATCCGGCTCGTCGGAGGAGGAACGGCGCTTGGCATAGTGCCAACGTAGCAAAGCTTTTGCCAGCGATCGCTGAAAATTTCGTTCTTCACCTACGTTGCCACTCGCACTCGCCTGGATGACGAGTCTGCTCAGATGTTGAATCTCACACTGGCACTGCTCTGCAGTCATGTTTTTAATGTCGTCGTCGTTCGCAGACTCCAACGTAGTAGTTTTTACTAAGTTTGTCGCACCCTCCACGACGGGAATAACGCGCCCACACTTCTCCATAAGAGCCCTTCGGGACAGCTCGAGGAACAGCGTCGACGGCCCGTACCAACTGGATGGTTTGTCCAGGCCCATTTCGGGAAACGCGCCTTTCAAAATTCTCGCCACGAGTGTCGCGCAGTGCGCGGGGTCGTTCACACTGTCCGACAGCCAGCCCGCAAGCGCGCGGAACGGGGGCACGGCAAAGAGGTACAAGTACGGCACAGTGCCCCACCACATCCCGTAAGGTGTGCCCACGTGCTTCTTGGCTTCATTGCGCAGCGTAGCGGTCGCACCCTCCATCGCTATGGGCACTGCGCGCCAACTATTGAAATTGCCATCTGGGTCCATGTAAAACGTTTCGCCGCCCTCAAACGCAGTGCCCCATCCGGCGGTGTATGGCTTGGGTGGATCAGTTTTGTCGTTGCCCATGTACGTGGCGAAGTGGGGATCGTCACCGTCTTCAAGCGGCGAGATGAACAATTCGATGTGTGTGATCGAGGGCTCCGGCTGCACGCGGCGCACCAAGTATTCCAACACGCGCTCAAGGGTCGTACTGCTTGCGGTGGGGGCGGTGCCCTCGAGCGCAAGCACAAAACTTAAGTTCTCCATCAGAACACACCCACTCACGACACACGCACTCAATAGTAATTAGCGTTCACTTTAGGCCTCGATCTCCTTGGCCGACTTGGCCTCGCGAGTTGCCTTTGCCTCCGCCAGCCTCTTCGCACGCGCCGCCTTGCGGTCCTTCACGGACTTCTCCATCGACTTGGCGAGCTCCACCTGTTTGGGAAGCACCACCGCCTCCGCCTTGATCTGCCCATCGTCGTGCTCCAGGACGCCCAGCGCGGGGGCGGCGTTCTGCTCGTTGCCGACGATGGTGGTCTGCGCGTGGCGGATGAGCCCCACGGGTGCCATGAAGGAGAGGTTGAGCACAGGCTGCAGCGGGCGGAGCGCGGCCATCATGGTCGACACGCTCACGCGCGTCTTGCCCGCGTCAAAGGTGCGCTGGACGGCGTCGTTCATGATCCGCCGCGCCAACACCTCGCCGGAGGACCGCAGCACCGCGGCCGGCCCCCTGGGCAGCGACTCCACCGAGAGCTTGGTGCGCAGCTTGAACTCCGCCATGTCGCCGCCGTAGGTGCTGGCGTTGGGCATCTTGGGGCACCACTTTGCTGCGCGCAACGTCTCGTTGATAGTCAGTATGTTTGCTGTGACGTCGCGCTCGGCGTGCGCGGACGCGAAGCCCGAGGAAAACCCACCCTTGCTCGCGATGGCGCGGTAGCCCTTGCGCTTCGCCACCAAGCGCTGCCGCCGCTTGCGCTTTGCCGCGCGCTCCAACTTGTTTTCCTCGTCCTCCTCCTCCTCGCCTTCGTCTTCGTCGTCCGAGTCGGGCACTTCTGGCTCCTCGTCGGAGGACTCGTCAAGCTGTACCTGCGTAACTGCCTCCTCTGGCGCCGCGTCTTGCGGCTCGTCGTTGTCGCTGTCGTCGGCCAACTTCTTCTGTGTTTTCTGCTTCTTCGGCATGGCTGATGGCGTTTGGATTTGGGTGCGCTCCGCCAGCGCGCCCGTTTGCGGGCCCTTAGCGGCGCCGCGATTCCAACGTGCCAAAACGCACCAGGATAACCCGCTGGCGAGGCTCACAAAATTAAATTCGCAGCATGGAAGACGTCCGACTGTTGAACGAGAAGCGGTGGCGCGAGCAAGTCGAGCAACAGAGCGCGACGCAAACCGCCCCCACGAAAGGCGGGCTGTTGAACCGCCCAACCCCCATCGAGCGCGACCTCGCAGTGCACGGCGGGGAGTGGACCGCGGGCCCCTACTTTCTCGTGAATACCGCGCTCGGCCACGCCAACTCTGACTCCGGGAATGAAGGCGCCACCCTAAAGTCCAGCTTTCCCAGCACGAGCGTTGTGAACAAAGTGGGCAAGATCAAAGTGCCATTTTGCTGCTGGGGCACGAAGTTGACAGCGGTGCGCGCCACACCCGCACAAGGCGAACACTGCACCCCGCGCGCTGCCGCAGCGCCGAACGCCCACGCCAGGCACAATGGATCTGGTGGGCCAACTTCCTCTGCTTCCTCGCGCACACCGCGATGGTTTTTGTCACGTTTCACTACGCCTACTGGAGATGGGGTCGCAGCATCGGAGGCGATGCGAATCACGTGACCGTGCGCATCTGGCGCATCTCGCAAATCCCAACGCCGAAGATGCTGGAGAACGACGAGTCGGTCTGGTCCCCCGGGTGGAACTCGAGCCGGACCCTCGACGGGAACGAGTTCCACTTGCACGACAATCATCTCTCCGTGAACTTTGCGACCTTGGTGGCGAGCTTCTTCGGCATTTCCGCAGTGTTTCATTTGTGGGCCCTGGTCGTCGGCATGGTTCCGCAATGGTGCGCGATCTTCCAACTCGAACCGTAGGCACTTCCGAAGCTCACGCGCGCTGGCGGTGTGGCAGCTGGTCCATCTACTGGCGGTGAGCTGCTGCAATTCAACCCCGTGTTCGCCTTTGGCGTTTCTGCGGCCCGTCGTGAGGACTGCACGGACGCACCGTCGTCCATTTTGCAACTCAGGCAACTCGACGATGCTTTTTGCTATTGGCGCTGGGCCGAGTATTCAGTCTCTTCGAGTTTGATGGCAGGCAAGCAGAGTGCGCACCACACCACACCATCGGGCACTGACACGCGCACTTTGCGCGTACTGCCCGGGCGCAGTTGCAACCGCCATCTCCATCGGGCTCCGCGAGCAATCAGTTTTGGCAGGGCTGTTCATGTGCGTCGCCACGTTGCTCATCCTTGTAACCGCCGCTTCCTTGCTTCCCCTCTCATCACACACGCGCTCTGCGCAGGCTGCATTGGTCGACTATGGTGCGCACGGGCCCCCGCCCCCGCCGCTTGCCACGCGCACCCCGCCCCCTTGCGCAGGCCTTTGGCTTCCTTGTGGAGTACAACTCAAGGCCCAAGTACCTCGCGTGCAACCCGTCCGACCCGAATGCACGCGTGCTCATCTCCCAAGAGGAGTGGCAGCGCGGCCGCCCGGTCCACAACACCAACGCTCCAAACGAGATCGTCGGTGCGGAGAGTGACCACTTTGCCGAGTGCCAGCGGGTCGGAAACTACAAACGCCGCATGGTCCCGCACGCGTTGGGTTGGTTTCCGATTTCTGCCGCGTGGACAATCATCATCGTACGCATTGCAACTCAAAAACTGCCACACAACCCCACCCGCACCCTCCTAGTGGACACCCCTTGAGCAATCTCGCGCGCAGGTGCATCTCGAGTGGGCGAAGCACGACCTCTCGCAGATCACGGACCGGACAATCCCCGGTTGGGTGAACGCTGTAGTCTACGGCACGGTCGTCATCTTTTTTTCCTTTGCGTTCGTTCAGTTGATCTTCCAACGGCTGTGTCCTGGCCACTACTGGGGTGCGTGCCGGCTCCTAGGGGCGGTCTCGCTTCAGTTTGTCGCCCCACTCGCGCCTCCTTTTCCGGCAGGCACCGAGCTCATCTATTGCTTCCTGTCGCTGACCGCAAAGATGTACTTGGGCTGGTTCCTCCTGATCAACGTGCTGTTCGTGGACGGCAGCGTGGAGACGGCGCTCGCGGGGATGGGCGCGTGAGACTCGCTAAAGCACACTGATCGGGAGGACCAGTGTGTGTGTCAGAATATAAAATGAGCGCGGCCGAAATTCACTCCACACCAACGCCGTTCTCCGTCTGGTTTCCAAGTTTAGATGGAACCGACAACGAAGACCGGTCCTACTCGCCCGAAACCTATCAAGTAATGATCGTCGCGCTGACACTTACGATGTTCGGCGTGGTGCTATGTCTGGTTTCGGTCACGGCCGTCTTGTTGTACATGGTAAAGAAGGTGCACGGGCTAGTGGGCTCCCTTCGCGCGGACAGCTCGGAGGCGTGCACCGGGCTGCTCAACGGCACAACGACGAAGCCTCCCTCGTCTCCCAAGACAAAGGGGTTGCGGCGCGTGCGGGCACCGGCCGACACGAGTTGTGGAATTTCGGAGGTTGACGAAGAGAGCGACCACCGACTGTGATCAAACTAAAACCATTGCCATTGCGCCCGCAACGGCCGACTTTTGGCTGCCTGCGGCGCACCTATTGGTGAGCACCCAAGAGACGTGAAGGAGCGTGTAGAGTTTTAAAACTGCGGTGTAAATTTTCCCCACAAAGGAGAACGCCGAAAGCGCGCGGCGCGCGGTCACCCCGAGCAGCAGCAACACGCCCAGCGTCTCGGCTTCGCCCATGCACATCCACGCCACACACAAAACCGCAGAGTGGCAGACTCTCGAAAGGAACCCCACGTCAAAGCTGCGCCGCTTCTCGATTTCCAGCAGCGGAACCGCAAACCGATCCACAACACGCGCGATGCACACCGACACCAACGCCGTGGCCGCGGCCAGAAAGCATTCCCGACGAAAGAGAGGCGCGTTGGGCGAGCACAAGTTTCCTTTCGCGCACGTCGCCAAGAGCGCGAAGTGCAGCGCCGCCGCGCCGCCCGTCGATCCGAGCACGAACCCCGCGCGCGCCGCGCGGCGCAGTCGCTGGTTGAGCCGCGCACCCACGCACTTGTTGAGCGAGAACAGCACGTCCGAAACGGCCGTGTAGCTCACGGAAAAAAGAACGGCGTGAGGAAACGTGACATTGAACAAAGTGACAGACCGGAAGAGCGCGGCCGACATGTGCGCTAACTTTTCTAGGTGGATATTGCAACACGTTGACGCATTGAGATAGCGCAAAGAATGTCCTGCACGAGTCCTTTGGGCGTGTCGGTCCCGGGCGTGTGCGGGCGCTCGGGCGTTGCCAAGCCATGCGGCACGTTCCACCCGACTTTCGAATCCATCCGCGATCGCGGCTCGTGCTTGGACGTGTTCAGTTCGATCGCGGCCTTGAATGCTGAACCATTCGACACCTCCAGCATCACGACGCCGCCCCAGGGCAAGTGCTCTGGCTGCTTTGCACAGCTCGACAACGGGGTGTACAGCGTTTTCTTCTGTGACTTCGACGAGACCGTCGGCTTCGATGGCAGCGACCGGACGGGGCCCGAGCTGGTGGCGTGTGCCATCAGCAAAAGCCCGAGCCCGCCGCCACCCAGCCCGCCGCCGCCCTCGCCGAGTAAGCCACCTGCATCGCCCGCGCCCTCGTTTCCGCCGCCCTCGACCCCGCCGTCGCTACCGCCGCCCTCGTTGCCGCCGCCCTCGCCGCCGCCACCCTCTCCACCGATGCCAGACGCACCTCCCGCCGCACCTCCGGCCCCCGAGACACCCCCAATCACGCCTACGTCTCCATCACCGCCTCCCCCTCCCCCGCCACCGACGCCATCGCCACCGCCACCCACACCACTCACGCCGCCCATCGCACCGCCCCCTGCAACGCCGCCCGCGCCGCCCGCGGCGCCCGTGTTGCAGTGCGGCCCGCGCGGCGACCGGCCGGGCACGTTCTTGAAAGGCGGTCACAACAAGACGCGCGTGTCGCCCGAACGCATCGAGGAGTGGCGCGCACTCGCGCCTTCCCTCGGGTTGAGCGACTGCATCGACGAGTGCGAATTTTTACCTCAATCCACTGGCAACAACTTCGCAAACTACATTTTTTCCAATATTTCGGCATGTCAACAGTGTCGGCGGGCGTGCTGCCAAGCGGCGTGCTGCAACACCGCCAACTCGAATACCATCGAGGGCTGCGACGTGTTCCGCACCGATCAGTCTCGTCTGGCGTCGCAGGGGTTGCGGTATTCCTACGACGAAGGTCTGTTCACGAGCTATGACACCGTTGACCAGTGGGTTGACGACGCAACATGGGATGACGACTGTCGACACCCAGACATTTCTTGTAAATCGCCCTCCGCGCCTCCCTCACAACCACCACCCGTCGAGCCGCCCGCGCTGCCTCCTCCTTTTTCACCACCGCTCTCGCCGCCGCCACCGACGCCCCCACCACAACGACCGCCCTCTCCTCCCTCACCGCCCTCGGAACCAAGTAAATTGCACTTCGAACCACACACTGCACGTGCACACGCGGACGCGCACTCAAAAAAACTTGAGCTGCGCCTGTGTTGTGCGCAGGTCCGCCCAATGTTCCGCCGCCGCCCTCACGACCGCCTCCACCCTCACC
>MDSV01240598.1_pt1 | contig 12231 bp, 8 predicted proteins | sample 810851 | NCBI WGS metagenome assembly MDSV01 (sample SAMN05326640, study PRJNA326480) | marine metagenome | isolation source: seawater | place: Atlantic Ocean: North East | collected 2012
CAATACCTTCTTCAGTAGATAATCTTCTAGCCATAATCGCTCCATCTTTATCAGAAACTTTTTCAAAATGATCAATAAGTGAGAAATTTACATTTTTAGGCAAAATATCTTCACCTATTCCCTCTGTTACATACGGATATATTTCTTTTTCATCAAAAATTCCTGTTTCATGATATTTTTTAAAAACAGATCCATAAGTATCAATACCCCAAATATTAATGTTTGGGTTTTTTTCTTTTAGATACTTTGCTGTTCCTGATATTGTACCACCTGTTCCAACCCCAACAACTAAATGAGTAATCTTTCCATCTGTTTGTTTCCAAATTTCTGGACCTGTAGTTTCGTAATGTGCTACTGAATTTGAAGGATTATCATATTGATTAACAAACCAAGCATTTGGAATTTCTTCAGATAAACGTCTAGAAACAGAATAATATGATCTAGGATCATCAGGAGCTACATTTGTTGGGCAAACTTCCACTTGAGCACCAACAGCTCTTAAAATGTCCATCTTTTCCTTTGATTGTTTATCAGCTAATACAAAAATACATTTATACCCTTTTTGAATAGCAACTAGTGCAAGTCCCATACCGGTATTTCCAGATGTGCCCTCAATTATAACACCTCCAGGTTTTAATCTTCCATCTTTTTCAGCATCTTCTATCATTTTAAGAGCCATTCTATCTTTAATAGAATTTCCAGGATTAAAAGTTTCAACTTTAGCTAAAACTAAAGCATTAGTTGATATAACTTTATTCAATTTAACAAGTGGAGTGTCACCTATAGTTTCAACAATATTATTAAAGTACTTCATTTTCATTTGCAAAATTATCAAATTTTACTGAAATCTTATTGCTTTTATGGGACTGATTCTAGTTATTACAAAAGAAGGAATTATTAAAATAAGATAACATAAAATTAAAACACCTAAGTTTAAAATTAAAATATTAAAAATATCTATATTAACAGGAACAGTATTCATATAATATGTTTGTGGATCTAAACTTATAATTTTAAAATGTTTTTGCAATAAAGCTAGCAATATGGCAAATAAATTACCAAACATTAATCCTTTTAGAGTTATATACATGGCATTATATAAAAATATCTTTCTTATGGTCCAATCGGTAGAACCGATAGATTTTAAAACACCAATCAAATTTATCCTTTCTAAAATTAAGATCAATAAAGCTGTTGTTATGTTAATAACTCCAACAATTAACATTAATATAATTATAACTTTAACATTAACATCTTGAAGATCGAGCCAGTCAAAAATTTGAGAATATTTATCTTTTATATTTATCGCATCCAAATCATAATCAATTTGATTATATATCCTTTCATTAACTTTCTGCAAATCATCAAAATTTTTAATAAATATTTCCATACCTCCAACTTCATCTTCTTGCCAATTATTTAAGGATCTAATATGATTAATATCAACAAACACAAATAAGTTATCAAAATCACTTAATGATGTATTATATATAGCTGATATATTTAATTTTCTAACTCTTGGTGGATCTTGAATAAAATACAAAAAGACATCATCTCCAATTTTAAGTTGTAAAGATCTAGATAACTCTTCTGAAATAACAATTTTATTAGATAAGGTATCAGAAAACACAGGCACGCTTCCCTCTAAAAGGTGATTTTTAATAAAAGACCAATTATATTTTTTATCAACCCCTTTCAATAAAACTCCTTCAATTTCATCTTGTGTTTTTATGATGCCAGCTTTTTTGGCAAAAACACTAAAAAAACTTATATCATTGTCTTCTTTTAGTTCTTGAAAAAACTCTGGATTAATTTTTATAGGATCAGATTTATAGGATTCATTAAGAGAAAAGTTAGAAATAACAATATGTCCTTCAAAACCTGTAACTTTATTAGAAATAGTATCTTTAAAACCTGTAACAACTAAAACTGACAATAACATTACTGCAACTGAAATAGAAACAGCTAAAATTGCAATGTTTAAAATAGGTCTTGTATAACGATTATTCGTTTTATTTGCAGTAAATAAACGTTTTGCTATATAATACTCAACATTCATAATCATGGCGAAAATAAAACAAATTATCTTCATAATACTATTAACATATAATTATAGTATTAATGCGCAACAAATTATTGTTGGAGCTGAAAGAACAAAATTATATATTCCATTACTGAAAAATAAAAGTGTTGCTTTAGTTGGCAATCAAACATCTACTATAAAAAATACTCATTTAGTAGATAGTTTAATCAATTCGAATATAGATATCAAAAAAATATTTTGTCCTGAACATGGATTTAGAGGGAAAGCTGATGCAGGTGAAAAAATACAGAATAGTATAGATGTGCAAACAGGAATACCTATTATATCTCTATATGGAAAAATGAAAAAACCAACAAAGAAACAATTAGATGGTATTAATTTGATGATTTTTGATATTCAAGATGTAGGTGTAAGATTTTACACATATATATCTACGCTTAATTATATCATGGAAGCGTGTGCAAATGCTAATATTAAATTAATTATTTTAGATAGGCCAAATCCAAACGCTCATTACATTGATGGTCCTGTATTAGAAAAAGAATTTACATCATTTGTTGGAATGCATCCCGTTCCAATTGTTTATGGAATGACAATTGGTGAATATGCAAAAATGATTAATGGTGAAAGATGGATTGAAAAACCTTGTGACTTAACAGTTATTAAAATGGAAAACTATAATCATAATAAAGGATATTCATTACCTGTAAAACCATCACCAAATCTACCCAACACTAAATCCATTAATCTTTATCCATCATTATGTTTATTTGAGGGAACTAATATAAGTGTTGGAAGAGGAACAGAATATCCTTTTCAACAATATGGAGCACCGTATTTAAAAGAATCCTATAGTTTTATACCTAAAAGCGGTGAAGGAAGTAAGTATCCAAAATATGAAAATATAGAATGTTTTGGAAACGATTTACGTTTTAATGATCAATATCTAACATCAATGAATTTAAATTGGATAATCGATTGCTATAAGAGATGCCCAAAACAAGAAAAATTTTTTAATGATTTTTTTGACAAATTAGCAGGTACAAAAAAATTAAGAAAACAAATAATTAATGGAGAAAGCGTAGTAAAAATTAAAGAAAGTTGGAGGATTGATATAGAAAAATTTAAGCAAATAAGAGAAAAATATTTACTATACTAAAATAGAATATCCTAATTAACAAACTCTTCCGGGGTATATTTTTAATGCTTTGTCAAGACAATCTATAGCTTTTAAAAGAGCTTCTTGATTTAAAACATAAGCTATTCTAACCTGATTTTTTCCAATATTTGGTGTAGAGTAAAAACCTGCAGCAGGAGCAATCATAATAGTTTGACCATTAAACTCAAAATCTTCTAATAACCATTGTGCAAACTTATCAGCATCATCTACTGGCAACTCAGCAATCGCATAAAACGCACCCTTTGGTTTAGGACATATTACTCCATCTATATTATTTAAACCATTAACTAAAATATCCCTTCTTGTAAGATATTCTTTTCTTACATTTTCAAAATATGATAAAGGAGTATTTAAAGCAGCCTCTGCAGCAACCTGACCAAATGTAGGTGGAGATAAACGAGCTTGCGCAAATTTAAGAGCAGTTGACATAAATTCCATATTTTTAGAAAGCAAACACCCTACTCTTATACCACACATACTATATCTTTTAGAAGTGGAGTCAACAACAATTGAATTTTGATCTAAACCTTCTAAGTTTAAAATTGAATAATGTTGACATCCATCATATACAAATTCTCTATATACTTCATCAGCAATAAGAAAAAGATCATTTTCTAAAACAATATCTCTTAACATTTCTAACTCTTTTTTAGAATATAAATAACCAGTCGGATTTCCAGGATTACATATAAGAATTGCCTTAGTTTTTGGTGTAATTAATTTTCTAAAATTTTCTATGGGAGGTAAAGAAAAACCGTTATTAATTGTTGTAGTTAAAGGCTTAACTTTAACTCCAGAAAAATTAGAAAAACCATTATAATTTGCATAGAATGGTTCAGGTATAATAACTTCATCCCCTTCATCAAAACATGAATTTAAAGTAAAGATTAATGCTTCAGAACCTCCAGTTGTGATCATTATATTTTTAAAATCAATATCAATACCAAGCTTTTGATAATACGTTGCTAATCCTTTTCTATATGTTTCAAAACCCGCAGAATGAGAATATTCAACTACCTTATCAGAAAAATTGTTTATTGCATTTAAACTAATTTCAGGTGATTTAATATCAGGCTGACCAATATTTAAATGAAAGACCTTAGTGCCTTTTTTCTTAGCTTTCTCTGCAAAAGGCACCAATTTTCTTATTGGTGATTCTGGCATTAATTTTCCTTTATTTGATATAATTGGCATAATATATAATTTAAAAAAAACACCCCAAATAATTTAGGGTGCAAAATTCGTAATACTTGTTTTTTATAAATTACTTTTCCAATGGCGCACCATCATTATTCTTAACAGGTGCACTATTTTGATCTTTTGGAGCTGGATTAACTTCTCCTTTGATAGTAAGTATAACTGGTTTTTTACTTGAATTTGTTGTTAATGTAATTGTTTTAGTAAACTTTCCTACTCTATTAGTAGCATATTTTACTTTTATCTTTTCTGTAACTCCAGGGGCAATAGGCTCCCTAGGATAAGTAGGAACAGTACACCCACAACTACCTTTTGCATTTTTAATAAGTAATGGTTCAGTACCATTATTTGTAAACACAAATTCTCTATTTCCATCAGAATTATAATCTATAACACCGTAATCAACAACTTTTGATTCAAAATCAATAGTTGCATCTACAATATCATCTTTCTTTTCTGTACTAACTGATGTTGTAACTTTCGTATTTTCTGAGCCCTTTTCTAGTTTTACTTTTTTGCTATTAGAATCAAATACATTTTGAGAACTAGCAAAAATTGCAAATAAAAAAAGAGGAATTAATAATAATATTTTTTTCATTTTTATAGTTTTAATAAGGTTTGAATAAAATGAACGGCAAATTTAATAAAATATTTTCTTTTATATATGAAAATATTGCAGATAATATAGATTTTGTAAGTTTGCAGACACTAGATAAAAAAGTTTGAAAATACCCAAAACATATAATCCATCATCTGCTGAAGAAAAATGGTATAATCATTGGATTAAAATGAACTACTTTCATTCTAAACCAGATAATCGTGAAGCGTATAGTATTGTTATTCCACCACCAAATGTAACAGGTGTACTACATATGGGACACATGTTAAACAATACAATACAAGATATTTTAATAAGAAGAGCTAGAATGCAAGGATATAATACATGCTGGGTTCCTGGTACAGATCATGCTTCAATTGCTACAGAAGCTAAAGTTGTTAAAAAATTAGCTGATGAGGGTATTTATAAACAAAATATTACAAGACAAGAATTTTTAAAACACGCATGGCAATGGAAAGAAAAGCACGGAGGAGTTATTTTAGAACAATTAAAAAGAATTGGTGCATCATGTGACTGGGAGCGTACAAAATTTACAATGGATGATGACATGAATGATTCTGTTATTAATGTTTTTATTGACTTATATAATAAGGGCTTAATTTACAGAGGTATTCGAATGGTAAATTGGGATCCATCTGCAAAAACAGCATTGTCTGACGAAGAAGTAATTTATAAAGAAATTGATTCAAAATTATATTATATTTCATATAAAATAGAAAATAGTTCGAAATCAATAATTATAGCAACTACTAGACCAGAAACTATTTTAGGTGATACTGCAATTTGTGTAAATCCAAAAGATAAAAGATATAAACATCTTAAAAATCAAAAAGCTATAATACCACTTATAAATAGAAAAATACCAATTATATTTGATGAATACGTAGATATAGATTTTGGTACAGGAGCTTTAAAAATTACACCCGCACATGATATTAATGATTACAAAATTGGTGACAAGCACAATTTAGATAAAATTGATATTTTAAATGATAACGGTACATTATCAAAAGAAGCAAAACTTTATGTAGGCGAAGATAGATTTGATGTAAGAAAAAAAATAGCATTAGATCTAAAAAATGAGGGATGTCTAATTAAAACTGAAAAGTATAAGAACAAAGTTGGTTTCTCAGAAAGAACAAATGCCGTAATTGAACCTAAACTATCAATGCAATGGTTTGTTAAAATGGAAAACTTAGCTAAACCTGCACTCAAAAATGTTATAAATAATAAGATAAAATTTCATCCACCAAAATTTAAAAATACCTACAAATACTGGATAGAAAATATAAAAGACTGGTGCATTTCTAGACAGTTATGGTGGGGACAAAGAATACCAGTATACTACTATGAAGGCAATAAATATGTGGTAGCTAAAAACAAAGAAGAAGCTTTAAAAATCATAAAAAAATTTAAAACTAATTTTAAATTAGATGATCTAAGACAGGAAGAAGATGTATTAGATACATGGTTTTCATCATGGCTTTGGCCTATCTCTGTATTTGATGGAATTAATAATCCTGATAATGAAGAAATAAGGTATTATTACCCCACAAATGATTTAATAACTGCTCCAGAAATTTTATTTTTTTGGGTGGCAAGAATGATTATGGCAGGTTACGAATACAAAAATGAACTACCATTTAAAAATGTATATCTTACTGGAATTGTTAGAGATAATATTGGTCGTAAAATGAGTAAATCATTAGGAAATTCTCCAGATCCAATTGATTTAATTAATAAATATGGTGCAGATGGAGTTAGAGTTGGTATGTTATTATGTTCACCAGCAGGAAATGACCTGCCATTTAATGAAAATTTATGTGAACAAGGAAGGAATTTTTCAAATAAAATTTGGAATGCATTTAGACTAATCAAAGGATGGGAGGTGACTGAAATAGAGCAGAAAGAAAGCTCTAAACAAGCAGTTATTTGGCTTAAAAACAAAATTTCTAAAGCTATTTTTGAAATAAATCAATCATACAAAAGATATCGAATATCTGAAGCTTTAATGATTATATACAAATTGATTTGGGACGAATTCTGTTCTTGGTATTTAGAAATAATAAAACCTGAATACGGTAAGCCAATTGATAAAAAAACTTACAAAGACACTATAAGTGAATTAGAAAGATTATTGAAATTACTACATCCATTTATGCCCTTTATATCAGAAGAATTATGGCATTTAATTGATAAAAGAAAAGATGATATAATAGTTTCTAAATGGCCCAATGAAAAAAAAGCCAACGAAAAAATTATTAATGATTTTGATATTATTAAGCAAGCTATATCTGAAATTAGAAATATACGTACTCAATACAATATTTCTATTAAGGATAAAATAAGTATATCAATTATTAAACATAAAGAAATAAATATAACTTTAGATTCTATTATTTGTAAATTGGCAAACCTATCTGCAATTGATTATGTATCTATAAAACCTGAAAATACAGTATCATTTTTAATCAATTCAAATGAATATTTTGTAGCAATAAAAGAAAATATTAATACTGACTTACAACTAAAAAAGCTAAATAAAGAATTAGATTACACAAAAGGTTTTTTAAAAATAGTAATGAAAAAGCTATCTAATGAAAAATTCATAGATAAAGCTCCTGCCAAACTTGTTGAAAACGAAAAAAAGAAAAAAGAAGATGCAGAAAATAAAATTCTTCTTTTAGAAAGAAAAATTTCTAGTTTATTATAAAACTATATTTTACCACATACCTGTACCAAATTTCTTTTTACCATCACATCCTTTCTTTGAAGAAGCACATGCTCCTAATAAAAAAGCAGCTAAAACAAAAAGTATAATTTTATTTTTCATTTGTTTTTTGAATTTTTCTTGTTATTATTCTATTATTAATATTCAAACTTACAAAATAAATTCCATCATTTAAATTATTAAAGTCTAATAAATGTGAATTCGTACCTTTAACAACATTCCATTTATCTTGTAGGAGAACTATTTTACCTAAATTATCAATTACTGAAATTTTTGCTACTGTATTCTTATCTGAACGGAAATTAATATAACATTCATTAAAAACTGGGTTTGGTGAAATTTTTACGTCAAATTCTAAATCATTATTACTTACATTCAAAATATCACCTATAGATGTTAAATTCATTTCATATACACCATTACCATATGTAGCTACTACTAGTCTTCCGTCTGAAGGTCTATACTTTAAATATTCAACAATTGTTGAACCAATAGAATTAGATCCAATCTGTTCCCAAACAGTATTTTCACCATCTAATTCTGATGTTCCAAACAAACCAACAGTTGTGCCAACTAAATAAAGCATATTATTTCCAAGAGGAATTATAGCAGCTGTTCTACAGGATGGGCCATTACCTCCACCTGTTGGTGTTTGTTCTAAATTTCCAGCAATTTTTTGCCAATTATTCCCTCCATCATCGCTATAAAATAAAGAATAAACACTATAATTTGAATATACAACTATAATTTCATTTGCATTGTTAGGATTAATAGCTATATCTGTACAGTATGAATTACTTCCTGTTAATATAGATGGAAGTTGTTCTATAATAGGGTCACCAACGTGAGCATCAACAATCTTATATATATTCTTATTTTGAGTTCCAAAATATAATATATGTGGTGGATTAAGAGATGAAGATATGGTTGATATTTTCATGGCACTAAAAAGAGTATCAGAAAACATTTCCCAACCTAAATCAGATTTTAAGTGAGAACTGTTATAATTTATTGTATTTAAACTATTATTTCTCCACAACTTATTTCCTTCAGCCCAATAAATAACATTATTACTGTTTTGATCCATTTCCATCGGATTCATCCACATATATTTTGTGCTATCACAAGAAGATGGATCTAATCTTTGAAAAGCTACTCGATTACCAACATTATCTAATTTCATTTTATACATAACACCTCTTTGAATAGTTAAATAAAAATCTTCTTCATTATCACAAATCCCTGCATATGAACCATCGCCATTAAATGGCATATTCCATATTGCATCAGAAGAACCATCGAAAGTAACTCTACTTCCATTATCCTGAAAACCTCCTTGTAAAACATCTGAATTAGCATTATTACTAATAGCAACTGTATAAAGTTGCGTAGTATTATATCCATTATTTAGCGAGTGCCATTTAACTGTATCTTCAAATACATTATTAGTTCTATAAATACCTCCATCATTGCCGTTTATCATTATACTATCATTAGAGGGCAAGTATAATATTACATGTTGATCAGGATGATGATTTGGATATGAGCCCCAATTTCCATCTCCTTCAGAAGAACCAGATCTGTATCCACCAATAATTGTTGTTTTATTTGGACTTGTAAAAGCATCACTTGATCTCCATAAATTTGTACCTCCAATTATAACCAAATTTGAATCTGAAGGATGAACGTTAACAACTAAGTCATACGAACCTTGAGCATTAAAATTATCAAACGATGTTGCTTGATTAGTTGGGATATTGCTAGATAAATCTGTCCACTTACCACCTAAGCCTGTGCCATCACCTGAAATATACTCATATTTCCACAATGAAGTCCATGTTTCTCCTCCAAAGAAAACATCTGTATGTTGACCATGACCATCGGTTTCGGCTGCTAAAAAATATATTTGATTCTCATTTGATGGATTAATCCCAATCACAACTCGGCTATATATAGGTGGAAATAATGAATCTGTAATATTAACCCAATTTTGCCCATCAGAAGAACGCCAAATTCCATTATCTGCACAATTACTACTTATAGTAGCATAAACTGTTCCAGTTGAAGTTAAATCAACATCTGTATATTGATAATAATAAACATTTGCGCCTCCTAATTTTTTTTCCCAACTAAGCCCACCATCTTCTGTACGATAAATATCCCCTCTTGTTGCTACATAAACAACATCTAAAGTATCATTACTAATGTCTGTTTTAATACTAAATGTAAAATCAAAATCACCATCTAAAACAGTAGGAGTATTACTTGTTGTAACTGGTAAGGAATCCCAACTTAAACCACCATCTATAGATTTAAAAATTCCATTACCATAAACAGATACATCTGATAAATACGAACCTCTGTTTTCACCAGTTCCAAAATACCAAATATTTTCTTTTCCTGGTCTCCTATCCTGTGTTAAACAAGAAATACGATGTTCTTGATTAGGATTAGTTGTCATGGTCCAAGAAGCACCACCATCAATTGATCGAAACATCCCTCCAGTAGCTCCTCCTGCTAAAATTATATTTTCATCTAAAACGTCTAAACATAATGCTCTCGTTCTTCCTCCAACATTGTAAGGACCCCTATGTTTCCAAGATGATTTGCTGAATAAATTAGATTTTGGAAGATTTTCGGAAAATGAAATCTCTTTTTTTCTTATATTTTTAGGTATTTCACCCGTTAATGGATCGATAAGCCTTAACCTTTCCCAGTTAACTCTTTCTAAAGGACTATCAGAAGGATATATTACATGATGATTTTTAGTTGTATTATTACATGAAAATATTAACACAAAACTAATTATAAATATTACTATTTTATACATATTAAAAAATATTTGTTTTGGTAAAAATATCAAATTAATTCTCAATACGAAAATCGATTCTAAAAGTGTAAATTTGCATAATTAATTTTTTTACATTGGAAAAATATAAATCCAAAAACAAAATAAGAATTGTAACTGCTGCTTCTCTATTTGATGGACATGATGCAGCAATTAATATCATGAGAAGAATAATTCAAGGAACAGGATGTGAAGTAATCCATCTTGGACATGATAGGAGTGTTGAAGAAGTGGTCAATTGTGCAATTCAAGAAGATGTAAATGCTATTGCAATCACATCTTATCAAGGAGGTCATACAGAATATTTAAAATATATGTATGATTTATTAAATAAAAAAAATGCTAATCATATAAAAATATTTGCAGGAGGAGGAGGGACAATTTTACCAGAAGAAATAAAAGAACTTGAAAGCTACGGAATATGTAAAATATATCATCCAGATGATGGAAGAAAAATGGGCTTGCAAGGAATGATAAATGATTTGGTGAAAAAATCTGATTTTCAAATAGGCTCTATTATAAATAATGATATAAAAGATTTAACACATCAAAATGATAATATTATTGCTAGATATATATCAGCATTTGAGAACTATCCAAAAAAACATGAAAAATTATTAAAAAAGATTAGATCTATTGCATCTAAATCAAAAAAACCTGTTTTGGGTATTACAGGTACAGGTGGTGCTGGAAAATCTTCTCTAGTAGATGAATTAGTAAGAAGATTTATTATTGATTTTCCAAAACGAAAAATTGGCATTATATCTGTTGATCCATCCAAACGGAAAACTGGTGGAGCCTTGTTAGGTGACCGAATCAGAATGAACTCTATCAAAGCTAAAAATGTATATATGCGGTCATTAGCAACAAGACAAGCTAATTTAGCTCTATCAGCTCATGTAAATGAAGCATTAAATGTCCTAAAGGTTGCAAATTTTGATTTAATAATTTTAGAAACATCTGGAATAGGGCAATCTGATACTGAAATACTAGAACATTCAGATATCTCTTTATATGTCATGACTCCTGAATATGGAGCAGCTACACAATTAGAAAAGATAGATATGCTTGATTTTGCTGATTTAATTTCAATAAATAAATTTGATAAAAAAGGAAGCCTAGATGCATTAAAAGATGTGAAAAAACAATACCAAAGAAATAATAACTTATTTTCAACATCTGTTGAAAAAATGCCTGTTTTTGGCACAATTGCATCTCAATTTAATGATCCTGGAACAAACTCATTATATAAAGCTATCACAAATATATTAGCAGAAAAGAAATTAGGAGAATTTAAATCATCATTTGAAATATCTGATAAATTAAGTGAAAAAATAGTTGTTATTCCTTCAAAAAGAGTTAGATATCTTTCAGAAATTGCTGAAAACAATAGAGACTATGATAAATGGGTTGATAAACAAAAAGAAATTGCCCAAAGTCTATATTCACTTGAAAAAACATTAAATATATTAACTAATTGCTCTAAAAATGTAGAAAAAGAAATAAACGAAAAAATAAATGATCTAAGAAAAAAAATAACTTTAGACAATTTATCTTTAATTAAAGAATGGAAAGAGAATATTAAAAAATATAAATCAAAATTATATGAGTA
>MDSV01150600.1_pt1 | contig 12230 bp, 10 predicted proteins | sample 810851 | NCBI WGS metagenome assembly MDSV01 (sample SAMN05326640, study PRJNA326480) | marine metagenome | isolation source: seawater | place: Atlantic Ocean: North East | collected 2012
CTTCCTCTTCCGGGAGTGACGAACCGCCGTTTTGGTGGCCGGGGGGTCCGTCACTCGCGGCGCGCCACTCGCTGCCGGGCGCGCCGACGGCGGCGTCGGCGGCGTCCGGGTCGCCCGCGCCGACGATTTTGCCGTCGCGCTCCGCGACGCGCACGACGAGCTTCAGCACGCGCATCAGAGCGCGCTTCTCTGCGAGGCCCAGGGTTTTGTCGCGGAACACCTCGGCGCGCGACGCCGGGACGGCGGAGAACCCCGCGTCGCGCGAACGAAAAATCGCCGTCGCGTCCACCGCCTTGAACTCGACGTACTTGTGCGCTCCCGAGCGCACCAAGACGTCGACGAAGGCATCCGCGCCCAGCGCCACGCGCGGGCCCGAGCGGTCCAGGGAAAAGTGCCGGCGGCCCGAGCCGCTGGGCGTCGCCGGGGAGCAGTAGCTCGTCGCGCCGAGGCGCGCGCGCGCGTCCACGGGCGCGCCCAACGCGGGGAACGCGACGGCGTCCTCCTCCGCGTCTTCGTCCGCGCCGGAATCAGACGCGAGTCCGTCGCACATCGCCGCCCGGCGCTCGAGATCTGCCGAGGAGGGGACGTCCCACCCGACGCCGCCGGAGGACTCCGCGAGCGCGCCGAACGCGCCGCCGTACGCGTCCGCGGGGTCCAGGTGAAGCACGGACTTGCCCGCGCGGGCAGCCGCGCTGCGTCGAGGGAAGGGAGGAAGGAGACGGGGTGAGCCGGGGACGACGTGCGCGAGATCGCGGGCGTGTGTTCGGTCGGGTGCCGAGTGGGGCGACGGGGAACGAGGCACGCACCTGGCGAGCATCGTTTCGGCGAGACCTGTCCCGACGCATATCAAGTCCCAAACCTCAGGATGGGGGTCGCCCGTCAGCGGGGGCTCGTCCGCGAGCATCGCGCCTCTCCGCGGCCCACCGCGCGACCGGGACTGGCGCGCTTCGCGTATTTTTCGAGAGAAAAAGTGAGTTGACAGAAGGCCAGTCTACGGCTTAGTTTACATCCGCGGCGACGCCGAACCCAAGGTATGCCCCCTTCGCACCCCTAAGCCCAATCCGGGATCCCATTCCGCCCCAGGAATCGCACGTTCTTCATGAACTCGGCGTGGTCCTTCAGACCGTTCAAGGGCCTCGCGCGCATCACCGCGTCGACCGCCGCTTCCCAGCGCATCGAGTATTCGAGGATCAGGAACGCAGCCGCGACGAACCCCGCACCGGCTTCGCCCTCCTCCTTGCTCACTAACGCGACGTCAACGCCGCGCGCCAGAGCGTCGCGTACGAAATCGCACGCCGCGCGAAGTTTCGTGATCAGCGCCCCGTTGTCCGCGCGAAGGTACACGTGCGTGTGCTGGAAGCTTGCGAACCCATCCGGGGTGTCCGCACCGAACGAGAGCAGCGCGAACGCGTTCACCTTCCCTCCATCGCCGAACGCCACCTCGGACGCTATGTATAGGCGGTCACAACCCTCGCAACCCTGTATCCGCGCGAAGAGCTCCGTGCCGGTGACCACGTCCGCCGCGGGATGGCCGTCCTCCTCGAGCTCCTCCAGCTGCACCATGGCCGCGCGTCTCGTGCTGGCTCACGGCCGTGGCGTTTCGCCACCGAAAACTTTTGTTTGGAAATCTCGCCGAAAGCCGAACTCGAAAAGCACGCCACTCCTCGCCGCGTCCCGTCAGCGCGTGTCCGGGGTCTGCGATGGGGGACGAGTCCCCGCCCGAGGTTGCCGCCCCCGCGGAAGTCGAGCCCGGGCTGTGGACGTGCGCGGAGGCTGCCGTGCCCGCGGCTCTGGCGGACGCCAGTCTCGGGATCACGCACTTGGTTTCCATCGGGTGCCCGCCGCCCGACGACCCGACGGGCGGCGTGCGCATCGTCGAGACCCTGCGATTGGAGCTGGAGGACGAGGACGACGGGGACCTCTTGACGCAGATCCCCGACACTGTGGCGTTCATCCGCGTCGGTCTGAGCGCGCGCCAGCGCGGGAGTCCTCCGGGAGAGACCTCCGGGGACGGCGCGGCCGATGCTCCCGGTAAAAAAATCGTCGGCGGCGTGTTGGTGCACTGCCACGCCGGCCAGTCGCGGAGCGTCGCCGTCGCGATGGCGCACGTCATGCGGGCTCGAGGGCTCGAGGTGGCAGAGGCGCTGAGGGTCGTCCAGAAGAACAATCCAGCTGCGTCTCCTAACGCGGGCTTCATCGCGCAACTCGCGCTTTGGAGCTCGATGGACTGCAAGCTGAACATGGCGGATGAGGCGTACCGCATGTACGTCGTCGCGAAGTTGGCACGAGAGCGCGAGTACAACGGGTACGTCCAGGCCACGTCCGTGCGCCCGGATCCGGGACTCTCTTCGAGCGGTGCAAAGAACATGATGCCCTTCGTGGGCACCGACGCGGCGTCCTTGGCTCCGATCGGGCCCCCGAACGGCGGCGGCGCAGAAGCCGGCGTCACCATCTCGTGCCGGAAGTGCCGCCGGCTGGTGGCGCGCGGCGCGAATACGCTACCGCACGCACCCGGTGAGGGCATGGACGCGCGCAGCTGGCGCGCGCGCTCGAGGAGGAAGCACGAGAACCTCGACGGTGGCATCGAGCGTGCTCTGTCGAACATGGGTTCCAACAATGATCTGTGCCGAAACATCTTTCTGGAGCCCCTGGCATGGATGAAGGGCGTCGAGGAGGGTCCGACGGAGGGCAAGCTGTGTTGCCCGAAGTGCGACGCGAAGTTGGGCCACTTCAACTGGGTGGGGTGCCGGTGCGGGTGCGGCGCGTGGGTCGCACCCGCATTCTACGTGCAGAGCGCAAAGGTGGACGTGATGCAGTATACCGGCACGTAGTGACGTATTGGAAGGCATTTTTAGCTCTTCGCAGTCCGTCATGTCGCGTGACGTTCATCCGGTGGTTACAACCGACGCTTTCGCTTCCTTCGGGATCGACGCTCACATCTCGAACGCACGGCTTCCCGCGGCACGACTGCCCGCGCGCGTGCTGCCCAAGCCCCCCGTCGCGCCGGCGCGCACCGTGTTGATCAAATCGAGATCCTCGGGTTTGGCCAAGACGCCCTTCGGCAAGAACTCCTTGAGCCGCGCGGCGTGCTCCACCAACAAACGCTGGCGCTCCTGCTCGACGATCGCCGCCGTGTCCGCCTCCTCCCGTTCCCGCCCGATGTTCTCTTCCACCTCGCGCTGCATCTGCTCCTCGTACATCGCGCGCTTCACCGCCGCGAGCCGCTCCACCTCGCGCTTGTGTTCCTGCATCTTCATGCGCCGCTTCTGCGCGTGCATCTGCTCCAAGCGGTCCTGCTCCGCGAACCGCTCGAACATCACCTTTCGGAACTGCTCCTCCTCCGCCTCTTCCTCCAGTCGCATCGCCGCGCGAACCGCCTTCTGGTTCTCGTTCGCCGCGATCATCTCCGCTGACGCCGCCGCCTGTTGCTTCGCCTTGAACTCCTTCGCCAATCGGAACTTCTCCTCGTTCTCCTCGAAGTACAGCCTGTCCAGCAGGTCTTCCATCTCCTCCCGCCGCCGGTCGTTCTCCTCCTTTTCCTTCGTCAGCCGCTCGATGATACGGTCCGCCTCGTCGCGCTTCGCCGCGCCCATCCGCGACGCCGCCTCCTCGCGCCGCGCAATCTCCTCGGCGAAGCGCGCGATGGAAGCCTCCTCCTCGCGCAGACGCCGCTTCTCCTCCTCGCGCGCCTCCTCCCGGAGCGAGAGGAACTTCTTGATCCAGGTCTGCGTATCGCGCACCTTCTGCGCCTTGCGCATGAGCTCGGCGTCGTCCTCCTCCCTGATCTTCGCCGCCACCGCGTCCACGGCTTCGCGCTCCGCGAGGAACGCCGCGCGCGCCGCCTTCTGCGCCGCCTTCTTTTCCTCCATCTGCAGCTCCAAATCCACGCGCGCCGCGCCGCGCAATTCCCGCGCCGCCGCCGCCGCGCGCTCCTCCTCGAAGACAGCCTTCACGCGCTGGCGCTCCGCCAGCGCGTGCGTCGCCGCCTCGACGTCCGCCTCGCGCGCCTCCAGCATCGCGCGCTCCTCGCGCTGCAGCCGCCGCTCGAAGTTCACCTCGGCGGCGCGAAGCTTCTCCTTGAGCGAGCGCAACTCGGCGGAACTCTCGGCGACTTGCCTGTGATGCAGCTCGCGCCTGGTGGTTTCACGCTTCTTGCTCTCCAGCGCGTCGACGAGCGCCTCCTCCTCCGCCGCGACGCGCGCGCGGAGTGTCGCCTCGCGCTGCGCGCGCACCATGGCCTCCATCTGTTCCTGCTCGGCGGCGCGCTCGCGCGCCTCGCGCTCGCGGCGCGCGGCATCCGTCTTCTCGAAAGAATGCACCACGTTCGAGAGGAACACGCCCTGGTCCACGCGCCTGGACGTTGGGGAAGAGCGGGCGGGCGCGCGTGTTCGTGAGTACGGGTGAAAAGAGGAGAGCAGTCGTGAGTGCCGAACGTGACTCGCGCGTCATGGGATGCTCGGAGCGGCGACGCGGAGAGAGACGCGTCGGGAGGTGTCGGCCGCGTTCGTCCCGCCTCGCCCAGGTCCGCGCAATTCAAGGGGGTCCGAAGCGGCGTGCGGAGAGGAGAAACGAGAAGGCACGCACTGTTGCAGGCCAGCCCTGAGGTCATCCTGCTTGCGCTGCTTCTCGATGCGCGCCGACTGAGCCTGCGCGAGACTCTGCTGGTAGAACGCCTGCGGGATGAGCGGGTTTGGGGGTCAGCGAGGCACAGGCACGGGTCAAAGCCCATCCATCACCGGTCGTCTCCGCTCAAAGAGAAGCAACGCCGGACATCTAAATCCGTCCGCGCGTTTCGCGCGACGCGACGCGCCGGTGCGGCGCACGCGACCGTCACCGGCGCGGGCGCATCCGCGTGGACGCTCGGGAGGGCGTCGAAGGAAACGGTCGGCAGCGAGACGTACCATGGCTCGCGTCGCTCGAGCGGAGACGCGGCGGTTCCGGGCGTCGCGGAGTGTTCGGCTGTGGCGCTCGAGCGCGCGGGCACGCGCGAAGGAGCGCTCAACGGCTAAAACGAAACGAGGAAAAAACACGTTTTTCTTGTCGAAGGATGATGACAAGGCGAATCGCGCGACCGTCCGGAAGAACCCCCCTGGGTCCCTGCCCCTCCTCCATCACAGGGTCACCGTCTCCACCGCGCCCTCTCTTTGCCTGCGCCACACGCGCACGCGCGGGTCCGGGTCGTCCCCCTCGGGCTGCCACCGCGTGTCGACCGAGACGCGCGCGCGCGGGACTCCGCTCTCCTCGCCTGAAACGTTCGCCAGCGACATGTGCACGACATCCAGCGCAAGCAACACGACGTCCCCGGACCGGAAGTCGCACGTCCGCCAGTCGATCGCGGTGTCGTTCGAAACGGCCGGCCGCTTCTCGTGCGCGTCGACGCGCGTTCCGTCCGACGCTTCAATCTCGTCGTCGTCGCCGCCGCCGCCGTCGCTCGCGGCGGAGCGCGCGTCGCTCGACGCTCGGTTCGCGCGCCTCGCGACGGCGAGCACCGCCGCCGCGTCGTCGGTGAGCCACCCCGACCGCGCGCCGTCCGGCCCCGCGGCGGACGCGCCGTACGTCCGGCGCACGCCCGCGAACGTGGCGTCCGCGTGCGACCCGGCGGCGACCATCAGCGCGCCGTCCGCCACGCGCACGTCCCCGAGCGGGATCCACACCGTGACCAGCCGCGCCGAGCCCCCTCCGAGGAACACGCGGTCGGTGTGCACGCCCGTGAACTCCCCGCCGGCGACGGCGCGCAGCCACTTGTAGGCGGCGGTCATCGCGCGTCCCTTGGTCGCGTCCGCGTCGTCGGCGTCGTCGGCGGAAAACAAGACGCGCGCCGCCAGTCGGAAGAGCGCGTCGCACTCGGTGACGTCGCGAATCTCCGCCCTCGCCGCGACGTCCTGGCGCGCCAGCAGGCCCAGCGCGCGCGCGTCCGGGCGCAGCAGGCCTTTCGCGCGCGCCGAGGGGTTCGAAACGAACGCCTCGGGTCTCAGCTCCGCCAGCGCCTCCAGCGCCACGGCCCTCGCCTTCTCGACGGCGCGCGCGTCCAGAAACCCGCGCAGCAACGCGTACCCGTCGCGACGCAGCCGCGCGCGCAGGCGCGGCCCGTCATTCGCCAGCGCCCCGGAGTCTACCATCTGCGTCGCGCGCACCGTCCCTACACCGCCGCGCACGAGGAAACGGCCATCGATCTTCGCGGTGTCTGTTTTTTCCTCGTCGCGCCGCTCGCGCTTTCGTCTCGTCGCGGCGCGCGTCGCGACCGCCGCCTGGTTTTCTTCCACGGCGCGCTTCGCGGGCATCGTCGCCTCGTCAACCGGACGCGATCGACCCCCGAACCGCGGTTTCTAACCCTCCCCCTGAGCCCGCACGAGCGCCTTCGAGCGCTTCTCGAGCTCCGCGCGAACGTCCGCCCACCCCGGGCGCGTCTCCCCGCGCCGGACGAGGAGGCGCGGCTAGTGCTTCGCGGCCTTCTTCTCCGTCGCCTTTTCGTAGGCGTAGAACGCGCCGAACGCGGTGAGCCCGATGAAGAACCCCGGGGCGATGTGTCGCCACGTGCCGTTCAGCAGCGGGTGCTTGCGCCACGCGTCCGCGTTCACGAAGGGGTTGTCGCTGCCGGCCATGGTGAAAGAGCCGAGGTGCGCGGGGCGAAGTGGCTCGCGGAGGGGTTCGACGGGGAGACGCATCTCCGCAGTGGCGAAACAACTGTCTCTAGTGGGGGGATTCCGTATGGGCAAACAGTCCAAGACTTTTTCGGGGCGAGTCCTCGCTTGGGTTTCGCAAAGAGATCGTGTGGAGGGCGGCGATCCTTACACTCGCACGCGAGCGCACGCGTCGCCTGCTTCGCCCTCACCTCCACCGAACGCGACCATGGCCGACCCCACCATTCAGGAGCTCAAGCGTAACGCCATGATCCTCGGCGCCTGGCTCGCGGCTGTCCGGATCGTGCCTTACGTCTGCCACGCCCTGCAGTCGAAGAACTGAGCCCGCCCTCGCGCGCGCTCGGGGCCGAGCCTGGGACGATGGCAGCGACAGCGCCGGCGCCGGCGGGGGAAGCCTCGACGATGCTTCCTCGCCGCCACCACGCGGTCGAGCTCGAGCTCAACGCGTGCGGCGTGGAGTGCTGTCCCCATGACGCGCACAAGGGGCTCGTCGCGGTGGCGTCCTACCTGCACTCGCCGGGGGACGAGGACACGCCGCAATCGCGCGTCGGGCATCTCTACCTGTACGATCTGAGGCCGAGCGGTGAGAGCGGCGATGCCACCGAGACCGGCGGCGACGGTGGTGACGCGGACGCGGTCTGCGACGCGCGAACCGGTTGGTCCTTCGCCCGCGTCGCGCCGCCGATGGAGACGCGCGCCATCTTCGAGCTCGCGTGGGCGCCGGCGAGCTGGCTGAACGCCGCCGGGCCGGCGCTGGCGCAGGCGGACGCCGGCGGGTTCCTGACGCTCTACCGCGTCCACGCGGGGGAAGACGGCGACGCTGTCGGCGACGACGACTCCGAGACGCGCGATGTCACGCGCGTCTCCGGAGCCGAGGCGCGTTCATTCGAACGGCTCGCCTCCCTACAGTGCGGCGGCGGGGGCCTCGGCATGGCGACGTGCGCGGCGTGGGGGAGCGACTGCGCGACCCCCGCGGCGTCGCGGCTCGCGGTGGTGGGCGCGGACGGGGGCTTGCGAATCGTCTCGGTGACGGAAACCGGCGCGCTGCGCGTGACCCAGGAAACAGACGCCGCGCACGACCTCGAGGCGTGGGCGGTGGCGTTCGCGTCGCGAGACGCGTTCCACGGGTCGGGTCGCGACGTGGTCTTCTCGGGCGCCGACGACGCCAAGCTGAAAGCCTGGGACGTGCGCCGCGACCTGGACGCGCCGGTGATGCGGTTCGTAGACAGCAAAACCCACGGCGCGGGCGTGACGTGCGTCGCGCCGTCGCCGCACGACCCGCACGTGCTCGCCACCGGGAGCTACGACGACGTCGTGCGCCTGTGGGACGCGCGCGCCGCCGACAAGCCGCTCGCCGCGGCGTCCGCGCGCTTGGGCGGGGGGTCGTGGCGCGCGCGGTGGCACCCAAGCGCGCGGCGGCTGGCGGTCGCGGCGATGGACGGGGGAGCGGTGGTGCTGGACTGGGACGGGGAGGAACGCGTCGCTTCGGGAGGCGAGAAAGGCGACCGAGACGCGCGGGCAGACGGCGAAGAAGACGAAAAAGTCCTCCGAGTCGAGTCCGAGTTGGTCGCCGGGAGTCTGCGCGCGTCTCCCGCGTACGACGGCCACGCGTCCATCGCGTACGGCGCCGACTGGGGCTGGCGCGGGGGGATCTCGCGGCGGGACGTCGTCGTGAGCTGCAGCTTCTACGACAAGGGCCTGCACGTCTGGACGCCGACGCCGCGGGGTACGAGGTAGGGGGGCGGCGAAGATGACGCGTCGCGAACGAAAAAGAAAGGCGCGTCTCCGCCGGCGCGAGCGAAAGAAAAAGGTGCGGCTCTTTTTCCCGAAGCGAAACGAAGCGAAGCGAAGACGGAAGCGAGCGCGACGTTTCGACCGACGCGACGCGCTTTATTTTCCGGGACGGTTCGGGTACCCCGCGTCGACAGGTCGCGCCGACGCGGGATACCCCGCCCGCTTTCCGCCCGCGCGCCTTTCCGGGAGTTATGTCAGGTGCTTGGATCACTTCACGATATCCTCGCGCCGTTACACTCCCGGAACATCCAGCGCCGGGACCACGGGCGCGATGCCGAGGACGGCCGTCTTGGCCCCCTCACCTTCGCCGCCCGCCCCGCGACCCCGCTCGCGCTTCGCAGGCGCGCGGGCCTTTCGAGGACCGTGCCGCGCGTCGCTGAAGCGCGAAAAGGGAACACTCATTTCGCGAAGCCTGGAGCCCCGGCTCGTCTCGACCCCGCCCGCGCGACCCTTTTTTCAGATTCGCGCCGTCTCCAACCGCACATCACCCTGACCCGTGTCTCTTCGCGAACGCGCCGCCTCCGCCGGGCTTTCCTTTTCTCTTCCCGCAGGCGTCGACGGGCGAATCGCGAGACGCCGGTCGATAGATAGCCGGCTGTCTCGTGATGTGATATTCAACGCCGCGAAAAGAGAGAAAATACACGTACAGTTGTGATTGCAAAACGAATGTCTCTATCGAACACGAGAGGGATTCTCGAGGTTGCTCCTGCGCGCGCGTCGTCTAGGCGGCAATCTGGTCGGTGGTGGTTTGCGCATTGATGCGCGCCTCCAGCTCCGGACGGAAGTGCCGGATGAGGCCCTGCACGGGCCACGCCGCGGCGTCGCCGAGCGCACAGATGGTGTGCCCCTCGATCTGCTTCGTGAGCTCCTGCAGCATGACGATCTCCTCCAGGCGCGCGTCGCCCTTCTTCATGCGCTCCATCACGTTGTAGAGCCAGCCCGTGCCCTCGCGGCAGGGCGTGCACTGTCCGCACGACTCGTGCTTGTAAAAGTACGAGAGGCGCGCGATGGCGTCCACGACGTCCGTGCTCTTGTCCATCACGATCACCGCCGCCGTCCCCAGGCCGGACTGCGCGGACTTGAGGGAGTCGAAGTCCATCAGCACCTCCTCGCACACGCTTTTCGGGATCAGGGGCACGGAGGAACCGCCGGGGATGATCGCCAGCAGGTTGTCCCACCCGCCGCGCACGCCGCCACAGTGCTTGTCGATGAGCTCGCGCAGGGGGATGGACATCTCCTCCTCCACCGTGCAGGGGTTGTTGACGTGCCCCGAGATGCAGAACAGCTTGGTGCCCGCGTTGTTCTTGCGCCCAAAGCCCGCGAACCAGTCCGCGCCGCGGCGCAGGATGGTGGGTGCCACCGCCACCGTCTCGACGTTGGTCACCGTCGTCGGGCAGCCGTACAGGCCGACGCCCGCCGGGAACGGCGGCTTCAGGCGCGGCTTCCCCTGTTTGCCCTCCAGCGACTCGATCAGCGCCGTCTCCTCGCCGCAGATGTACGCGCCCGCGCCGTAATGGATGTTGATGTCGATATCCAGACCAGAGCCGCACGCGTTCTTCCCGAGGTACCCCGCGGCGTACGCCTCATCCCGGGCGCGCTCCAGCGCGAGCCGCTCGTTGACGTACTCGCCGCGGATGTAAATGTAACACGCGCGCGCGCGCATCGCCGTGCACGCGATGAGGCACCCCTCGAGCAGCTTGTGCGGGTCGTGGCGCATGATCTCGCGGTCCTTGCACGTCCCAGGCTCGGACTCGTCCGCGTTGATCACCAGGTACGACGGGCGTCCGTCGGAAACCTACGCGCGCGTTTTTGAGCGAGGAGGGTAGTGTCGAGGGAAGGAGGGAGGGGAGCGAGGTCAGCATGGGAGGAACGAGCACGTCTTTTCATTTTTCGTTTCGCGCCACTTCCGACGCGAAAAAACGTCGGTTTCCCGTTCGCGTACTGCGCGGTCTGCTTAGGGTTAATCCGACAGGGACGCACCTTGGGCATGAAGGACCACTTGAGTCCGGAAGGGAAGCCGGCGCCGCCTCGCCCGCGCAGACCCGAGGCCTTGATCTCGTTCACGATCCAGTCGGGTCCCATGAGCATCAGCTCCTTGGTGTTGTACCAGTCCCCGCGTTTCATCGCGCCCTTCAAGAACGGGTCGTGCTTCCCGTACAGGTTGGTGAAGATACGATCTTCATCCTTCAGCCCGCCGTGCGCGCGGTCCGCGGCGTTGTCCACGGCGTAGTGGCGCGCGGCCGCGACCGGCGCGGCGGAACGAACCGTCCGCAGCGCGGCGGCGACGCCGCCGGCGCGCTCGAACGCGCGCAGAAGGCCAGCCATCGTCGACGTGCGTCCCGAGCAATGGCGCAGAAGGACACGTCGCCTGTGTGAGATTTTTCCGTTTTCTTCCCAGACTGCGCGCCATACCGGTCGGCGGTCCAAAACCGACTCGGTTCTCGAAGTAGACTAGTCTCTCTTCTGCAGCTTCGGGCTTCCTCTCCACGACTCCGCAGAGCGCGAGCCAGACGCGAAGCACTGCGCGCACCGCCCTCGGCTGCTGTCTACGGCGACGAGGGGACCGCGGAGGCGAGGCGGGCGGAGCGTCGGCGACGAAACACGCCGCTTCGGTCGGTGACGCGACGGCTTCCGCGCGGCGAAGATGGCGTCTTTACCCCCACCGCCAGGCGGTGTCGGCGGAAAGCGACCGATGCGGGAGTGGGACCGAGGCAAAACGCGGATGGAGGACGATCTGGACGCGCCCGTCCGCCTGGGGGGTCCCGCGGCGCCCGCTTTCGTCGCCGCGCGCGACGCGCGGTCGCAGCTCCCCCCCCCTCCCGCGGGCGCATCGCCCGCGCCGAGGTCGGCCACGGAGAAGCCCGCGGCCGACCCGGCGGCCCGCCGCTTGGAGCGGTGGCGCCGGGACTCGGAGCGCGAGGATCGGGACGCGCGCGATCGCGACGACGCGCGTTTCCGCGAGCGCGAGCGACGGTGGGAGAGGGACGAGGCCGACCGGTTTCGCGCGCGCGCGCGGCGCAAGGCGCGCGAGGCGGATGCCGCGCGTGCGCGCGCGAGGGACGTGAGAGAGGACCTCGAGCCGGACGAGGACGAGCGCGCGGCGGAGGCGCGGCTGGCGAAGGAGTCGGCGGAAAAGCCGGGCCACGCGACGCCCGTCTCGCGGCGGCGCCTCCTGGACGCGCTGGTCGCGGCCGGGCCTCCCGGCTGGTTCCTGGACGCGCGCGACGTCGCGCGGCGGCGGCGGTACCGAGAGCGCGAGCGCGAGGAGGAGGCGCGCGACGAGAGGAAGCTGGCCGAGCTGGAGGCGAGAGGCGACGCGGAGCGAACGAAAAGGGGAGGCGACGCGGCGGCGCCGGAACGAGACGCGGCGCCGGCGCCGGCGCCGGCGCCCGAGCCTTCGAGGCAGGGAACTTCCGAGCCCGAACCTGAGCGATCGCGGGACGCGAGGGCGGAGGCGCTGGCTTCTTCGGCGCCGGCGCCGTCGCTCGTCGCGCCGTCGGCGGCGCCCGCGGCGGCGACGATATTGCGCTCGTCGCCGACGAAACGCGCCGCGCCGCCAGCGCGGTTGAAGACGAAGATCGCCGTGAGCTCGCGCAAGCTCGCGTCCGCGCTGCCGGCTTCGTCCGCTTTCGGCGAGGAGGACGAGGAGGAGGTGAAGGTGGAGCGGCGCCTGGTTCCCATAGAGTACACGCCGGAGGAGCTCGCGGCGGCGTCGGCGCCCGCGTCGACGGCGGCGGAGGAGGAAAGGCGGGAGGCGATTCGCGAAGGCGAGGCGGCGGCGGCCGAGGCGCGAGC
>MDSV01178457.1_pt1 | contig 12230 bp, 14 predicted proteins | sample 810851 | NCBI WGS metagenome assembly MDSV01 (sample SAMN05326640, study PRJNA326480) | marine metagenome | isolation source: seawater | place: Atlantic Ocean: North East | collected 2012
ATGGATAAGATAATTAAAACTGGTTCGAAAATAGCAATTAATATTTCAGAAAAAGTTTAATTTAAGACTCTAACTCAACATCCCAGTATAAATAATCCATCCAACTTTTATGTAAATAATTTGGGGGAAAATTTTTTCCGTTACGGTGAAGATCTTCTGTTGATGGTTGGTAAGGATATTGATTTAATTTCATACCTGAAGTTTTCAGTAATTTTCCACCCTTTTTTACATTACAAGCAGAGCAAGCTGTTACAACGTTGTCCCAATGTGTTTCACCACCTTTTGATCTTGGTAATAAGTGGTCAAAAGTTAATTCCTCACTACTTCCACAATATTGACAGGAAAATTTATCCCTTAAAAAAACATTAAATCTAGTAAAGCTTGGTTTCGACTGTGGAACGATATAATCTTTTAAAGCAATAACACTTGGTAATTGCATATTAAATGAAGGACTTCTAACAATTCTATCATAATTACTTACTATAATTACACGATCCAAAAACACAGACTTTACTGTATCTTGCCATGACCATAACGATAATGGATAATAACTTAAAGGTCTGTAATCAGCATTTAGAACTAATGCAGGGCATTTTTCTAACGATATATCTTGCTCAAGAAAACTGTTCATAAATAAATTCTAGCTTAAATAAAAAATTATTTCAACATTAAGGAACTATTTAATTTTTTTTGGATATAATTTAGAGCTATACTTGAAGCTTCAACAGGGATGTGATGATCACAATTTTTAATTAAATGTGTTTTAATATCTATATTATTTCTAATAAAAAAATCTTTTGCTTCAAGCATAAAATTAGGTGAGACAACTTGGTCAGAGTCACCATGGATTAGTAAAATATCAGTTGATGATTGTTTTCTTTTTTTCAAATCCTCTTGATTAATAATTTTACCTGAAAAACCTACAATACAATTAAAAGATTGATCAGATGTTAATCCTAAATTTATAGACATCATACAACCTTGACTAAAACCAGATAAACAAATTTTATTATTTTCTAAATTGTACGTTTTTTTAACTTCATTAATAAATTTACCAAGCCTTTGTTCAGCTTTAATAGATTGTTCTAAAATATAATTTGGGTCATCTTTTGTTAAATCAAACCACTGATAACCAGTTGGGTTGATGGCACATGGTTCGTGTCCATTAGGACAAAAAAAAATAGTATTTGGTAAGTGTCTCTTCCAATTCAATGTAACCATGCTTATATCCTTGCCATCTCCACCATAACCATGGAGTAAAATAATAGCATTTTTAATATCGAAATTAGCCTCTGGTTTGATTATAATTGAATCTAGGCAAAATGTCATAGCGTATGATTTATGTTTTTTTATTTTTAAAACATCCTACAATACAATCATGATCTCTGGATTAGTAGTAAAAATATTATCGATAACTTTATTAATCGCTGTTGGGATTATTTTAATCCTTGGTATTGGCACTTTATTCAAGGGAGGTGAGACTAGTAAAAAATACTCAAATAAGTTAATGCAGTTAAGAGTTTTGTTACAGTTTATAGCTATAATTGTACTGGTTGGTTTTGCATATTTTTTTAAAAATTAATTATAATTTGACAACCATTTTATAAAATTTTGATCACCAAAATCTATTGAGCCCACTATTCTTGCAAATTCGTATCCCTCTTTATTAATTAGTATCGATGTAGGTATTCCTCTTAGACCAATTTTTTTTGCTAAAGTATTTGGATTATCAAAAAATACATTTAGATTGTTAATTTCCAAATCTTTAAAAAATTTTAAAGATTTTTTTAAATTATCCTTTCCAATATTAATTGGGAATATTTTCAAATTATTCAAATTTTTATTCAATTTTAATTGATCTAAAGATGGCATTTCTTTTTTACAAGGGGCACACCAAGTTGCCCAAAAATTCAGCAAAATCAGGTTTCCATTTAAATTGTCTAAATTAATTTGGTTATTTTGATCATCAAGAAAGCTAAAATCCTGGTATTTTTTTAATTCTTTATTGATTATAAGATTTTTAATATCTGTGACTTCTCCTGCAAAAGTATTGGTTACTAAAAGAACAAATATTATTAATAATCTCATTTTAAATAGGTATAATTAAATACCATGACAAAAAATAAAAACAACCGGGCAATATGGAGCACAAGAATTAAGAAAAATACCTCAGCTCTTTTTCGAAAATTAGGCAGCTCTATTGATGTTGATAAACGATTATATAAAGAGGACATCATTGGTTCTATTGCTCATGTTGAGATGTTGTTTAGACAAAAAATTATTTCTTTTAAAATAAAAAATAAAATTATTTACGGTCTAAATAAAATAAAAAATGAAATATCAAATAATAAATTTGAATTTAATAAAAAATATGAAGATATTCATATGAATATAGAGAAAAGACTTTTTCAAATAATTGGGGAGGAGGCAGGTTTTATACACACAGCAAGATCAAGAAACGATCAAGTAATTACAGATTTTAAAATTTGGATTAAGTCTGCTAATAAAGAAATAAATATTTTATTGGATAATATAATCAAAAATATCCTTAAACTAGCTGAAAAAAATATTCACACCATCATGCCTGGTTTTACTCATCTAAAAAATGCACAAGCAATTTCATTTGCTCATTATCTGATGGCATATATTGAAATGTTCAATAGAGATAAAAATAGATTTAAAAATAATTTAAGTAGTTTGGATGAAAATCCTCTAGGCGTTGCTGCTTTAACTGGAACCTCTTTTAATATAGACAGAATTTATACTACAAAAAAACTTGGCTTTAAAAAACCCACGAATAATTCGATTGACACTGTATCCGATAGAGATTTTGTGTTAGATTTTTTATACAGTATCTCTGTATGTGCTATGCATCTATCTAGAATTTCAGAAGAACTTATAATCTGGAATTCTGACGCTTTTAATTTAATAAATTTATCAGATAAAGTTGTAACTGGTTCTTCAATAATGCCTCAAAAAAAAAATCCAGATCTTTTGGAATACTTAAGAGGTAAAACAGGCTTAACATATGGAAATTTGTTTTCTATGCTTACAATTTTAAAAGGATTGCCCTTATCTTATTATAAAGATCTTCAAGAAGATAAAGAGATTATTTTTAAATCAAATGATACTCTAATTAATTGTTTAGAAATATTTAATGAAATACTTAAAAATTTTTACCCTAACAAAAAAAAAATGCTTGAACTAGCAAACTCAGGGTACATTACATCTACTGATCTGGCAGATTATCTTGTTAAAAACCACTCCATGTCATTTAGAGATGCCTATCAAAAAACGGCTGACATTGTGAACTTTGCTGAAAAGAAAAAGAAAAATCTTAACGAATTAACAATAATTGAACTCAAGAAGATTGAACCAAAACTCACAAAAGACGTATTAAAAGTGTTCGATTTAAATAATTCTGTTAATTCTAAAAAATCATATGGTGGAACATCTTTTGATAATATCAAAAAAATGATAACTAAATATAGGAATAAAATATGATTAAAAAAATTACCCTTATTTTAATTTTTTGTGTTGCGATATCTTCCTGTGGGAAAAAAGGAGATCCGGAATATAAAAAACCTGAAAATAATGCAAAGATACGAAGTATCCTTAAAAATAAGGTTTAATGAAATTCATAAATAAAAAACTTAGAATTGAAAATGCAATTGTTGAAAAAATTGCTCAAAAATATGATACACCAGCTTATTGCTATTCCTATAAACAACTGAAAGAAAATATAAATCATTTTAAAAAAAATTTCAGTCCAATTTCTCCACTAATATGCTTTGCAATAAAATCTAATACAAACATTAACTTAATTAGAGAAATCAAAAAATTTGGGCTTGGAGCAGATGTGGTTTCAATCGGTGAGCTAATGATAGCTCTTAAAGCAGGAATACACCCAAAAAAAATTGTTTTTTCTGGAGTTGGAAAAACATCAAATGAGATAAGTTATGCAATAGATAAAAAAATTTTATTAATAAATGCAGAGTCTAAAAGTGAAATAAAAGAAATAGAAAAAATTGCAAGACTAAAAAAAACTCAAGTTCAAGTAGGAATTAGGCTTAATCCTAATACCGATGCAAAAACTTTAAGTCAAATTTCCACAGGGAAAAAAGAGAATAAATTTGGAGTTAATGATAAAGTTTTTTATGAACTTGTTGAGTATTGTAAAAATTCAAAAAATATAATTCTCAAATGTTTAAGTGTTCACATTGGAAGTCAAATCTTAAGTCATAAACCATATGAAAAAATGCTGCAGGCTATTGATAAAGTAATCAAAAAAGTTAATTTTAATTTTGAATATATCGATCTTGGAGGAGGGATGGGTATTTCATATGAAAAAAATAGTAAAAAACTTAATTATAGTAAATATAACTTAGCTATAAAAAAATTTTTGAAAGATAAAAAATTAAAAATAATATTTGAACCAGGTAGATCTATTATTGGAAATACAGCAATTTTAATTTCAAAAGTTATTTATATAAAGAAAAATTATAGTAAAAATTTTATTATCATTGATGCTGCAATGAATGATTTAATGAGACCTGCTTTATATGGTGCAGTTCACCAAATTTTGCCAGCCATAAAAAAAAACAAAAAAACAAAAAAAATTTACGAATTCGTTGGACCAATATGTGAAAGTACAGATAAATTTATAACGATTAAAAACTTTCAAGAACTGTATGAAAAAGATAATGTTGTTATTTGTGACGTAGGTGCCTATGGAATGTCCTTAAGTTCAAACTATAATCTTAGACCTAAACCAATAGAAATATTAATAAAAGGATCAAAAATAAATGTTATTAAAAAAAGACAAAAGCACAAAGATATAATCTAGCTTTTGACAACAATGATTAGAGACTTAATATTTTCAATTTTCTTTTTTACTGGAATAGTTATTATTTCAATACTTTTTCTACCATCATTATTTCTGCCTCAAATGATTACTCTTTTAGGTGGAAAATTAATGGGCTATTGGACTGGATTTTGCTTAAAATTTTTTTTATCTACAAAAATTATAATTAAAGGTAGAGATAATATAATCACTGATAAAAAATTTTTTATTGCAGCTTCACATCAATCAATGTTTGAAACATTTTATCTTCAAACTATTTTTAACTCTCCTGTTTTTATTCTTAAAAAAGAGCTACTTTTAATACCTATTTTTGGATGGTATTTAAAAAAAATTGGGTCTATTTCAATTAAAAGAAATAAAGTGTCAAAAGAAAATCTAAATTTCTTTGAAAATATTTCAAAAATAGTTTTAAGTTCAAATCGACCTCTTATAATTTTTCCACAGGGGACAAGAGTTTTGCCTGATGAAAAACCACCATTCAAAAAAGGAGCATCAAGAATTTATGAAAAATTAAAAATTTATTGTCAACCAATAGCAATTAACTCTGGTTATGTTTGGCCTAAAAAAGGAAAAAAAAACAGTAATAAAACAATTACTATCTCAATTTTAAAACCTATTAAACCAGATTATTCTAAAGAAGAATTTATCAAAATTTTAGAAAATGATATCTATTCTGAGTTAAATGCTCTTAATTAACCTTTCATGGGCATTACTACATAAATACTATCAAAGTCTCCAGGATCTTTAATCAATGCTGGTGAACCAGTGTCATTTAAAAATAACTCAATTGTACTTCCATCAATTTGAGACGCAACATCTATTAAGTATTTAGAATTAAAACTAATCTCTAAATCATGATCAAATTTCACTGTAATAGTTTCTTTACCATCACCACTATTGGTATTGTTAACTGATAAATCTAATGTATCTTTTGTTAAACTGAACTTTACACCGTCCTTTTTATCAAGTGATACAGAAGCGACTCGATCTACTGAGTTAAGAAAAAGTTTAAGATCTATATCTAATTTTTTTTTATTATTTTTTGGTATTACTTGTATGTAATTAGGAAATTTACCATCAATTAATTTAGATATCAAAATACTATTATTTAATTCAAATTTAATCTTAGATTTTATATTTGAAACTTTTACATCACCATCGTAATTTTCTAACAGAGAACATAATTGAAAAATAGTTTTTTTGGGTAATATAATTGGTTCGAAATCTTTTTTTTGATCTAATCTAAGCTTGGATATAGACATTCTATGACTATCAGTCGCTACAGCAGTCAAATAACATTTATCTTCAACCTCTGTTTGGTGAAAATAAATTCCACTCAAATAATGCCTCGTCTCATCATTTGATAATGAAAATTTACATTTATTTAATAATTTTAAAAGATCTTTAGATTTAATCATAAATTCGTTTTCAATAAAATTTTCATCGGTTAAAGGAAACTCTGATGCACTTATGCAATTTAAATTAAAAATAGATTTTTCAGACTCCAAATGTAATTTACTTTTATCTGTTAAATTTAAATTTATTTTTTTTCCAGAAGAAAGTTTTCTTATAATGTCATACATAGTAGAAGAGGTCGTTGTAGTTTTTCCTTCCTCCAAAACCTCTACGTTATTTATTTCATGAATAAAAATTAAATCTAAATCTGTTGCAGTAATAGTTAGTTGAGAACTTTTAGCATCCAGCAATATATTAGAAAGTATCGGAAGAGTGCTTCTTTTTTCTATTACTCCTTGACAATAATTTAATGCTTGCTGAAGATCTTGTTGATTTACATTAAATTTCATTTTCTTTATTATATAAAATTTGATTTTTAAGTTTGTTAATATTATCGACCATTGATGGATCTGTTTCTTTTAATTTTTCGATAGTTTTGACAGAATGAATAATTGTTGTGTGATCTCTGTTTGAAAACTCTCTTCCAATTTCTGGCAATGATTTTGAAGTTAAAATTTTTGTTAAGTATATGGCTGTTTGTCTAGGCCTTACCAAATATCTTGATCTTCTTGATGATAACATTTCATTTTTACTAATCTTAAAAAATTTACAAACAATAGTTTGTATTAAATCTATAGTAACTTTATTTTCATTAATATTTAGTAAATCTTTTAATATAATTTTTATTTCTGCCAAATTTGGTACTTTGTTATAAATTCTAGAAAAAGAGACTATTCGATTGATCGCACCAACTAGTTCTCTTATACTTGCTGTAACTTCGGTGCTAATAAAATTTCTAATCTCTTGAGATATCTTAAATTGATCAGTATGCAAATTATTTAATTCTTGTATTTTTGTTTCAATAATTTTTTCTCTGAGTTCATAATCAGGTTTCTGAATATCAACTACTAAACCACCTGCAAATCTAGACTTTATTCTTTCTTGAATTCTGGACAATTTATTAGGAGGTCTATCTGCAGAAATGATAATTTGTGATCCCTTATCTATTAAAGCATTGAATGTATGAAAAAATTCTTCCTGCATTGCTTCCTTACCATTCATAAACTGTATATCGTCAATTAATAAAATATCTGTATTTCTAAAGTATTCTTTAAATTTAACCATATCGTTTGATTTAATTGATTTAACAAATTGGTACATAAAACGCTCAGCAGAAATAAACATTACTTTATTACTTTTTTTTAATTCATAACCTATTGAATTTAAAAGATGAGTTTTACCCATTCCAACTCCTCCATAAATATATAGTGGATTATAATGAGAAATGTTTTCTGAAACCTTAATTGACGCTTCGTATGCTAATTTATTACTTGGTCCTGTAATAAAATTTTCAAATTTTTTGTTAGGATCGATACGATTATATTGTAAATATGAATCTTTTATAAAAGAAACATTCTCATTAGTATCTAAAAGTTTGAAATTTGTTTCATTTTGATTTTCGACTTTTTGCTCAATAATTTTAAATTCAACTCTGATAATATCTTTCTTAAAGATTCTGATTATATTTACTATTTGATCTAAATATCTTGAAGTAATCCAATCCCTAATAAATCTTGTGGGCACGGACAATAATACATAATTGTTAATCTCCTCAACAAAACTAATTTTTTTAAGCCAACTTTCATATATTTCTAAACCTAATTTTTTTTTCATTTGATCCTGAACCAATTTCCAATCAAGGCTTTCGACCTTTGGATTGGTATAATTTTTATTAATATTAGATTTATTCATAACTTGTGGAGAAAGTTCAGTTAGAGCTATAATAAAAATAAAGCAACAAATAATTTATAAAATTTAAAAAAAAATAAAATCTAGGATTGTGTAAAATTTAAAGAATTAAAAAAAAATATTTGACACAAAATTCACTAAGAATTTTTATAAATGAAATTTATAATTGAATTAAATATATTTATTTATTTACTAAATCTAAATATAGTATAAAAAAAATTTTTAATGTCAGATTATGTATGCTTTAAAGTTGTACAACATTAACAACCTATAGTGTTATTTAATTAAATTGAAGCTATCTTTTTTGTAAATCTAGAAACGTTTCTCGACGCATTTTGTTTCTTAATAATTCCTGTTTTAGCTATCTTCATGAGTTCCGAATTCAACTTAGGTAAGAATTTTAAGGCTTCTGCTTTTTTTTTTTCGTCTATCAATAAATTCATTTTCTTTATTGCATTTTTATATCTACTTTTTCTAGCTTTATTCACGGTAGTTTGCTTAGATATTCTTCTAATTCTTTTAATTGCAGATTTTGTATTAGCCATATGCGCAGGGGTATAACTTGAGATCTTATTTTGGTCAATTAAATAATTAATTATATTTGGCATATATTACAAAAAAAAGTAGACCTGTTAGAAATAGTTTTTTTTTGTATAATCCCATTGCAACTAAATCTTTTACATCTTAATCCATTTCTTTCATAAACTTTAAATTCTTTTTGATAATTGCCCTTTTTTCCTGAGGTGTTCTTAAAATCTCTTATACTAGAACCACCTTTCTTAATTGCCATATTAAGAACTTTTTTTGAGTTGATCATTATATTCTTACATTCACTTTTTTTTAGAAGACATGCTTCTTTATTTGGATTTATTTTACTATAAAATAAAATTTCACTTGCGTATATATTTCCTATTCCAGAAACAAAATTTTGATCAAGTAAAAAATTTTTGATATTCTTTTTTTTCCCTTTAAAAAAAGAAAGGATATACTTTAAATTAAATTCCGCTTGAAACGGTTCAGGCCCTAATTTAGCAAACTTCTTATTTAAAGAATGTAAATTTTTTATAATTTGAAAAAAACCAAATCTTCTTGGATCATTATAAATAACTTTTAAATTTTCAAAAACTATTTCTACATGATTATGTGCTTTAGGTAAAATGGGAGAACTATAAAAACTAGAATTTGTAATTAATTTTTTTTTTCTTTTATCAATTATATGAATGGTTCCAGACATTCCAAGATGGAATAAACAGTAACTATTATTAGACAAGTATAAAATTATATATTTAGAAAATCTTTCAACATTAATTATTTTTTTACCCTTCAAGTATCTTGAAAAATTTAAAGGAATTTTAAGTCTTAAATTTCGGTTTCTAACTATTACTTTTTTTACCCTTTTTTGTTTAATCTTTTTATTTAACGATTGTCTTACAATTTCTACTTCTGGTAATTCTGGCATTTAATACTATATTGACTGTATATTTTTTTTTATGCAACAATATCTACAAAATAAAAAAGGACTTGTACAAAATGTTTTTGATCAAGTTTATAATAAATATGATCTAATGAATGATTTTATGTCATTAGGTATCCACCGTTTGTGGAAAAAAAATATGTTAAATATGATGAATCCTTCTAACAATCAAAAATTGATTGATGTTGCGTGTGGTACTGGAGATATAGCAAAACTTTTCCTAAATAATGTGAATAAAACCTCTGAAGTAACCTGCGTAGATCCCAATAAAGGAATGATAAGCAAAGGTAAAGAGAAATTAAATAAATATACAAATTTGAATTGGGTCGTAGCACCAGCTGAAAAACTTCCTTTTGAAAAAAATTCTTTTGATTTTTATACAATTAGTTTTGGTTTGCGAAATACCAGAGATTTAAATAAATCTTTAGCAGAAGCTTTCAGGGTCTTAAAACCGGGAGGTCGATTTTTATGCCTTGAATTTTCAAAAATACAAAACTCAAATTTAGAAATTATTTACAAAAATTATTCAAAACTAATACCAACTATAGGAAAATTTATTGTTGGAGAAAGACAACCTTATGAATATCTTATAGAAAGTATAGAAAAATTTATTAATCAAGATGAATTAATAAATTTAATGATTAAAAATAATTTCAAAAAATGTTTTTACAGGAATTTATCTGGTGGAATAGTTTCTATACATAGTGGATGGAAGATTAATGATTAAAAAACTTATAATCTTATTTAAACTTGGGAGGAAAGTAGCTAAGTCTGATATTCTAAGTATAACAAGTAAATTCCAAGAACCACCCTTAGCAATAAAAATCCTATTTAAAATCTTGTCTTTTTCACTCTCTGAAAAAAAACAGATAGACATAAAAAAAGATGAGGGTGAAAGATTATCCACTTCACTTGAATCAATGGGAACTACTTTTATTAAACTTGGTCAATTTTTAGCAACCAGGCCAGATATAATAGGAGAGGAACTTTCTAAAAAACTTGAAAATTTACAAGATAAACTGCCACCATTTTCTTTATTACAAGCAAAAGAAATAATTAAAAATGACTTAGGTCATGAAACTTATGACTCTATCATAAATTTAAGTGAGCCTGTCGCAGCAGCTTCTATAGCTCAAGTTCATAAAGCTCAAATTAACGATAATGGAACAATAAAAGATGTTGCTATAAAAATTTTAAGACCAGATATAAAAAAAATATTCAATGAAGAAATTGATGCCATGATGCTTTTTGCTTTTTTGATAGAGTCATTAATCAAAAAAACAAGGAGATTAAAATTAGTTGAAGTTGTCTTTTTATTAAAAGAAATTACAAATTTAGAAATGGACTTAAGGTTCGAAGCTGCAGCTGCAAATGAATATGCAGAAAATACTAAAAATGATGTTGGTTTCAGAGTTCCTCAAATTTATTGGAATTATACCAGTGAAAATGTGATGACTTTAGACTGGGTAGAAGGGGTATCAATTCGAGAAACAGAGAAATTAAAAAATAAAAATTTTAACACAAAAAAAATTGCTGAAGATATTATTCAAAATTTTTTGAGGCATGCTGTTAGAGATGGTTTTTTTCACGCTGACATGCATCAAGGAAATATATTTATAGATGACGATGGTCAAATAGTACCAATTGATTTTGGAATTATGGGAAGGCTCGATAATATGAGTAAAAGATTTTTAGCTGAAATTTTATTTGGTTTTATACAACGGGACTATCGTAAGGTTGCTGAGGTACACTTAGTTGCAGGGCTAGTCCCTAAAGAGGTCCCTATAGATGACTTAGCTCAAGCTTTAAGATCAATTGGAGAACCAATTTTTGGTCAAGCAGTAAAAGATATTTCTGGTGGAAAGCTATTAAAACAGTTATTCGATGTTACTGAAAAGTTTAATATGCAAACTCAGCCTCAGCTTCTAATGCTGCAAAAAACAATGGTTGTTGTTGAGGGTGTGGCAAGAAAATTAAATCCTGATACAAATATTTGGACCACTTCAAAACCTGTTCTTGAAAGCTGGCTAAAAGAAACAAAAGATCCTATGACGAAAATTAACGAAACTCTCCAAAATACTTCAGAGGTAATTAAAAGATTACCAGAATTTCCTGAAATTATGGATAAAGCTAATCAGGCTCTTACATATTTAGCTAGCGGACAGATACCTCAAAATTCTAACTCCTATACAGCTCTAAATACTCAAAAATCAGAAATGACTACATTTAGAAATCAATCTATAATTGGTTTTTTAGTTCTTGTAATTTTTGGTCTATTGGTATTTTAATTCACACGATGAGTAATTTGAACAATAAAAAAATCTTATTAATTATATGCGGTGGAATCGCTGCATACAAAAGTCTTGAAGTAATTAGGCTTTTAAAAAAAAGAGGTGGGATTATTAAAACAATTCTTACCAAAAGTGGCTCTGAATTTGTGACACCCCTTTCTGTAACTTCATTGTCTCAATCAAAAGTTTATCAAGATCTTTTTAGTCTAGAAAATGAGTTAGAAATGGATCATATTAATCTATCTAGATGGGCAGATCTTATCTTAATCGCACCTGCAACAGCGAATACAATATCTAAACTTGCAAATGGAAACTCTGACGACTTGGCGTCTACAGTTGCTCTAGCTTCAAACAAAAAAATTTTTATTGCTCCTGCAATGAATGTAAGAATGTGGGA